>JAEEGF011137823.1_pt1 | contig 12637 bp, 10 predicted proteins | sample 9134171 | NCBI WGS metagenome assembly JAEEGF01 (sample SAMN16246542, study PRJNA631951) | gut metagenome | biome: gut microbiome; feature: rumen; material: AP-attached | host: Bos | place: Iran: Karaj | collected 2018-10 | reverse complement strand
TCAGACCGTCCACATCAATTATATGTCGGAACATCCGCAGTTGTATAAGCAGTTGAAAAATCATCCTGAGTTCGTGCCTATTATTAAGCGCTATGAGGATGAGACGAATGGTAAGGAATATCCTTACATCATGAAGAGCGATCTGAACTGGCATCCGTCAACACCGTTAGCAATGGTGCGTGATGGTGATATCGTGGCGATGCTGACGGATAAGGACGGACTGGACACGCGTCACATTGGTATTGCTTTCTGGCAGAATGGGGCGTTGCATCTGATGCACGCGTCGAGTCTTTATAAGAAAGTTCTGATGAGCAAGGAGACTTTCTATGAATATGAGAAGAAGCAGCCCAAGCACATTGGTATCAGAGTGTGGAGGGTCGTTGAGAAGTGAAAATTGACAATTGAAAATTGACAATTGATAATTGATAATTATGCATTAAGCATTGATAATCATGAGGAGGATTACGGATATAAAGGAGTTGCGCGACATTCAGATGGGTATTCTGGATAATGTGCACAAGTTTTGCGAGGAGCAGGGACTGCGCTACTCGCTCAGTAGTGGAACGCTGATTGGTGCCGTGCGCCATAAGGGCTATATCCCTTGGGACGACGATATTGATATCTACATGCAGAGGGTTGACTACGAACGATTCCTCAATACCTACCAAGACCAGCAAGGCCACTATAAGCTTTTAGCTCCCTCCCAGAAGGAGAGGGATGAGGCCTACTACTACACCTTCGCCAAAGTGGTTGACCTGCGTACGAAAATGATAGAGCAGGAGACGGAAGGTTATGAGATTGGCGTGTATGTTGACGTCTTCCCCGTTGACTATGTGACGGAAGATTTGAAAAAGCGTGAGTTTATCTTCCGTATAAAGAAACTGCTTTACAAGATTCGTCGCTGTAAGATATCCCATTCGAACCCACTTCGCTCGATGCTTGCATACAGGTGTTACCGTGCGTTGCCACTGACGGTGGGTATGTTAGACAAAATGATTCGAATGCTCATCGTACACCATCAGCCTACCAATACACTATGCCACATGACGGAGGCAGGACCTGCTACGCCGAAAGGTTGTTTCCCTGCTGCCGATATGAAGAAAATGATAGACATGAGGTTTGAGGATCGTGTCTATAAGGCAATGATAGGTTACGACGACTATCTGACCCGGACCTATGGCGACTATATGAAACTGCCACCAGAAGACCAGCGTGTCACTCACAAGTTTGAAGCGTACTATATTTAGTTTAGAGTTTAGTGTTTAGAGTTTAGAGTTGAGGGTGGAGGTGCCCCAAGCATATACCTTATCTATATAGGGAGAGGGAATGTGGTGCTCGTGCAACAGACGATGGACGATGGCCAGGCCGTAGGGGAAATCTTCAGTGAAATATCGACTTTGGAAGTCGGGAACGAAACCGTTTCCGACTTTCTTCATGGGCGACAGAATGCCCTTAAAAGCTTCAATGGAGTGGAGCTTCTTTGTGAGCGACGACGCATCGGTACTCTCGTAATAGTCGAGTACTGTAGGGATAGCTCCTTTGGTGACAGGCAGGACGCTGAGCAGGCGAAAGAACTCTTCGTCCATATCAATCAGCAACTGTGAGGCTTCGTCAGTCCAGTCGCTGTAGAACTGATTCTGACTAGGATATACAATGCCCTCGTGCCACTCGTGCCACATGCTGTAGAGACGCGAGGTATGCAGAAGTGGATTGCTGTTGGTCAGACTGGCCTCGTAATAGTTGGCAAGCAGATGAACAGGAGTGTCGAACAATTTTGCCAAAGACTCTCCTAAATCCTCCCTGTCTAGGGAGGACTTTCTATTCTCTATTGCTACACTTAATGAAGATTTATATCCTAATAGGTGTGCTGATTTGCCATATTCCTCTACGCGGGCAATGAAGGGGACGCGCTGAAAACCGAACAGGGGCGTGGTTTCTGGTAGAAGGTCTAAAGCCTCAAAGAAAAAACCTGTACTGCTGACCACACTGCCTACAGACGTGTCGGGTTTGAGATAGGGACGAATGTCGAGCAAAGTCTGATGGATGCCATATCCTGGCAGACAGAGCAAGACGATGTCTGCCTTTGGAATGAGGGCGGCAGGTGAATCGGATATCTGATGAATGGCACCTTCGAGTGTCTTGCCTTCAGGGGTAATGATATGGAGCGTAGGATTCCAACGCTCAGGCTGTCGAGTCAGCAGTGTTACTTCGTCAGTGGCCTTGGCTGCGATATATCCCGTGACGACATGGCCGAGATTGCCACCTCCACAGATGCAGATGTTCATGATTTTATTTGTTTGAGTCCCTCTACCAGTCGGGTATTGTCCTCGTGGTTGCGGACGGCAATGCGCATATATTGCTTATTGGGGTCGAGTCCTGGTTTGCCGCTACAGTCGCGAGTCAGGATATTGTGCTGCTTCAGCATGCGTATCACAATCTCACTGGCCTTGAAAGGTGGCAACACCTCGCAGAGGAAATAGTTGGCTTCGGTAGGCATCACTCTGAGGAAAGGGACTGTGCGGAGCTGTGCCTCAAAACTGTCGCGCTCTGCCACAAACTTGGCACAGGCACGCTGGTAGTCCTTCTCGTGCTTGTTGTAAATCTGCATGAAGAACTCGGCAAAAGAATTGAGGTTCCAGATACTGACCTCCCGCTTGATGCGGGCTATCAGTTCCTTATCGGCTGAAGCCAGAATACCCAAACGCAAACCTGGCACACCATAGCTCTTCGAAATACTTTTCATCACCGCCATGTGAGGATATTGTTCCAACAGAGTGTCGCTGAGCAGCGAGTTGGTGACATAGTCACGACTGAAATCAACGAAACTCTCGTCAACGACCAATCGGATGGCACGCTCCTCGCACCACTGCGCCAACCGTAATACGTCGGCCTTGGGAATGAAGTTGCCCGAAGGGTTGTCGGGATTGATGAGCATCAGCTGGTGGATGCCCTTATCGGCAAAGAATGCCATCAAGTCATCAGCCGTATAGCGGTAGTCCTCGTTCTGTGGTACAAAGGTCACCTGCAGGTTTTTGTCATAACGGTTCGGATACTCTTCGAAGGTAGGACGCACGAAGCCGATCTTGGCTCCCTCGCCTTTGGAGAGGGCTGGGGTGAGGTCTTCCATCAGTACCTTGATGAGTTCTGCAGCACCGTTGCCTGGGACGATATAGGGCTCGCTAACGCCAAAGCATTTGCTGGCAATGAGGGTGTTGACCTTCATGCCTGAGGGATATTCCGTCAGCAGCGTGTCGAAATTAGCACGCAACTCGTCCTTCATACGGCGCGAGGGGAAGTAGGGGTTCACCAGATAGCAGAAATCCAGCATCTGGGGGAAGCGCCAGAAACCGCCATAGCGTCCGTAGTATTTGCGCAGTACGTCCTGCTCGTCGGCAAAGAGTGCCTCGGCAATGTCGAGGTCTTGCTTGTCGTCAATCTCATACCATTTCTCCTGACCGATGGGCAGAGCCTTCATGTCGTGGTTGTTGAGCAGCGATATGATGCGGAGCACATTCTCATAATACTCATTGTTACCAACGGCTTTGGTGTAGGCTTCGAGGAAGGGCACATACTTATGCTGTGAGAACGCTCGGCTCAGTTTGTAGATGTTGACGGTTTTGTAGTAAGCGTCAATATCATTATAATCGAAGGCATCTTTCGAGATGAAGTTCACGATGTTCTGTTCGTCGTCCAGGCGCACCATCGTGCCATCCATCCATGTCTCGTACTTGGCAACGAGGGCCAGGTTGGGGTATGGGTTGTCCAGCAACATACTGAACAAGCGGTCGCTTAGGATGAGGTCGCTCTCGATGAGCAGGGTGTCATCCTCCTGCAACTGGTCCTTCACCAGCGAGAGAGAATAGATGTTGTTAGTCTTGTCATAGACAGGGTTTTCGGCGAATTGCAGTTGACAATTGCCTGTGAGCTGTTGGCCATATTGTGTGGTGATGTAGTCGCGCAATTCCTTGCCCTTATAGCCTGTGACGATGATGACCCGCTGAAGCTGTAATTTCGACAGTTGCCCCAAAACGCGGTCAATCAGTCGGACACCATTCACAGGAACCATACATTTCGTCTGGTCCTTCGTGTATTCTCCGAGTCTGCGACCCATACCAGCCGCCAAGATTATCGCCTGCATCTTTCCCTAACCCTTAACCATTAACCCTTAACCATTAACCATTAACCCTTAACCCACAATGCTTCCAGGCTTCACGTCCTTGGTCGTTGTCACCACGCTGAGGCTCTCGTCGAAGTCAACGGCAGAGAGAATCATGCCCTGGCTCTCGATACCCATCATCTTGCGAGGTTCGAAATTGGCAACGAAAAGGATGCGCTTGCCTACCAGTTCCTCAGGATTCTCGTAGAAGGCGGCAATACCTGAACAGATGGTGCGGTCAGTGCCAGAACCGTCGTCAATGGTAAACTGCAGGAGTTTCTTTGACTTAGGTACGCGCTGGCAGTTCTTAACCAGTCCCACACGGATATCGAGTTTCTCGAAATCGTCGAACGACACAGTTTCCTTGATGGGGGGAATCGAACAATTCTCCCCTCCTTGGGAGGGGTTGGGGGAGGTATTATCATTCTTCATAGCCTCCAATTTATCGAGTTGCTTCTGGATGGTCTCATCCTCAATCTTCTCGAACAACAGTGAGGGCTCGCCCAGTTGGTGACCAGCCTTCAGCAGATCGGTACTGCCTAACTGTTCCCACTCAAAACTCTCCAGATTGAGCATGTCGCGCAGTTTCTGACTTGAGAAAGGCAGGAACGGCTCAAAAGCAATAGCAAGGTTGGCAGTCAGTTGCAGACAGATGTTCAGAATGGTCTCGCAACGCTTGGGATCGGTCTTCCAAACCTTCCAAGGTTCACACTCTGTGATGTAGCGGTTGCCGATACGAGCCAGATTCATGGCCTCGAACTGGGCATCACGGAACTTAAACTGGTCGAGCAGTTCTTCGATTTTAGTTTTTACATTTTTAAATTCCTCAATTGCTTGACGGTCTACGTCGAGCCACTCGCCACAGGCGGGAACAACACCATTCCAGTATTTCTTGGTGAGCTGGAGGGCACGGTTGACAAAGTTGCCATAGACGGCGACCAACTCGTTGTTATTACGATCCTGGAAGTCCTTCCATGTGAAGTTGTTGTCTTTGGTCTCAGGGGCATTGGCTGTCAGCACGTAGCGCAACACATCCTGCTTACCAGGCATATCAACCAAATACTCATGCAACCAGACAGCCCAGTTGCGTGAGGTGCTGATCTTGTCGTTCTCCAGATTCAGGAACTCGTTGGCGGGCACGTTGTCGGGCATGATATACTTGCCGTGAGCCTTCATCATCACAGGGAAGATGATGCAGTGGAATACGATGTTGTCCTTACCGATGAAGTGTACCAGACGGGTGTCCTCGTCCTGCCACCATTTCTCCCAGTTGCCCCATTTCTCAGGCTCGCGGTCGCAGAGCTCCTTGGTGTTGCTGACGTAACCGATGGGGGCGTCGAACCAAACATAGAGCACCTTGCCGTCGGCTCCCTCAACAGGAACGGGAATACCCCAATCCAGGTCGCGGGTCATAGCACGGGGCTGCAAATCCATATCGAGCCACGACTTGCACTGTCCGTAAACGTTGGGACGCCACTCCTTGTGCTCCTCCAGGATCCACTGCTTCAGCCAGTCCTGATAATCGTTCAGGGGCAGATACCAGTTCTTGGTCTCCTTCAGCACTGGGGTAGAACCTGAGATGGTTGACTTGGGATTGATAAGCTCTGTGGGCGAGAGATCACGTCCGCATTTCTCACATTGGTCGCCATAGGCACCCTCGTTGTGGCAATAGGGACATTCTCCTGTCACGTAACGGTCGGCAAGGAACTGCTTGGCCTCCTCGTCGTAAAGCTGGGCAGTAGTCTCCTCCGTCAGTTTTCCCTCGTCATAGAGTTTGCGAAACCAATCGGCAGCAAATTTATGGTGGATGTCGGAGGTGGTGCGGCTATAGACGTCAAAGGAGATACCGAACTCTTGGAACGAGTCCTTAATCATCTTGTGATAACGATCCACCACGTCCTGTGGGGTGATGCCCTCCTTGCGGGCTCTCACCGTGATGGGCACACCGTGCTCATCGCTTCCACCGATAAACAATACATCCTCCTTCTTCAGTCTCAAGTAACGTACATAGATGTCGGCTGGTACGTAAACGCCAGCCAGATGACCGATGTGAACACCACCGTTTGCATAGGGCAGTGCAGAGGTCACCGTAGTCCGCTTAAATTTGGATTTTATCCTACCTTTTTCACACTCAGCAGAACAAACTGGTTTGTTCTGCTCTCGTTTATCCAAAACGTTCTTTTCTGCCATTATTCCTTATTTATTTTTATAATTTGTGTGCAAAGGTACGATTAAGTGAGCAGAAAACCAAAAGAATTTTGAGTTTTCTCGAGCGTGAGTACCTTCGACGTTAGTCAAAGTTACATTTTTTTATGCACTAAATGACATGAACAATGAACTTTTTTTCTTACCTTTGCACCCATGGAAAAAGAAGAGAAATACAGATTACTGACTGCACAGGTCAAGTCGTTGATTGAGGGAGAGACGGATTTCGTCTCCGTAATGGCTAATGTTTGTTCCGTTATTCACGAAGCGATGGGATTCTTTTGGACCGGTTTCTATGTCGTGGATGAGGAGAGTCACGAACTGCATGTGGGACCTTTCCAAGGTAGTGTGGCATGTATGCATATTGCCTACGGTCGGGGTGTGTGTGGAACGGCATGGAAAGAGGCCCGGACCATCGTCGTTCCTGACGTCGAAGCGTTTCCTGGACATATCGCCTGCAGCAGTCTCTCGCGTTCTGAGATTGTAGTGCCCCTCTTCAACCAAGAAGGTCAGGTGAAAGCAGTCCTGGATATTGACAGCAAGGAACTGAACACTTTTGATACTGTTGACCAGCGCTGGTTGGAGGAAATCGTTAAAATGCTATAGCACGAAAAGTCCCGCCTACCATTTGTTGTCAGGTCGGCGGGACTGTCAGTTGCTATCTTGCCTATTGGCGATGTAACTAGGGGAATGATAGAATTATATTGTGATATTGTGTTGGATAGCAAGTGCAAATATAGGAAGAAAATCTCTGAAGTATCACTTTTCTCCTTTGTTTGCTTTCTCTATGTCACGGCGTGACTTCGATTTCGTAACCAGCCAGACACCGCTGAACACAAGGATGACAGCCAGGGCATGGGTGGGTTTCAGAATACCGATGCCCATCAATAGCGAAGCACCAACGGAAACTATGGGCTGAACATAATTATAGACCGATACAACGGTAGGACGCAGTGTGCGCTGGCCTATCATGGTCAGAATATAACAAATGAAGGTGCCGATGCATACCACATAGCTTATCTCCCACCACGTTTTCGCAGGAATAGGTGCCGAAACTACCTCGTTGACATGTGTCACAGTGAATGGCAATAGCAGGAGTGTGGCCCACGAAAACATGTATTTGTTAATTGTAAATACGTTGTAGCGGCGTATCAATGGATTGAAGAGCGACAGATAGAGCGCGAACGAGAACTGGGCAAACAGACAGAGCAGGTCTCCACGGATGTCACCCACCTTGCCGTCGGCATGGGTGGCTGAGGTGAGTATCAGCATCAGAGCACCGGAACAGCCCATCATCACACCCAGTGCTTTCTTGCCAGTGATGGGCTCTTTCAATATCAAAGCCGAGAGCAACATGGCGAAAATAGGCATCGAGGTAGTGACGATGCTGGCATTGATGGGTGATGTAAGGCTCAGTCCGATGGTGTAGCAGCATTGGTTGAGTATCAATCCGAAGACGGCAGCACCGATAAACATCAGTTTGTCTTTCAAAGGAACATGCTCTTTCGGAGCCACTAACGACGCTATCCAGAACAGCAGACAGGCACCGGCTACGCGGAAAGACACCATCGTGATGCCGTCGATGCCGTTGCTCATCGCGTCTTTCCCTACTGGAGCCATCAAGCCCCAGCCAGCACAGGCTCCAAACATGGCCAGATGCGCTATCAGTGCTCGGTTATTGTTCCTTTCCATCATCTTTGCTTTGTTAAAAAGAAAAATCCGCAAGCGACTGATAATCAGTTTTCTTGCGGACTATCTTGGTGATCCGTTTGGGGCTCGAACCCAAGACCCCAACATTAAAAGTGTTGTGCTCTACCAACTGAGCTAACGGATCTACCTTTTTCGAAATCGGTTGCAAAATTACATATAAAAAATGAATCTGCCAAATTTTCGGGATGTTTTTTCTTTTTAATGTTCATGAAGGTGCCATACATGGAGCACTTTGCGGCGTATGGCAACATAGTTGAGTACCAATACTGTCAGATAGAGTGCCAGGCCTGTCAGAAGGGCAGGGTAGAGGTTGGCGGCACTGTAACTGGGGTACAACTGGCCGAACAATGGCAGATAGTAGCCTCTCAGCATGATGGCAATAACTACCGACAATGCCAGCACCAGCGTGTTGAGGCTGATGGTGAGCAGATGGTAGGGGCGTGCCACAGCCTGAGGCGAATAACCTATGAGCAACAGGGTGTCTATCTTCTCCGTATTTTTCTGGAGCAACAGGAAGATGCTCAGCAGTAGGACGTAGAAAGCCAAGGCACTGATGATAAGACCTACCACAAGGACAATGCTGATAATGATACGCAGGAAATGGGCTGTACGTGCTGCTTCGGCATCGTTGGCTTCCGTTTCGTAACTGTGGTCCTTGAGATATGTCGCTATCCGTTCGTCGGCAGGATTGCTGACGGTGAGGATGAGTCGCGAAGGCTCTGGTTGGCGGTCAGGCGACAGGGTGGCGTTCATCTCGTCCATGAATGTCTGAGGTACGAGAATGGTGTTGAGTTTCTTTGAGAAAGCCACCACGCGACCTGACAGTTCTTTGCTTCCGACACTCCCTCGGAGGTAGAACCGTATCTTAATCATCGACACCAAACTCTCGGAGAGGGCTGGCAGTCCCTGACTGCTGGCAAATCCGAAGTTGTAGAGGTCCAGATAGTTGCGAGGCAGGATGATGGGCACCTCATCGTCGCCCTCATGCCACTGCCAGCGCGACAGATCGACATCAATGAAATCGTCAGGCACCGCTTCGAAGAACATCTCCGTCGAAAACTCTACGCCCAGTTTCCTACTGCCCAAAGTGGCTACCACACTGAAAAGCGATGGTGTGAATGTGCCAGCTTCCTTGACGAAGGGTTGTTGGCTGACATCGGCAATCTCCTCTGCCGAGAACGTGGGAGCCTTGCCTGTCAGGGTGCGAACAGTACTCACATGCTTCGCCATCACCATTTGTCCTGGCTTCAGAAAACTGTCGTTGCCAGTGAACATCGGGATGATGTCGGTGGCAAACTGCACTGCTGCCAGTACAATCGTCATACCACAGAGGTTGGCGAGCACGAAGCCCGCCAACTGTCCTGCGTTGATATGTCGGCTGAGAAGCCGATAGAGTATTCTGTTCACTGATAAGGATTAAAACTGGCGGAGAGCCATATCTATTATGTACTGGACGGGATCCTTGCTCTCGTCATCCAACTTCAGTACAAGTTCGCCAGAAGTATCGCTGGTGTCATAGAATTCTATGGTCTTGAGATGTTCGCCAGCCATCTTGGCATTGCTTGCAGCACTGCTTGAGAACTGTTCTGTCAGCGTGCTGATGAGATCGATGTCGCAGAACAGATAGAGGCGACGTCCGCTGACAACACTCTTGTCGAAACCACCCTTTACCTCGGTGAAGGCAGCATTATTCTCACCAATGGCAACAAAAGAGGCACCATCCTTGAAGCCGAAGTCGATTCCCTTTTCGGGTTTCATACCGTTTTCCTTGGCAAAGTCGATGATACTGCCGTCCTTGGTCTTTATATAGGCAGCTGCATCAGGAAGATTGCCCTTGAACTCGCCTACGCCAATGGCAAAGTCACCCTCGATAGCCTCTAGAATCTTCTTGACGATGTCCTGCTGGTCTGCTGCGCCAAGCTCTGCCAAAACACCTTTTTTCTCCATGGTCTCATACAGTTTCTTGCCGTTGATGTTGGTGTACAGCATAAAGGCACCCTTGGGGAGATACTTCAGATAGTCACCGGCAATCTTGCCGCACATATCGGCTGACTGCTTGATATAGTTCTTCCAAGCGTCAGACTTGGCCAGGCACTCGAAACCAAATTTGGCCTCACCCTTATCGGTGCTGAGGTCGATCAAGACGCTGAGGTCTTTCAGCTCAGCACCCTCAGGCAACATATTCTTGGTAATCTGGCCTTCAGCAAGGGTCATAGGGATAAGAGCCTTGATGAATCCCTGGGCTGCAGTGAGCTTGGCGAAGTCTTCGCTCTCAGCCATCGTGCCCTTGGTGTCGTCGTTCTTGAACTTGGCAATGATATCGTCAATTTTCTTACCCTGAGTAATATAGAATACCTCGTCGTTGAAGAAAACAGCAGCCTGACTGTCTTCCAGATATTGTACTCCGTCCTTCTCCTTAACTACACTTTCAGAGCCTCCTTCCTTGGAAAGGGTGTTCAGCAACTGTGTGAAATCGTCTTTGTCCAGGATGGTTCCGAGGGCAGAAAAGTCGTTTTCATCAGTACCGAATAAATAAATAGGTTCGCGTAAGTCCAAACCGGCCTTGGCAGGGTCGTCCACAATCTTCTTGACGAGATCCTTCGACTCCTGGTTCTTGGCGCTGCTCTCGACAGTTTCCAGAAATTTCTTCTTGGCTTCCTCGTTCTCGCCCAGCTTAGCCTTCTCGAACATCTGCTTTACGTCGATGCTGACAACTGCGGCATTGTCAGGAATGAACCTGGCATTCTTTGAAGATTTTGCACACGATGAAAGTACAAAGACTGCAATGAGCAGCAAGTACATCAGATTGGTTTTCCTCTGTTTCATAACGTTCATGTTTAAAGGGTTAAAGATTGGTATAAACTCAATTTGTTGGCAAAGATATAAAAATAAAGTGAAAAGTTCATAGTGAAACGTGAAAAATTTACATTCTGTTATTACTCTTTCACAAAAAATACTTATCTTTGCGACCGATTATGGGCATATTATATATTGTACCCACGCCTGTGGGCAACATGGAGGATATGACTCTACGTGCCATCCGTATCCTGAAAGAAGCCGATTTGGTGTTGGCTGAGGATACGCGCACATCGGGCATTCTGCTGAAGCATTTCCAGATTCAGCAGCATCTTCTTTCCCATCATAAATTCAACGAACACGGCACGAGTGCTTCCGTTGTGGAGCGCCTGCAGGCAGGTCAGACCGTTGCTCTTATCAGCGACGCAGGAACGCCTGGCATCAGCGACCCAGGCTTCTTCTTGGTTCGCGAGGCTGTGCGTGCAGGTATTGAAGTGCAGACTCTGCCTGGAGCCACCGCTTTCGTACCGGCTCTGGTAAGTAGCGGATTGCCCTGCGATCGTTTCTGTTTCGAGGGATTCTTACCTCAGAAAAAGGGACGTCAGACCAAGATTCAGAGTCTGGCTGACGAAGAGCGGACGATGGTGTTCTATGAATCGCCCTATCGTGTGCTAAAGACATTACAGCAGTTTGCCGAGGTGATGGGGCCTGACCGCCAGGTGAGTGTCTGTCGCGAAATCAGTAAGGTGCACGAGGAGAGCGTGCGAGGCACGCTTGAAGAGGTGATAGCCCATTTCACTGAGCATGAGCCACGAGGCGAATTCGTGATAGTGCTGGCAGGGAAGGGGAATTGATAATTGAGAATTGATAATTGAGAATTTAAATTGAAATAAAATGAAAAAGATTTTGATTTTGGCACTTGGTGCCGTAGCAGTGGTGGCCTGCAAGCAGCAGGGACCAAAGACCGAGGATTTGATGATGGCTCAGCAGGCTGACTCACTGAACCTTATTATCCAACAGAAGGACAACGAGATTAACGACATGATGGCAACCTTCAACGAGATTGAAGAGGGTTTCCGTGCTATCAATGCCGCTCAGGACCGTGTGACGCTGGCTAAGGACGGCGAGGGAGCTAACCGCACCCAGCGCATCCGCGACAACATCGCTCAGATTCAGGAGACGATGCAGCACAACCGCGAACTCATCAACAAACTCAAGAACCAGCTGCGCCAGAGCTCTGTCAAGGGCGACGAGTTGCGTAAGACCATCGAGAACCTCGTGGCTCAGATGGAGGAAAAGGACAAGGAGATTAATCAGTTGAAGCTTGACCTGAAGTCACGCGATGTCCGTTTGGCAGAACTGGGTACTGAGGTGGCAGACCTGACTGTACAGAATTCTCAGCAGAAGTCTGAGATTACTCAGAAGACTGAAACTATCTCTGCTCAGGACAAGGCACTCAATACCGCTTGGTTTGTGTTTGGTACTAAGAAGGAACTGAAGGAGCAGCACATTATCGAGGATGGCAAGGTGCTCCAGTCAAACTTCAACCGCGAGTACTTCACCAAGATTGATATCCGCGTCGATAAGGAGATTAAGCTCTATTCGCGTTCTGCCAAACTGCTCACGGCTCATCCTGCATCCAGCTACGTTCTGGAGCGTGATGCCAACAAGCAGTATGTGCTTCGTATTACCAATCCTCAGATATTCTGGTCAACCAGCAAGTATCTGGTTATCCTTGTAAGCTAAACATTCTTCGCTATGAGAAAATTA
>JAEEGF010165084.1_pt1 | contig 12637 bp, 9 predicted proteins | sample 9134171 | NCBI WGS metagenome assembly JAEEGF01 (sample SAMN16246542, study PRJNA631951) | gut metagenome | biome: gut microbiome; feature: rumen; material: AP-attached | host: Bos | place: Iran: Karaj | collected 2018-10 | reverse complement strand
CTTGCCCTGTAGGTTCAGCGTGCCTTCCTGCCAGATAGCACCGCCGTTGGCGCCAGCCGTGTTGCCTGTGATGGTGCAGCCGTCGATGGTCAGCGTACCGAAGTTGCAGATGCCGCCACCACCATACACCTTGGCCACGTTGCCCGTGAGGGTGACGCCCGTGAGGGTTGCCGTAGCGTTCTCTTCATTAAAGAAACCGCCGCCACCCTTAGCGCCGGAGTGGTCGTTGCTACTATTGTCCGTGATAACACCTCCTGTCATGACGAGCGTACCGCCTTCTCTATTGCAGATACCGCCACCGCGGTCATCGGCGACGTTATTGGTGATGATTACATCGGTAAGCGTCACCATACCGCCTTCGTTGACGAGGGCACCACCGGCACCGCCCCAGCCGCCTTTCAGCGTGCCGTTGCTCAGATTGAGCGTCGCGCCTTCACGTACGGTGATAACCTGACCGCCGCCTTCGCCACGCTTCGTCAGTTTGCGGTCCAGTGTGTGACCGTCAAGGTTGAGGGTCACCGTCATGCCTTCTGCGATATTCAGCGTACTGTTACTGAGCTCGATGTCGTTAGCCAACTGGATTTTTACGTCGTCGGTTGGTAATACAGTGCGCAGTTCCTGATCCGTCGTGACAATGACGATATCGCTATTCGACACCACAGCATCGGCATCTTCCATCGTCAGAGTAAAAGGATTGACGACACCGGAGAGTGTGCCCGTAGAAGACGTATAGGCATAACCAGAGCTGCTGAGGTTCAGCGAGACCACATCGCCGCTTCCGGCATAGACGATGTCGTTGTACTGCAAGCCTGCGTTTCCGCTATAGGAAGTAATATGGCTCATGTCGTAGGATGTAGGCTCGCCAGTCATGGCTACTGTAACGTCATCATTGCCGGTAATGGAATGAGCAGCCTTGCCCTGGGCATCACCGAGGGGCGCGGTGTAGTAGCTGTTGGAAATCTTCACATAGTCTTCTCCGTATTCGTCTTCTCCGTATTTGCTCGAGCGGACAAATGTCATTCCGCCCTGCACGTTCACTGCCGTGGGTGCGAAAACACAATCCGTGATATTGACGTTCCCACGATAGTTTGCATCGTTCCAACCGACAAAGCCGGCACAGCCCGTGAGATTCGGGGCGATGATCTGGCCGTCGAAGACACAGCCAGTGATATTCAATTCCATATCTGGATTCGAGCCGACAAAACCGCCAATCATACATTCGCCTGAGGTGGTGGCATTGCAGATAATCTTGGTGCTGACACGGCAATTCTCGATGGTATTACCATAATACGACTCGACTTCCTGGACAAGACCTGCCGCGTATGGTTCAGCCGCCGTGACTTCACCGGTGACGTGCAGGTTCTTGATGGTGGCATCGTATATATTAAAGAACGGCGAGACATATCCATAAGTATCCGAATCAAAATCCATCGTCAGGGTGTGTCCGTCACCATCAAAGATTCCCTTGAAAGGATGGTCTAAGTAGCCAATTATATAATTGATATCATTGATGGGGCCAATATCGGCTGTCAGTTTGTAACACTCGTCGAAGGGAGTATAATTATTGCCGACATAGATGGCAAACTCCCTCCAATCTTTTAACGACCCGATAAGATAGGGGTCATCCTTGGTACCACTGCCGGGGAGTATTGGGCCTGCCCAGCTTGTCGTAGCGCATAGCAGCGCTGAGAGTATGGCTAATGCTTTAAAGGTTTTCATAATTCATAATTCATAATTGAAGCTGCGCTTCGAGCCTGCTCACGCTCGGCAATGCTTAAGCAAGCTTATCATTGCTCTCGCTCAATCGCAGCCTTCATAATTTTTATAGTATGTTAAAGGAATTTAGAAATATAATGATGATGGCTATGGGGGCGAGCCAACGCAGAACAAACATATAGAGGAATGTTCCCAGGCGCGATCCCTGATACTTGGCCTTTGGAACGAACCATCCTGTGAACAAGGATGTTCCTAATGCACCAATGGGTATAAGAACGTCGGTGACAAGGTTGTTAGAGGCATCGAACAAGTTGCTGCCCATGACCTTGAGCCAGCCCACACATCCTGTCATGGACAGGATACACAATGTGTTGGTGACCACCTGTATTAAAGAGACAATTATTACGCTTTGGTGCCTGTTGAGCGGACGCTTTGTGTCTGCAGTAGCCTCGCATACAAAGGCAACGATAACCTCCAGCATAGAGATTGTGGATGTGATGGCTGCGACACACATCAGGGCGAAGAAAGCAACGCTGGTCAGCGAAGGACAAATCATGTGCTGGAACACATCCGGCAATGTGACAAATGTCAGCTCAGGGCCTTCGGAAGGACTGAATCCGTATGCAAATACTGCAGGGAAGACAATCATTCCTGCCAGCAAAGATACAACGATAACCATGGCAATCATTAGCACAGAGGTTAATGTGACCTTCTGGTCCTTAGGCATGTAACTGCCATACGTTATAAGTGCGCCTACACCAATGGATAAGGTAAAGAAACTCATTCCCATCGCCTCTAAGATTACCTTGGGCGTAATCTTGGAGAAATCGGGTTTGAATAGGAACTTCAGCCCCACGCTTCCACCGTCGAGAAACACCATATGTATGGCCAAAAGGATTAACATAAGAAACAGCATAGGCATGAGAATCTTGCTCAGACGCTCGATACCCTTGTTCACATCGAACCACAATACCGATGCCGTCAGAACAATGGCTATGATGGCGTATACAATCATCAGGGGAGCATGGCCCTCGAATGTATTGAAGAAGGATGTCAGTGCTGCAGCATCCATACCGGTGAATGTGTTAGAGGCTGCCGCTACCATATAGTAGATGCACCATCCTGTGACAACGAAATAGAAACTCATAAGGATTGTTACTGACAGCATGATTGTCCACGCAAACCACTGCCAGCGGTTAGAGCCGCTTAGCTCGCGGAAAGCACCATAGGCGCTCTTGCCGGAGAGCTTGCCTATCATAAACTCGTTCATCACTAATGGCATACCGAAAAGCATCGTACAGATTATATAAAGGATGATGAAGGCTCCACCGCCGTCTTCACCTGCGATATAAGGGAATTTCCAAATACTGCCCAATCCGACGGCACTGCCCGCGGCGGCCAACAATACTCCGATTTTTGATGAGAATGATTTCATGTTATCTGTTCGTTAGGTTTTATTTTAGTGTTTGTTTGGTATTAATATTCAAATTATGGTATGTAGAACTTTCTTTTCATGGCATAAGGTTTTTATTGATAAATTATGTGGCAAATATATACAAATAAATGCCTCCACTTAAACAGTAGAGACATTTTTTTTAAGATTTCAGACAAGATTGCAAGGTTTTCAGACAAGATTTAAAGGTTTTCAGACAAGATTTAAAGGTTTTCAGACAAAAATGAAACATTTTCTGACAAGATTGAAACACTTTGTTTAGTTTCAGGTTTCAATTATCAAGTTTTCTATTTTCAACTTTCAACTGTCAATTGTGACCTTCGGTCGAGGTAACAGCCTGTTCACTCATTCGCCCCGTGGCACTGTGACCGTAAGCGATAAAGGCGAGACATTCTTCACCCCGTCGCCCACGGGCAACATCCGTTACCAACTGCCCGGCTCCAAAGCATGGGCAGCGCAAATGCTGGAGAAGATACGCAAAATAGTCTAATAATGGTTGAAAATCAACGATAATATAGTATTTTCCCTGAAGTCGCCTGTGGCAGAAAGGGCATAAAGTCCTGACAGGCAGAAGGCGATGACAAGAGTGATGGTCAGGGCAGATAGCATTTTTCAAAGCCACCAGAGGCGGAGCGGAGAATGTACAAGCCCTTCACCGTAGGTCTGGACGGAAGGTAGTGCCCGTCAATTGTGTACCCGGAGGCCTCATGCCAAACGAAGGGCTTGCTTCCGCCAGAGGGCATTGTAGTGATGCCAACGATGCCCGTCTCTTCTGCCGTCATGAAGTTGAAGGATATGGTGCCGTCGGCTGACAGATAGATGTCGGTGATGGCCTTGCCCATGAACAGGCGGCCGTCGGCAGCAGGTGTGAAGAGCGTGGCTGCGGGCGACGACTCATCGGTCAGCCTGTTGTTGACGGCGAGCGTCGCTGTGTCGGCATAAGGATAGGGCGAAGTGCTGAGATAGCGACTGCGCAGCCAGTTGTCCTCGGTCCATCGGGTGTAGTCCGTGCCAGTGTTCTTCGGACACCATGCGCGGAAGTCCATGCCTGAGGCGTGGAACAGGCCATAGCGATAGTGCTGGTCGGAGGTATTCACCTGATTGTTCCGCCATGCATCTATATCGAAATCGACGTGGAAGATGAGGAGCCCGTTACCTGGACAACCATAGTCCCATCCCTCCTGCCGGCGGTTCTCCAAGAGATAGTACTCATTGCTATTGGATGTGCTGCGCACGAGGTATGTCTTGCCCCCCTCGCCCAGGGGCTTCATGTCCTCGACGGTGGTAGGAACCGTCAGTTCTTCGGGTGAATCCCAGCCCAAGTACATCCGTTCCATTGCACTGAGGTTGGGCGGACACCAGCCATAGTTGGTCATGTTACCGCCATCCATCAGGTCCCACTCATCGACGGTAGAAAAGGCGGTGCCGGAGCCAAAGGGATAGAGGTCGGGCAGTCCGAGGCTGTGGCAGAACTCGTGGACGATGGTGCCAATGCCGCTGATTATGTCACCCTGTAGAAGCTCGCAGTTCAGGCTGTAGTAGTAGTAATCTATGCCGCCAGGCAGTTTCGTGTTCGGAATTTGGAAGTATGAGTTTGGTCCTATGTAAGAAAATCCGTTTGTCGCATTGCCCATAAGGCCGGCGGCAACGAATATCACCTCGTTGGCTCGGCCGTCGCCGTTCCAGTCGTAGACGGTAAAGTCGGCATCGGTAGTTTCCGGCAACAGACTGAGGGCCTTTCTCATGTCTTCCCCGCCATCGCTATTATAGGAATGGTCACGCGCTCCCTTGTCAATCTTCACGGGGCCGTAGATGTCGAACTGCAGGTTCAGGCGGCCTGCCGATTGGTCGCGGAAGTAGTCGGCCACACAGCCCTTCCCCTTTCCCTCGTTGAACCCCGGCTCATTAAAGAGGCGGTTGTAGTACACCGCAGGATTGTCCATCGAGAAGTCCAGGTCGCTGAACGAGAAGAGCACTACGGGCACTCGGTAGGTTTTCTGCGCATCAAACTTGTATGGTTCAGGCAGCATGTATGAATTGCCACTCCGCGTCGTGACACTACTGTGAAGACAGCCTCTGCGCTGTGCCTGAACACTTGCGATTGCAAATAAAGCCGCGGCTGCCAACAATAACATCCTTCTCATTTTAGTCCTTCTATCAGTTTGACGCTACAAATGTACGCATTGTTACGAAAAAAACCAAATTTCAGGGATATTTTAGGCTCTTCTGCGACAAGTGACATTAAAATGCGAACCCGAATTCATTAACGGCAGCAACATTTGTTTGTTCTATGGCAGTAGCTCTTGGAGCTATACACGTTTAGGACATAAAATGGAAGCTCGATTACATTTTCGAACGTGAACGAGTTCGAACATAGTTCAAAATTCAAAATTGTAATTTATGTGATAAAAAATTTACTTTATTGATTTTTTTTGAATATCTTTGCAACATGATAGATTCGATTTAAAATGATATGATAAGGATATTTTTTCTATTATAATCGCAATGATGACTATGGTAATAGTAAATTCGCAGACGTTTGAACCTCGCTGCCGTAACAACTGGCATATCCACCACAAGCAGGTGCAAGGCTACTTATGATGCACTAGTAGTTAAGTAGTTGACCCAAAAACTAAACATGAATAACAAACCAAAGAGAGAAATGAAGAAAATTACAGTTCTTTTGTCCATGGCCTTGCTGGCACTCAGCATGAGCCTGACCAGTTGTGTTAAAGACTGGGGAGTGATTGACAATCCCAACGACGGCGGCAATACTCCAGAGAAAGACCCCAACTTCAAGTACATTATTGTAATGAGCGACATCCACGTAATGGCACCCCAACTGCTGGTGAATAGAGGTACGGCCTATGACAATTATCTGAGTCAGGACCCAAAGCTGTTGGAATACAGCGGCGAGGTGCTGGAATATCTGGTTGGAAAGACGTTGCAGCGTAACCCCGACCTTGTCATCATCCCAGGCGACCTGACTAAAGACGGTGAATTGTTGAGCCACCAGCTGGTGGTGAGCATTCTCAGCAGGCTGCGCAGTGCCGGCATTCCGGTTATCGTGGTGCCGGGAAATCACGACATCGACAATCCTGAGGGCTATTACTTCGACGGCGACAACACGCGCCCTGCGGAGCGCACATTGCCAGAGCAGTTCAAGACACTGTATGCCGACTTCGGCTACAATCAGGCATACGCAAAAGACCCTGCCTCGCTTTCGTTCGTCTGTGAACCGCTGAAAGGACTGGTGCTGCTGTGCATTGACACCAATAAGTATGAAGAAAATAAATACATAGACAAGGGCGACGAGAAAAACTATAACCAGACGTCGGGACGCATCCGCCCAGCTACGCTGACCTGGATGCTGGCCGAGGCTGACAAGGCACGCACCGAGGGAAAGCAGGTCGTGCTGGTACAACACCATAACGTCGTACAGCACTACGATGCCCAAGGAACACTGCAAGGCGACTACGTCGTCGCTGACTATGCGAAGGTGAGCAAGCAGCTGATGGAACATGGCATACACATGGCTTTTACTGGACATACACACCTGCAAGACATTGCACAGTATCGCACCGTAACAGACAATGCCCAGCCCGACAGCCTGGTTGACGTGGCTACAGGATCCGTCATCTCCTACCCCAACCCATGGCGCACCATCAAGGTGAACAATGAATTCACGGAGTGGCAGATCAATACCGAGTATGTGACGACCATCCCTTCGCTCAGCGACGTGAATGCGACGTGCCGCAAACGCCTCAACGACAATCTCAAAGGAGGACTGGTCTGGCACATCAAAGATGCCTGGAGCAGCTTAGACAAATATCGTGATGCCACAAGCGCCTTAGGCTTAACACGTCAATTTATTCCTGAAACGCCCGAAGAACTCGCTGATCTCCTGACCAAATACCTCGGCGATCAGATGAGCAAGGTGTATATGATTCATAACGAGGGCAACGAGTGGAAGAATTCTCTGGCTGTAGGGCTGGAAGACCAGCTGAAGAGCAATATGGAGCTGCTGCTGCGTGACAGGGCAAAAACGCTTGGCATAGCTGATACGCAAACCAATCTTCTTATCTTGACCTTCAATACCTTATATAGAATGCAGATTGAGCCGGGATTTAAGAGTATGTTGAATGATATTAACCAGTACAACGATCCCGATAAGAGATTGGAAAGCAGAACTGACGACCTCAACGCTGTGTTACGTTTAGAAAGATAGTACCCATCTTTCCGAAGTAGTTAAGTAGTTAAGTAGTTAAGTAGTTAAGAAGTTAAGAAGTTTAAGAAGTTAAGCCAAATGTCAACTCTCCTGCCCGACTGGAAGAGAAAGTCTCTGAAATGAAGCGACACATATTCCGTGGTAAAGAAGTCACAAAGGGAGGCTTATCCATGGAAGATATGTGAGATCCAGCCTCAGATTCAAAAAAGAAGCACATTCAGGATGATGTAAATGCTTTTCAGCGTCTCGCCCATGAACTTCGACATATCCAGATCGAGGCGTTCCCATTCGCAGTCAGCCGATAGTTTGCCTTGATACAACTGTCCGCTCTCTTCATGCGTGTTAAAACCGATACGCATATCCTTAGGCTGTATGCTGCGATAGGCCAAAAGCGACAGAATGCGGTTATCGTCCGTAATGGTAACAGGCTTCCTCAGGTCCAGTATTACGAAGTTCTTACACCACCTCGCATTAGCCACGTTTGTGGCAGTAATGCAGCGGTTAGAAGTGTTGATACCCGTTTTCGAGGGATTGTTCCTTACGCGGGGAGTAGCAGAAAAGAGGCTGCCGTCGTAGTTCGTATTTATCTTCAGCTGTCCTGTTGTTGCATCCTCGAAGTCCGCAAGAATGTTCTGCGCGAAACATCCTTGCCCCATCACAGAAACAAGAAGCAGCAGAATGGTAATAAACCTCCTATTTATGATCATATAATCATTCATTATAATACTCCCTGTCCGCAGGGATTGTTCACAGGCTTGCGTTGATTGGTGTCGAGCCAACGTCCCCAGCCAGTAAGACGATGGAATTTGTTGAGCTCGTAGGAGGTGCCAAAATCTACGTCGCCATATATCGTTTGGTTGTAGCGCTGATGATCTGTCAGGACAACAGAAAGCGAATAGAACGGCAGCGTAGGCAATACACCAAGGTCGATATTCACTTGCTGTAAGATAGCACGATGGAAGGCTGTTTCCATCTCGTTATGTATGTTGGCAAGCTGCGAGTCGCCAGTCAGCTCGGCCAACTTTCCGGCATAGTCGAGCAAATCGTAGTAAGTCTTGCTCTGGTAGAACTGGTACACCTGACAAGTAGCTTTGTCGATGGCATCCTGCTGCGTGGGATAAAGTTCGCAAAGGCGGGTAGCCAATTTCTTGGCCGCATCACACACAGCCTGCAATTCTTGGGATTTCAGTAGTTCCACGTTCCCGTTGAATGGCACCCCCTCCTTCACATATCCTTCATAAAGTCTCTCTTTCGAATCGTTCAGCGTCTGTCGGGCAGCGGTCTCGAAATCGGATGCACTTCGCAGGTTCTTTACCAGTATGGGAATAAGAGGATTCTCTTCACTTGTGAGCATAAAGGGCGTGGCAATCATATAATCGGTGTAGGGAGACACCTCCGTCAGGGCCTCCATTGCTCCCATAAGGCAATTGTGAAACAGTATGGCCTTAAGATGATTGATGTCGGAATTAGAGATGGCTGTCGTAAGCTCGTACATATTCATCGACATGCGACCGAGTGTTTCGTCGCTCAACACACCACGGGTCAGGCTCTCGTTATACTTCGGATAATCGGTGACGGCATCGAAGCCGCCGCCGTGCCCATATAACACCAGCACATACTCATTGGCGGGCATCTCCTTCTTGGCCCTGTTCAGCAAGGCAGTCAGGTTTGCGGGATCGAAAAGTTCGAACGACTCCATCTCAGCCCCTTCCTTATGTAGGGTTTCAAACTGAGTGTTCTTATCCAGTTCAAAGGCAAGCACCTCGCCTGGCGCACCGTACTTCCCAGAAAAATTATCGCTATCAGAACCGTACTTATTGAGTGCCAATACGCGAATCTTCCCGTCGGGCAGCCACGTCTGTGTTTCGCGCCAGATATCCTCGATGGAATGATCCATCTCGCCACCTGCCATACCATAGATGATGATGGTATAGTCGGCCACCTTCTCATCCACAGGATTATCTTCACTATCAGAACATGCGGTAAACAACGATACGACAGCAGCGAGCATCAATAACGTCTTTTTCATAATTGCAATTATAGATTGAATCTGCTGGCAAATATACAACTTATTTCAGAAAACAATGTTAAAATGGAATAATAAATAATCACAAAAGAATCCACAATATCATAGATGTATGGAAGATTTTTCGTATATTAGCGGCAGATTTTATAAAACTATACAACTATGTTAGGCAACTTTTCTTATTACAACCCCACCAAATTGTATTTCGGTGATGAGTCTTTGAACTATCTTAAAGACGAACTGAAAAATTATGGCCCTGTAGTTCTATTAAACTACGGCAGCGGCAGTGTGAAACGCAACGGCATCTACGACCAAGTGGTAGCCATATTGAAAGAAGCCGGTAAGACCATCGTGGAGAACCCTGGCGTAATGAGCAATCCCACGTTGGAGAAGCTGCGCGAGGGCATCAAGATAGCTCGCGAAAATAACGTGGATTGGATTCTCGCCCTGGGTGGCGGAAGCGTCTGCGACTATTCGAAGGCGGTGGCCGCGTCGGTCTTCTACGATGGCGACTACTGGGATAAGTTCTGGCTGAAACAGGAACAGCCCGATGCCGACCAGAAGCTGTTGCCAGTGGGCTGTATACTGACAATGGCTGGCACAGGCTCGGAGATGAACGCAGGTACGGTGATTACTGATGCCGAGCATACATTCAAGGTTGGGCACGTGTTCGACGACCGCCTGATGCCGAAATTCTCTATCCTGAATCCGAAGTTCACGATGACCGTGCCCGACAACCAGATGAAGGCGGGTATCTACGACATCATGAACCATATCATGGAGCAATATTTTTCTGATTTTGACGACAATACGAGTGATTACCTAGCGGAAGGATTGATGCGAAGTCTCATCACGTCTTCGCGTATCGCCGTGAAGAATCCGCAGGACTACGAGGCTCGCTCTAACATCATGTGGACAGCCACATGGGCCCTCAACACGCTCATCGGCCTCGGCAAGCGCGAGGACTGGATGGTACACATGATCGGCCACTCAGTCGGAGCTTGGACACACGCTCCTCACGGCTATGCGCTGGCATCCGTCTCGATGGCTTACTATCGCAGGGCGATGGAGAACGGCATGCCTAAGTTTGCGCGTTTCGCACACAATGTATGGGACATCCCGACAGAGGGAAAGACGGAACGCGAACTGGCAGAGGCTGGCCTGCAAGCCCTGAAGGATTGGATGCTGGAGATTGGCCTGCCACTCACCATCAGCGAACTGGGAGCTACCAACGAGATGATTCCAGGCATCACAGAAACCACCGTGGTCTATCCTGCCGGCTATCTGAATCTTACGAAGGAGGACGTGACAGAGATTCTGAAGGAGAGTTTATGATCCAATCATTTCTTTGATGCAAATAACATATAGTTTAACGGAGAGACAAGAAAAAAAGCATAAAAAATATTGGTTATTCGTTTGAAAAAGTGTAAAACAACCACGAAAATTCTTCCCCAAAAATGCTGAAAAGAAAGATTGAAGATGAGTATTAGGATGAAAGGAAAACTCAAAGAGTAACATCTGAATATTGAGACAGTGTTTTAACTGAGTATGAATAGTAAGAAGGATCCAATGGGCAGAGCAATTGCCGATTATTATAAGACCCAAAAAGCAAACAAGCTCAGAGTGTTTTCCCCGATGTTTGAGGAGGACGAGATTCCTTTGAGTACTCTATTCCGTAAGTATAAGGAAATGCCGGAGATAGAACGCAAGGCACTCGACATGGCAAATGGAAAGACGCTTGACGTGGGTGCTGGCTCTGGCTGCCATTCGCTTGTCTTGCAGGAAAAGGGCATCGATGTAACCGCCATTGACATCTCCCCATTGTCTGTTGAGACCATGAAAGAGCGTGGAGTCAAGAAGGTTATAGAACAAGACTTTTTTACCTTGAAGGGGCAGTACGATACCGTTTTAATGCTAATGAATGGTATTGGCATCGTCGGAACTTTAGAGCGTCTGCCCAGATTCTTCCTCCAACTTGACGAAATACTTGCCCCAGGAGGTCAGTTACTGTGTGATTCCTCAGATATCAGTTATGTATTTGAGGACGAAAACGGGATGATTGATATTCCCAACGAAATGGACTATTATGGCGAGCACAGTTTCCGAATGCAGTATAAGGACACCATCGGAGAACCTTTCAATTGGCTATATATCGATGCTGACACCCTGAGAGAGAAAGCAGGAAGATGTGGATATGCTGTTGAAGTGGTGGCAGAAGGTGAACATTACGATTATTTGGCGAGAATAACTAAAAGAAAATAGATTATGTAAAGTTTTAAATCTACAGCATAGCTATTGCCACAACCCGTACTGATTATCGTCCGTTCTCGCCAGTCTCACACCTACCGCAATGGCAAGAAAGTTCTGGTCTTGGCAGGAAAGGCTCCCCCCAAAGTCATCAGAGAGGATATGCTATGTGAGTTTTTACAAAAAGAAAAATGACGCTAACCTACATCTTTCATAGCGGCTTTGTACTTGAAACGGAGCAGTCCATCCTGGTATTCGACTACTGGTTGGATCCCAGTGGTGTAATGGACAGCGTACTGAGGAGCGAAAAGCCCATGTATGTCTTCTCCAGCCACTTCCATGAAGACCATTTTACGAATGAGATCTTTGAGTGGAAGAAACAGAAACCATCTATAGTGAGGAATTCGACGAGGAAATAGAACCGATAGCCCACGAAAAGCAGTATCTGGGTGTACTGAAGGACATTCGTAAGATTACGGATAGTTTCGATGTGGTGATGTTTCCTGTTGAACGGATAAAGACTTTTGTAAAGGTTAATGGTTAACGGTTAAAGACCTGAAACTAAAAAAATCACAAATGCTGTTGCTTTTGTGATTTTTTTTGTACCTTTGTCCCAAATAAGAACATAGTTATGAAACTGAAGAAACGAAAAATCAAATATGCAGCCATATTCTTTATCTGCTGGTTTGCCCTGTTGGTATTTCTGGTGGATGGAGTCCTGAAATTCCAGACATTGGTGGATTATTTCGGGTCGTATGCAATTGTTGAGGTGGCGTTGCTGCTATTGGTCATTCTACCTACATGGGTTGTTTACAAATTCGCAAAAGAAAAATAAAGAATAATGACAATACAAGAATTTCGTGATTACATGGCATCGGGCAAACCCGTCGTTGGCGGTGGTGATGTCCACATGATGTTCCATCAGCTGTCGCAGGAGGCACTGAAGATAACAGCAGAGATTAACGGC
>JAEEGF012234796.1_pt1 | contig 12638 bp, 10 predicted proteins | sample 9134171 | NCBI WGS metagenome assembly JAEEGF01 (sample SAMN16246542, study PRJNA631951) | gut metagenome | biome: gut microbiome; feature: rumen; material: AP-attached | host: Bos | place: Iran: Karaj | collected 2018-10 | reverse complement strand
TACGGCTCCAACCGCAACGACGGCGGTTTCTGGGGACGCGTTGAATTGAATTACTATTGGTAAACAATGCTTTTTCCCTAAAACGCAAACAGCCCGCAGGAAAACAATCCTGCGGGCTGTTTGCGTGATGGGCAAGAGATTACAACAACTTCTCGTAGATGCCGATCAGCGTCTCATAGACGGATTCGGCGGAGAAGCGGGCGGCGGCGGATTCACGGCCTTTGAGGGCCAGCCGCCGGCAGGCGGCTTCGTCGTTGTAAAGCTCTGATATGGAGGATGTCAGAGCTTTGATGTCGTTGAAGGGAAAGAGACGTCCGTCGACATCGTGGGTGATGATGGTGGACGCCGCGCCGAGATCGGTGGCGACGACAGGCCGTTCCTGCATCATGGCGGTGACGATGACGTTCGGGAAGCCTTCGTAGCAGCGCGACGGGACGACGACGATCCGTGCGTCCAGATAGGCCTGGCGGAGGGCTTCGTTGCGCAAAAATCCAAGCCATTGGATGTTTTTCGGAGCGTTTTGCGGCAGATTAGGGAAGTCGTCATAGGAGCCTGCGACGACGAACGGAATCTGCGGAAGCGCTTCCGCGGCTTTGATGAAATCGAAAATGCCCTTTTCCGCGGAGACACGTCCGATGTAGGTCACATTGTTTCCGTTGGACCAATTTTCAGGCGGCGGATCCATTTTGGGGGCGATGCCCGGAAGGATGGCGAGCTTGTTTTCCGGTATGCCCTGCTGGATGAATTTCCGCCGTTGAAAGTCCGTCTGGACGATGAACGTGTCGACATGGTTGAGAATCCGTCCCGTCGTGCGCGCCGCGATGTTACGGACCGTGTAGCCGAGGCTTTTCACGCGGGATTCGAGGCAGTTCTTCTGGAAGCATGTCCATTCATGTCCGCCGAAGCACTGTTCGCAGATTTCGCCGTTGGCGTCATAGCAGAGGCCGTTGGGGCAGAAGAGACGGTAGTTCGGGCAGCGCATGACGACGGGAACGCCCATGCGTTTGACGGCCGGAATGATGGAAGGGGAGAACAGCGGATACAGATTCTGGATCTGCACGATGTCCGGCTTGAACTCTTCGATTTTCCGGCGGACCGCCTTGACGGCGCATGGATTGTGGATGCCAGTGAAAAAGCTTTTGACTTTTCCGGAAAGCGAGTCTGAAATCTCTGCGGAAGAACGCTTTAGCAACTCCACCGTGTGGCCATGGGCGGACAGCAGTCGCGTCAGATTGATGACGGATTGCTCCTCGCCGCTCATTTTGGCGTATTCATTATGGATGAACAGGATTCGCATGTATTCTTCGAATGTAAACTTTTGCTTTCCAATGCAAAAGTTTAATCTATGCAATCACTTAGTGTTTTAAATCCATATATACTGGGAATCCCTGTCTTAAATGGCTTGATCAAATCAGGACTATCAACAAGCAAATGGTTATTATTGTCAATAATGCGTTCTTTCCTTATCATTTGCGCCCAATTAAGAATTGTGTCAATAGATGGCGTCGTTATATTCATTTGTTCAGCTAGCCATTTGGCAATGCAAATGCCATAATAAATATCATCTAGGAAGAAACGGTGGTTCCTGTCAATTTCCCATAAGCCATTGGCATTCTGGATGACAGGTGTAGCAATGGAACCAAGTGTCTCAGAGTTAACAAACGACTCCTTTACATCAGTATTGTGAGATTGGTAGCTAAAACGTTCCAAGGCAAGGTAGTCAAGCATATGGCGAAAGTTCTTTTGAGGATACAATGTCTTGATATTTTCACGAATCTTAGTATAGTCGGCATCAAGGTCGGCTAATAATTGTGCCGAAGTATCATCATAGTCTCGGTAAAACATCGGCACATCTTCCTTTCGCTTCCATGTGGAGCCATATACCTTGTACAGTCCAAAACAACGTGTAGTATGAATAATCTGGTTGTCAACAGATAGTGTTAAGGAGAGAAAATTGTCGCTCAGTTCAGTATGTCCTTTATTAAACCATTTATATCCAATCTGTTCAAAAAGCTCTTCATTAAGTTGGTTGAAATAAGACATAGGTCTTACGGAGGCATAGTTCATTGCCTTGCCTCCATAGGTTACGCCTATATGACCACATTCAATAATACGGCAAATCCAAGGCAATAGACCAAAGGCAAAGGTGACGACATTGGAGAGTTGTTGTTGTTGTTTGATTTCATCAACCATCCAGTTGAATCCACCTTGACCATATACAGTTCCAATAAATACAGGTTTGTTGCGGTTGATATATGGAGCAATGTTTTTCAGGCACACACGGTACTGATGTACGGGCATGCATAGCACTATATAGTCGGCATCGGGAATTAGTTCTTTGAGATTATTGGATGCTTGTTTTAGTTCGCCAATATAGCGGTGTACTATATGTCCTGAAGAATCGTGCCATTCAAGCTCAAGTTGTTTTTGCCATTTCTCTGGTTTTGAGGTGAAAATGGAAACATCGAATATGGACTCTTTTAGCAATGGAATCAAGGTGTGGGCACTACTACCCCCACCACATATAACCATTTTTTTCTTCATTTCTTGTAGCCTTCTATTTTTAGTTTCTTTTCCAATCTTGATTATCGAAAAACTCTCCTGCTCCCTGGCATGTCTTACTTACAAAATCTTGGAGGGTTAGCATTCCTAAAGGAATTAACAGAAAATTGCGTGATTTGCCATGAAATTCGTCTCTAATTCCAATGGAACAAGGGATTGTATTTCATGGATTGTTTTGGAATAATTTTTTACTATTGTCGATATGTTCCTGATGAACTGAAGAGAGTGGCAAATACGGAAGATCGACCATATATCCGAGTTTTGACATCAATGCGGCGACACGGAAATTGCAACTGGCATTGTGGCAGAAAACGCCCTTATGGAAGAGCCATTGACCGTTTTCGGAATGTGTCATGTATCCTGGTTCGCCATTGACAAGCATTTGGTAGGGAAGGAAAGAGCCGAAAATCGCTTGAATTTCATTGACATATAAATTGCCATCTTCTCCTTCAAAAATATCAATGTCCGCCGTTTGAAAACGGCCTTTTTCCAAAACATGGGTTACCAAATCAAGGACTTTTTCAGTTGGCTGCACCCATCCGACCATGTCCGACCCACTGCAGAAATCACCTTTTTTCAGTTTCTGGTGCCCCATAAAAAATGGCCCGATATTGATGACTCGCCATTCAAAGCGGCATGGAATGTATTCTTGTAAAAGCACGTATCCCCAGTCGGGATCATGGGGGTCTCCATCGTCATGGATAATTCCTTTGCCAAATGCTTCTTTTATATAGGATACTAGTTTTGATGGAGAACGAAAGACATTCACTCCTGCGGCCCGTGCTCCCATATTTGTTTTGGTAACGACTGGGAACTGGCAAGTCGTTGCATATTCCAATGCTTCTTTCTTATTATAGAAAATCTGTGTGTTCGCGTGTGGAATGTTATTGGCTTCCAACCAATAGGCCATGCGCCGCTTGCTTTCGTACAACCATAATTCATCATAGCCGGGAAATATCATCTTTCCCAAATCATTGACCATTATTCTCAATCGTTCGTCATATAACATCTTCCATTGCGACATTTGCACGGAAGGTACTACTAAGAAGGCATCACAGGAAGATTTTTGTATATTGTTGAGCCAATCAGAGGATGTAATATCAATTATTTCATAAGCCACTTTCATTTCCCGACAAGCAGCGACATAGTTTAAGTGCCTATGCCAGAATTCTTTGATAATACCAAGCTTTACAGGATACGGCGACTGGTATTCCGAGTAAGGTGGATCGTTTCTATACGGATCCTTGGATATCCACCACTCTGTGCGTTTCTCTAAAAATGAAAAATGTTTTAGGAAAAAGGATCTGAAAGAATAAGGAACAAAATTCCCGATATTTTTACGTAAAGAAAGTAACATGCTCATCGTTTTTATTTGAAAAACTCCGGCTTTGCCGGCGAGATTATCCAAATTTGACTATTTTGAGAAGATTGCCTATGATTGTCTTCCTTCAGAAATATAGGAGAGAAAAAAAGCATTTTCCGTTTTTTGAAGAAAGATTCAATTATTTGGGAGCCGGAATATTACTGACTTGTTCACATGCTGAATAGATGACTTTAGCTGCCTGTTTGGGGGTGTGGGAAGCAATGATTGAACGGGAAGCGTCGCCCATGGCAGGCAGTTTTTCCTTGTGGGCGACGATGCCTTTTAAGACTTCCGCCGTACCTTGGATGTCGTAAGGATCGAAGGTCCAACCATTTTCGGGATGGACAAGTTCTGGATGGCACCCATTGTAGATGGATGAGGCGACAGGCAACCCGCAAGCCATGGCTTCTGGAACGACAAGGCTCCAGTTGTCCTGCAATGTCGGAATGATGAAGCAATCTGCGGTTCGATAGAAAATCGGAATATTGGCGTAGTCAACGGCTCCTGCGAATACGGCATGGATACTATGTTGCTTGCAAAAATCTTCCAAAACTGGGCGTTCAGGGCCGTCTCCAGTGATGAGAAATGCTGCATCCAGCTTCGCAATGTCCCACGCCTCAAGGAGTTGCCGTAATCCCTTCAATTCGACAAGACGTCCGACGAATAGGAAGACTAGTTTGTCATGAAGACCATGTTCTTCACGGAATGCGCGCATGGTGTCATCGCTGATGGCGAGACACGCTTGGGCGAGCGCTTCGGAATCGGCGGCCATCTGGCCTGTGGACAGCCGCGATTCTGGGTAGCCAAGCGACATTGTGTATTCTTTGCAGAGGCTTCCGTTGCAACAAATGTGGTCTATCCAATGAGAAGCAAATTTTCGATACCATGTTCGGAAAAATTGGGCATGCTTCTCTGTGTGTTTGGTCGGTTCGTAGCACATCACGTGCGGAATATGGTTCCAAAAACGGAGGAGAAGCGGGGCATATGTCCATTGAAAGAAACCGTCGGAGACGGTGACATCCGGTTTTGTAGCACGCGCGATTTTCAGAAGGCCGGGTTGCCAGGGAATTCGTACTCCTTTGCGTCTAACAGAGGAAATAGGTGCGCTTTTCTGGCCGGAAAGGCGAATTTCGCCAGATAAGTCTATTGCTCGGTCTCCAAGAATTTCCCTGATTCTATTACGGCAGCGTTCAGGGACGACCTCTGCATAGTAGATCAAACTCAGATGATGGTCGCACAAGTTGTCGAGCTCCTCGTAAACAGGGATGCGGTAGTCCAGAAAAGAGCGGGTTATCCAAGTGATGTTCATACGAGACAAAACGTTATGGATGCTACGGTAGGATGATCTTGTCTGCCAGAAACTTGGTGACTTCCAGTTGCCCCTTTGGATTGAGATGGAGCGGATCTACGAAGAGATCATGCTGCGACTGGAAGTCTGTATTGGCATCTATGAAGGTGACGTTTGGATGGCGTGACGCCATATTCCTTATATAATTTTGGACTTCAGCAAATTTGTCCGGTTCCGCGTTGTTCAGAAGATCGACGTTTGGAAGATGCACAAGGAAGAGATGGATGCCTTGTGCTTCAAGAAAGGCAAGCGTCTCTTCAAAAACGGCCTGCAGGTCTTGATTGAGTTCCGTATGCCAGAAGTCTCCTTTGGCGAGTTCTCGTTTGAGGAGTTCGATGTTTAGTTGTTTGACGGAACGGTTCTTCCAGTCATGACGATATCCGCGGATAACGGCTCCAAGGCGCGAGTCGTCATAACGTGAAAGCAAGACGAATTTTTTCAGTAGATATTCTTCGGTGGTGGAGCAGACGCGGACATATTCGTCGATGGTCGGCGATTCGTCAATGAATGGATAGAAGAGTGCGTGCGAATTGACGGCAAGCCCTTTGGAGAAGGAACGCGGTCCGATATCATAGAGGATGGCCTTGGGCTTGTGCCCGGTTGATTCGATGTAGTGGCGAATCATGACGAGACGATCAGGAATGGATGTCCCGTTCATACAGTACTTTGCAACAGAATGGCCGGTTTCTTTCTCCAACTGGTCGCGGTCGATGGCCATTTCGGACATGGAATGGCCGATGATCAAGATGTCTGCCGGCCAAAGACAGTAGTATTGCTTTAAGCCGTGGTTGAACAGCTTGAAGCATAGGACGTTAAGGATGGCGAAGACCAGCAGTCCGGCCAGGATTTTTTTGATGAGGGATGTTTTCGGGGCGTTGGCCACGGTTATTTCAGAATTGAAGATAGATAAAGGAACTGGAGGAGGCGGCGAGCAATGCGATGAGGCAGGCGATGATGGCATAGCCCGGAACCCGGATGGCGTCTGGACAGCGTTCTCCTGTGAAGCCGCGATAGGCGGCGAAATCAACACTGAAAAGAATAATGATGGCAACGATATTTAGTGCGAAGGTGACTTGAGAGACGCCAAAGGTCGGTCGGGCGTGATTCGTCAAGATACGGATGATGATCTGGCCTGCGCGCTTGAATGTCGGTGCCCTGAAGAAAATCCAGGCAGTGTTGATGATAGCGAATGTAATGATGCATCGCAGAATATTGGCAACACGTGATTTGGATTCGTTGTTCTTGCCGAAAAGCATGACATGGGCGAGGTTGAAGACACCGTGGATGGCTCCCCAGAAGATGAATGTCCAGTTGGCGCCGTGCCAGAGGCCGCTCAGAAGGAAGACGACCAGCTGGTTGCGGATCCATTTCGGCTTGCTGACGCGATTGCCGCCCAGCGGGATGTAGAGATAATCACGGAACCAGGAGGTGAGGGAGATGTGCCAACGTTTCCAGAAGTCCGGTATCGACGTCGCGAAGTAGGGAAAATTGAAGTTGTTGCGAAGGTCGATGCCGAAGAATTTGGCGGAGCCGCGTGCGATGTCGGAATAGCCTGAGAAGTCGGCGTAGATTTGGATGGAGAAGAAAATGGAAGCGACGAGCAGCGTCCCGCCGGTGGCGGTTTTAGGGGATGCGTAGGCGCGGTTGATATAGGAAGCGAGCCTGTCGGCGACGACCATTTTCTGGAAGAGCCCCCAGATGACGAGTTGGATGCCGTCTGAAATCTGCTGTACGGAAGGGAGTTTGGATTCTTTGAATTGCGGAAGGAGTTCATCCGCTCGTCCAATGGGGCCCGCTGCAATTTGCGGGAAGAAGGCCGTGAAAAGGGCGAAACGCGGCAAGTTGTTTTCCTGCTGGATTTTGCCGCGCGAAACGTCAATGACGTAGCCTAGCGACTGGAAGGTGAAGAAGGAGATGCCGACGGGCAGGAGGATGTCCAGATGCGGGATGAGATAGGGGAGCCGCAGGCTTTCGAACAGTTGCCGGAATGAGTCGTTGAAGAAGTTGAAATATTTGAAAACGGCTAGTTCAAGGAGGGACAGCGTGACGGCCAGTGCGGTTTTTCTGTATTTTGCGCAGAAGAAGCAGATGAGCGTCTGGGCGAGCAGGAGGAAGATGAACCGCCAGTCGAAGGCGGCGTAGAAGACATAGCTTGCCGCCAGCAGAAGCCATCCTCTGAATTTCTGCGGCAGGCATGCATATGCCAATGCGCATGCGATCAGAAAAAAGAAATAGTTTATATCAGTGAACAGCACGGTGGAAGAGGCGTGTGGCCAGTAGATTAAGTGTCTTGATAACCGCGAGCGGGAAAACAATGGCGGCTGGTATGGCCAAAATCAGGAACAGCGGGAAAAGACTGGATGGATTTGGGAGGAAAGCAAAGAATCTGGCAAGAATCTGGATGGCGATCATCTGGTAGAGATAGATGCCGAAGCAGTTTTTGGAGATATGCTCGACGACGGCGCGGCAAGGACGGAGGAGAGGGGCGCAGATCCATGAAAGGGCGAGCATGAAAGGCAGTGCGAGACAACCGCTTGCGGGATAGAAAAGGCCTGGATGGAAGACGGAGAGATACAGGAAGAAAATGGCCGTGGCATAGACGGGAAGGCGCGGGATGCGACGCAGGCTGTCGATGTTTTCCGCCGCGATGATACCCAGCAGGAGGAAAATGAAGTGGCGGGAGAAGAGATGGATCGCGAACAGGTTGTTGCTGACATGGATCAATGAAAGTCCGATGGCCACTGTCAGGAAGAGGATGATGATTGGATTGTACGCTCGCGAGATGAGCGGCGCAATCAAATAGAATTCGAAGAGGACATAGATGAACCACAGGAAAATCACATAGGAGGCCGTCGGACGGTAGAGGAGATTCAGGGCGGTGCGCATCGCTTTCGCGGAGAAGTGGTGCTGCGCAAGCGGGATGAGCGAAAGCAGGATGCCCAATATGACGAACGGCAGGGCGAATTTTCGGAATTTGTCGCCGATGAGAAGAAGGTAATCGGAAAAATTCTTCATGGGCTTTCTCGTATAATGCATGAGAAAGCCGGATATGAAGAAAAACGCCCCCATGTGGAAGGAATAAATCCATGCCTTCAATTTTTCATACCAGGCCGGGGCGAATGCTACGCTGCAATGGCCTAGAATGACGAACAACAGCGAGATGGCGATCCAGACATCGACGAGGAAAAGTCTTCTTTTAGCAGGTCGATTGGTCATTGCTTGGCTGATGATAGAAGCCTTTGGGGGCATTTTCGCACCAGATGTTCCAGAATGCGAGAACGCAGAAAGCCAATGTGGAGAGCGGCCCCCAGTTGCTGCCGATGATGGGCACGCTGTTGTTGTTGATGGCGATGACGATGAAGGCGCTGGCGATGGCGCTGGCGTATGGTGACTCGAAAAAGATCTGGACAAGCAGTGATTTGATGAGGCGTTTGAACAGGACGAGCCAGAAGGAGAGTCCGATCAAACCTGTATTGATAAGGATGGATATGTAGCCGTTGTGAGCGGAAAGGGCGTACATGAAGCCGAAGGATTTTCCTGCGCGTTCACCGACGGCAAAGCCCCAGCCTTGCAACGGCCTTTGAAGCCAGATGTCGATATATCCGCTCCAAAGATACAATCGTCCCGAAATGGAGGTGACATTTCGGACGGATTTATGCGGGAAGAGGATTTTGAATATGATGCGTTTTCCGAAATAGTAGGCGGCGGCCAGACTGATGATGGTGAGGAGGAAGAAGGAAATGTGGAAACGGTTGTTGCGATCGAAACTGAAGATGAAAATGAGCGCGCATGCGAAGGAGACGTTGCTGGCGGAACTGGTGCCGAGCAACAGGCAGAACAAGCCTCCGAAAATATAGTATTTCATCTCGCTGAGCGGAAGGAGGTTGGTGCGATAGGCGCAAAGGGAGAGGCAGGCTGTGACGGCGGCGCAGACGGAATAGGTGTTCGTATGCAAAGTGCCTGATCGGATGTTGCCTATCAACAGGAGCAACGTCAAGGCCGCGCTGAAGTTTAGAAGCCCTCTGAATGCGCTTAATGCTGTTCGGAACTTCATGAAGATCATATAGATATAAGCGGAGAGGATCAACATGGTGCCTGCTCGGTAGCAGATATAAAGTGCGCTGCTTCCGCGGATGCGCCACAGGATGGTGACGAAGGCGAACATATAGTAGGAGAACCAGCATTTGATGGTTCCATGCCATATTCGTTTCCAGGGGACCTGCCACCTGTTTTCATAGAGCCAGCACGCACAGAAGCCTATGACGGCGATGTCGAAAATCGCAAGGCCGTCGATGGCGGTGTAATTGCTGACATCCGCTCGGTAGCGTCGCAGGAAGATGGTGTTGCGCAGAATCGGTATCAAGATGGGGATGAGCATCTTGATACTCGGGCCGTCATATGGATTTAGTAGGCTTTGCAGTCTCACGGTTGGAAATGTTGTCTATATGTAAATCCGTTTCATCGGAGATGTTCTCTGATACGGAGGATTGTGGCGAAAAGGAACCAAAGGCAGCGCGAACGGCTGCAGATGGCGAAAACGGAATTGAGTCTGTTTTTCGGGAAAAGGGCGGAGCATTTGAGAACGTCCTGTCGTGCGGCTTCGTAACGTCCGTCCAGAAGCATGGAGTAGGCCATGCCGCGCGCGATGCGCGCCTGGGCGCGTGCGAAACTGTCTTTCATGACCTGTGGCAGGCGTTGGACGATTCGTTGCGACCAGATGTCGATTGGCACGGCGGACGCCCAGCGCTTCCGCGCTTTCGCGAGCCATCCGTGCTTTTTCGTGATCAGGCCGCCGTCGCTGGTGAAGAGGATTTCCGGAATGAAGCCCCACGGGCCATACGTCGCGACAAGCGCCCAGAATTCAAGGTCTTCACAGACTCTGAAATCCTCCCGTTGGCCGCCTGTCGCCTTGGCGACGGCGGTCCGGATGAGCGCTGAACCCGTGCATACATGGTTGTATTTCGCCCATGTATCATAGAAGTCGTCCAACTGGACAGCTTGGCGGGCCGGCGGAGGATCGGGCAGGACCGACTCCTTGCCGTTGAAGGTCTTGTGGCGTTGCATGACGCTGACGGCGACAGCCTGCGGATGGTTTTCCAGAAATTCCGTCGTTTGGTCGAGGAATTCCGGCTCCCAGAAATCGTCGCCGTCAAGGAAGGCCATGAATTCGCCAGTGGCTTCGGAAAGGCCTCTGTTTCGGGCGGCGGCGGGGCCATGGTTGCCGTCCTGTTTCAGAATTTTTATGGACGGGATGGCGAGACTTGCGATGACATCGAGCGTGTTGTCCGTCGAGGCGTCATCGACGATGATGATTTCAATGTCGTGTCCGCCATTCTGGGAGATGACGGAACGGAGCGTCCTTTCGATGAGAGGCGCGGCATTGAAGGTTGGGATGATGACGCTTACGGAAGACATTGGAGGAGTCGTCGATTATTTGGAAAAACGCTTGTCGAAGGCGATGTTCTCTTTGGATTCCTTCAGCCGTGTGCGGCAGGACTTGCATTTGACACAGCCTTCGGAATAGCCCAGATGGTAGCCTTTGCTTTGGTTCCAACCGATGCCGAAGGCGAATACAGGCATCAGGAACATGACGCCGAAATCGCCTTTCTTCACGCTGTTGACGATGGCACGGAAATGGGAGAGCTTATAGGTATAGCGAAGGGCATTGAGCCAGATTTCCACCCAGCCCGGAATTCTTTTCAGGAGGAACCATTTGAATGTGCGGCTCATTTTTATGGCGGCCTCGCCGTCGCCGCGGCCATATTTGAAGGCTTCCTTCCAGTATTGCTTCAATTCGGGGGGGCGTCCCCAGAAGGCCTTGGCTTTTGGCGCATAGGCGTATGGATAACCGGCCTGCCTGAACTGCCTGAACAACGTGGAGTCGTCGGCGTAGAAGGTCAGATCCTCCGGCAGTCGTCCGCATTCCTCCCATATGCTTTTTACGTAGGCGGATGCGCGGTTGCCGCCAAGGGAGCCGCTTGACTTCCCAGGCTTTCGTTTCGAGACGACTGCATTGTTGATGTACCACTCCGTCTTGGACGCCAACGTGCATATGGTCTTGGTGTCAATGTAGCTGCTTCCGATGATGAGTTTCAATTCTGGATTCTCTTCAAACGGACGCATCAGCTCCTCGCAGAAGCAGTCCACGACGCCGACCCCCATGTCCGTCGAGATGACATGGTCGTATTTGGCGTTTTGGATGGCGAAATTGCGTCCATGGGCGGCGTTGCCTTTCTCCTGGATGGCCGTGATGCGGGAATCCTCCTTGGCCCAGTCGGTTATGGCCTCCCATGTCCCGTCTGTGGAAAAGGCGTCCACGATGACGATTTCATCTGGGAATCGTGTCTGTGCCTGCATGTTCGCCTTCCAGCGCGGGAAAGAGCGCATTTCATTGAAGCAGGTTGTGACAAGCGAGCAGGGAATCATGCGTCAAGCCTCTCCATCCAGTTTGCGAAGATGTCCTTCAACGTCTGTTCGAAGGGGATGACAGGCTCCCAGCCGAGAGCGCGCAGTTTGGAATTGTCGCCCAGAAGCGTCTTCTCGTCCGTCGGGCGGACGAGAGCGGGGTCGCGTTCGACCGTGACCTTCACTCCGGAGATCTTGATGAGGAGATCGAGCATGTCGGAGATTTTCCATGCATAGCCGCGGCAGATGTTGTAGACTTCTCCGGAAACGCCTTTGTTGGCGAGCGTCCAGAGGGCGGTGGCGCCGTCACGGACGTCGATGAAGTCGCGGGAGGTATTGAGGTTGCCGACATGGATGACCGGCTCCTGCTGCCCGAGCTTGATGGCGGCCAGCTGCCGTGCGAAATTCTGGATGGCGGTCAGTGGCGGATGGTTGGGGCCGACATGGATGAAGAGACGCGGCAGGACGACGTCCAGGCCATAGTTCAAGTGGAACTGGCGGCCCATCATCTCCATGGCGGCTTTCGTGACGCCGTAGGGGGTCACCGGCTTGAGCGGCGATTCTTCGTTGACGGGATCGTCCGTCAGCGCGGCGCCATAGGCCGCACTGGAACAGGCGGGAATGACGCGCGCTTTTGGCGCCTTGTGGAGCACGGCGTTGTAAACGTTCCACGATCCCGTGATATTGAGTGCGTATGTGGTCTGCTCCGCATCATAGGATTGACCGTTATAGGCTTGGGCCGCGAGATGATAGACCAGATCCGGCTGGAAGTCCTTCACGGATTTCTCAAGGAAGTTGACATCCAGTATGTCGCCTGCGTAATGCTTGTAGTCCTTTTGACTATGGGATTGCATGCGATAGGCTGTCGTCGCGCGGCTGATGCCGGCGATTTCGCAATTTTGTGTTTTCAGATAATCGGCGAGATGGCTGCCGATCATTCCTGTGATGCCAGTGATGAGT
>JAEEGF012286466.1_pt1 | contig 12640 bp, 13 predicted proteins | sample 9134171 | NCBI WGS metagenome assembly JAEEGF01 (sample SAMN16246542, study PRJNA631951) | gut metagenome | biome: gut microbiome; feature: rumen; material: AP-attached | host: Bos | place: Iran: Karaj | collected 2018-10 | reverse complement strand
CCAAGGATATTACCATTGCCATACAGAACTCCATTCTTAAATGAAATCATCTGACCGGCTTTTACTCTCTGTGAAATCTTCTTACTTTCGTTCTGAGCCAGCGTTGCCATGATTGATAGACGAAGCTCTCCGTCCTCATCATTCATTGTCCAGATATTGTCTTCTGTGAACCACACCTCCACGCCGTAAGATTTGAGGATTCTGGTCTGCTGCAGTGTATCAACTGTGTTTCTCGCAAACCTAGATACCTCTCTGGTAATGATTAGATCAAATTTCTTTTCTTTTGCATCCTGAAGCATTCTCATAAAAGATTCTCGCTTGTGAATAGACGTACCGGTGATACCCTCATCAATATATCTATCTACCAGCTCCCAGTCAGGATGCCTTTGTAATAATTCATCATAGTACTGCACCTGATTCTCCAGTGCAGAAATCTGCGCCTCATGCTCTGTAGAAACACGGGCGTAGATAGCAGCTTTTCGCGCCATATTGCACCTCGCATTCCCAATTAAGCTGTCAGTACTATGAGTACATCATACAGCTTAATTATATAATGGTTACTCTAATTACTCAATTGGTAAATCACGCTTTTTCGCGATATACCGCAGTTCTTCGTCTGTTATCTTTCCTTCTTTGTTAAGCTGCTTCATAATGTCAAAAGCAGCATACTTAATAGCCATTTCCTCAGCCTCTGGAGGAAATGTAAGCTCTTTTAATTCCTTCATGACCATCCCTCCTAAAGCTTCTCAATGAAATAATTTTCCATGTAGGAAATCAATTCACAATGAATACGGCTTGCCTTTCTTCTGACAACCGGAACAGATACACCAGCTTCCTCTGCCAGCGTGTAGTAGTCCTTCTCCTGCTTCAGAAGCGGAATGATAAGTTCCTGCTCCTTCACACTAAGTGCATGCAGGTGTCTCTTGAAAGAAGCATATTCATCAGCCATCATTACAATGACATACTCTCTTCTCTTGAATTCCTGTACCAGAGCCGGATCTGATAAAGCATCCTCTGCTGAATTCAGTCCTTTGATAGCTCCCTCAAGCATTACATCAAGAACCGCTTCATCCGCTGTAGGATTACTATAGTTACCCAAATTCTGAATACGGACTCCAAGTTCATCTTTGTGATTGCTACGCTTTCTTTCCTTCTCTGCCTTAATCTCGTAGATCAGTCTCATCTTGCAATCCTCGATGATTCCCTGGAAGGAAGAGTAATTGGAATAAATCAGTTCGGCCCTCTCCCTAGCTGATTTGTCACCGTAGCTTTCATAGATATTAACCATAGTGGCCATATACACCTCCTATATTCAGTTGTGTTTATGTCACTAGGCTGCGCGCCGCTTCGTAACTCTTTACATGTTCTAGTCTAATTGGAATGCGCCTTAGAATCGTTAGCGCGGATGTGGACATAAAGTACACATAATGTGAACCTTAGCCCTCAAGAATCTGAATCTGTCTTAGCATTTCAAGTGCAGACTTCTTTGCTTTGTCAGTCTTCAGATTGTTTAGAATCTCTATTGCTTCATTCACAAAAGGATCAAGATTATCCGGTGAATCACCGTTTAATATATAATCAGCAGATACATGAAACAGGCGACTGAGCTGTGTAAGCATCTCCGCTGAAACACCTCTGCTGTTGTTCTCATAATTGGAAATAGCAGACTTCCCCTCAAGATGAAGTTCTATAGCAAGCTCCTCTTGGGTAAATCCAGCATCTGTTCTTAGTTTCTTAATTCTTCCCCCAACTGTTGTTACATCAATTGCTCTATTGTTTCTGTTTACCTTCTTCATAATCTACACCCTTTCCGGTGCCTTCCAAAACAGAAGCGAACCGAAAAAGAGCGCAAAAATAAAAGAGCACTGCAAAACAAATACTTAAACCAGCTGATACGCATATACGTATCTTCCAGTAAGCTTCTGTTTTGCAGGCCCTTTTTAATCTGAATAAATGTCTTATGCTCCCTGGCTGCATCTATCCGTAGTAAATACGACTCTCTTCACAAACTCTTGGATGCCAGACGTCACTCATTTGTAAGTCTTTTAACGTCATACTGACGACCAATCCAGCAATCTCCCTGGCATCCTCATAAATATTTAATTGTAAATCTAACTGCTACTTGCCTAACTTGTTAAGCTTCGCAGCGTATCCGGTTAAACGAGCATGCCTCTTCTTAGCAAGCTCCTCCTCGGATCTATTGTCATCGAATACGGATACCTTGCCTTTCTTCACGCACACAACAAGGCGAGCACCGCATTCCGGGCAGACCATATACGAAGTTGTACTAGCTGACTCCATAAGAAATCCACCACATCTGTGGCAGCAAACCACGCATTCCCCAATTTTTTCCTCCGCTGAACTCATCAACATCACGCCTCCTTTGTCTTTCAAGCTTGATATCTCTCATTCGGAAAAGGGAAAGAAACCGATATGATGAGCATACTATAATCTCCCGATAATGGCCTTTCCGTAGTGTAGTCAACACTGCCATTATCAATGCACGACTGGTCTGATCTGTAAAAACTGTTTAGCACACATTACGCGAGGTCTTTAATGACCTTAACAGCTACACCCTGAATCTCACAATCTGAAACAATAATGTCCTTCATGGTCTTATTCTCAGGATGAAGTCTGATCTTCTGATTCTCTTTGTCTACAAAATAGCGCTTCAGCGTGTTCTCATTCCCTACAAGTGCAACAACAATATCGCCATCCGTGGCTTCTGATTGCTTTCTGACAAGTACCAGATCTCCGGGAGAGATTCCAGCATCAATCATGGACTCGCCATTTGCTCTAAGTAGGAAAAAAGTTCCGTTGCCAAACATAGAAACAGGCAATGACACATATTCTTCTGCGTACTCTTCCTCCAGTGTGGGAACGCCGCAGGAAACAGCACCTAAAAGTGCTACGCTTGTAAACTCTGTCTGAACCTTCTCGGTCTGCTCAGTAGAAATTTGCTGGCCATCATATCTGATCATGCCATTGTCACTCATGGCTAACAGATACTTATATGCAGTTCCTCTAGCAATACCGACCGCATTCGCAATCTCTGTTGTAGACGGTGAGTGGCGATAATTCTTGTAGTATTTCTCTACAAATGCCTTAATAGTACCCATAAGCTCTGTAGATTTATGTCTCATACGCCGCTCCTTTCTAAAGGAAGCAATCTGCTTTCGTTACTTCCTATTTGAAAGTATATCATCACGAACACTTGTTTGCAATATTAATCTACAAAATATCAAAAATTTCTGACAGCCGCGAAAATCGTGCACTCCCCCTTTTATGATTCTAATGGTAGCAAAAGTCCTGTCCCGATATAAGGACACCCATATTGAGCGAGTACACAACTCATTTTGTTACATTATTACGCCTTCCCTTAATGTAAAAAACTTTCATTCATAATAACGATAGTAACTAGTTCCTATGATTAAATTATATTTCTCGATATATGTTATATCAATTTTCATATAATTAATTGTTCTTATATCATTTTAATGATATTATATCAGTATACATAATTTCGATATATATTAACAATATCGCATATCGTTTCAGAAAAGGTGATTACATTATGGACTATATTGGAAATGCAAACAAATTCATTAGGGATAGAATAAATAAATCAAAAATTACGCAAAAAGAATTGGCTGAAAAAGTTCTCGGAACAAATCAGCCTAATTTCAGCTCAGCACTTAATCAGAAAAAAGGACGACACTTTACAATCGAACAATATATTGCATTAGCCGATTACTTTGGTGTTTCTCTTGATGAATTATTCGGACGCGAAACAGCTTCATCTCAAATTAGTGCTAGAAGCATTGGTTCATGGATTATCGATTTGTTTAAATCCAAAAGAGCTATATTAAAAACAGTAACACTTCAGGAAACAGATGCTAACAATCAGTGGGAAGATTTTCCTACATCTACCGAATACCAAGCTCTGCTATTTCCAAATTATGATAATAACAGTGCGCGATTTGAAGGCTTTAAATTTGATAAAATGATTAATGGAGCCTCTGCATGCTATGACAATAGCGACAGTGATAATATCGCAATCAATGCCTTCATTAAAAAATACTTGGATATTGAGAACTTCAATTCAGAAAAAGGCATGCCAGAAGAAGCTTATAAAATAGTAATCAATACATACCTTAATGAATTGAGCTCAGACTCCTATTGTGCGCCACAGAAATTCAGAGAAAAATTTAAACCTGCCGATGAGGATTTATTTTAAAAGTTCACACTAAAAATAGCTCGCGCGTGCGAGCTATTTTTTATTTCTCATCCTTGGGAACAGCACCAATCCGTTCCTGAAATTTTAAGAACCATTCACTAAACATCTTTTCGTTCTTCTTATTTTTGATCTCGTCTAAAAGTTTCTTAGATTCTTCTCGGTTTTTCTCCTTAATAGCATCCTGATACTTATATAAAACCTTAGAGCAATCTACACAAATATTAATGTCTTTTTCTAGCTCTTCAAATGACTCTAAAAGCTTTTTCTTTTTTCCGCAACATGCACATTTCATTACATACACCTCCACTAAGCAAATGCTGGCACCATATCAATTTCAATGACATCCTCATCCTTTATCACTTCTCTTGTATTAACTGCCTTCTCAAAATAAGGGATTAAGAATTGTTCAATATCATAGTACTGATGATTAGATTTTAATAGATCTCTTTGTAGTTTATTGATATCCTTACCCGCATCATCCAACTCAGAGATGAGTCTATCAATCTCTTCCTCTGTCATCAAATAATCAACTGCAAGGTTTGCAACAGCAGCATTAAACAATCTTGCCGTAATAACAGCATCATCCTCTTTAAATAGATTAGTAAGCTGCCTCATGGCAACACCTAATACTGTTCCACCGATAAGACCACCCACAAATCCCAAAACAGCGCCTAGTCTTTTATCTACTTTCTTTCCTACTTTTTCACCAATTTTTCCTGCAGCAATTCCAGCACCATAAGCACCGGCAATATTTCCAAAAAATGAAGCACTTAATGAAACCATGTTTTTTACAAATTGTGCACCGCTAATTTTCTTATCAATCACCTTGTATATATCCGGAACCGCAAAAACAGTGAATAATACGCCCTCAGAAACTGCGGTGCTTCTCAATGCCTTTGCAAAGCTCTTTGATGCAGCACCGCCAGATATCTTTGCTTGGCCAAGTAGCGCTCTTTTAGCATTAATCAATTCCGTAACAAGTTTCGTTCCCAATGCATCGGTTATTTTTTCCGAAATAGGAATCATCGCCTTTGTTAAGCCAGTACGTGCAATCTGATTAGAAATTAGATTTGCTGCAAACGCCGGTCCAAATACCTGAATAGCTGTATCTATCGCAGCATCTTGTGCCTTTTTTCTGTTCTTAGTCTTCCAAAAAACAATTCCAAAGGAAGCTAATGCAGATATACCTGCTGCAAATGTACAAGTAACCGTTCCCGTAGCAATATCATAGGTTATAGACTCGAAAGTACCTGCTTTTGCAAGATTACGGGCTTGTGCATACGTCAGCTTACTTTTTCTCACCAATTCTTTAGCTTGACTAGGATCTGTTACTCCTGGAACCTGCCCTTTCGCGATTTTCTTTTCCATCGCAAGAACAGCTTTTTCATATTGATCAGAGGGCACTTCAACCTGCATTGGTTTTCCAGATTTCAAATCGTAGTATCTATACTCAAGTGCACCTGTATCTGGATTTTTCTTAAAGCAAGCACCAACACTTGAATTTGCATTCTTACAGAATTTACATTGAACCGGTTTCCCATTAATCAATTTATCAGGGCCATTTTTTGCATTATCTCGTCCTACAACTGTAGACTTATCTCCGCTAAGCTTATCTAAAATGGTGCTTCCTTCTTCTGCATAAATACCATGACCAGTTTTACTCTGATCTGCGCCATAGGCAGCATTAAAAGTCACCTGTTCAAAGTTTAATGCTTCTACCTCGCCAAGTGCTGCAGACTCACTAAAATCATAGGCTTGGGCCTCTATTCGTTGTAATTCTTTTTCATAGTTCTCAAAGAAGGAGCAAACATCCTTATTTTTAAAATATAGAATAGGAACATCTCCGTTTCGAAGAACATATACTTTTTCTCCGTCAATTTCTTCCCTGTCAAATGAGTATGATTCAGGATCAAAGTATTCCCATAATACAATCTGATAAAATAGCTTCAACTCGTTTTCTTTTTTATTCTCGCCATTTTTACTTTTCTTTAACGCTCGCCTAGATGCCTTAAGAACTATTCCTCTATCAGTAATAACAGTTCCCTCCGGATATCCAGCAAAAGATTGAATATCTGCCCATAAAATATCAAAGTCATTGGGTACCGGCATATACTCTCTAATTTTAGCTTTATTCTTATCTGTTAATTCTGTTGGTGATGATGGCATAAGTTTCATCAGCTTTTCCAGAATATCATTCATCTAAAACACCCTCTTCTACATCAAAATAGTTTTCATATCTGTGAATGAATGCTTCATGAATAGCATCCAGTCTTCCAACCGGTGACCATTCAAAATCAGTGTTCTCAATTACGCCATTTAAAAATGCTATATAATCTTCTTCTTTTTCAAGATACATTTTCTTTAAAATAGCAACAGGGAGATTGACGCTATAAACGGTACTTCGATACGGTTCTTCTTCAATATCTTCAACGGCGTACACCCTAACCGTTTCATCTTTTGAAAGAATTAGAGCACCCAAAGCTCTATCATCTAACAGTTCTAAAATAGCCTCTCCGACCTGTTCTTCTAATTCTTCAATAGCATTGTCACGCAATTTTTCCTGCCACGATTTGTATTTTTCCAGATCATGACCTACTCCTAACCCCAGCACAAGGGTAACTACTGCAGCATCATCAAGATATCCAATAACTGGTATAAAGTCTGGTATTAAATCAATTGGGCTAATAACATATATCAGCGCAGCTAGAATCGAAATAATTGAAGTCAATGGTATATCTGTATATTCCCGCTTAACATATGACTCCACCAACTGATACATACTTATTATGTCATCAATCACTGTTCCTAAAACCGGAATGTCATATGCTTTATGAAGAAATGACTCAAATTTAACCTTAAACTTTTCCCACTTATTTTTATCATTAAGTATTTCTTCAGCTTGATCCTTCTTTGCGAAAAGAGCACTCTTTAGTTCTTCTTCTGTAAAATTAGTTTTAAATCTCTTCGTAATAATCACCCCATATTTTGTTTTACTTGCGTATCTTTATGAATTGCTCATATACTTGGCGCATATCCGGTTCAATCCTAGATAGCGCTTCCTCTTTATAAATATACGGAACGCCATAAAACGCTTCTGCAATTCCAGCTGCAATACATGTTAACGTATCACAATCTCCACCTAGAGATACTGCGCATCGAACTACGTCCTCATAATCAGTTCCTTCCAAGAAGGCTGTGATAGCTTCAGGAACTGTTTCCTGGCAGCTTTCTACATGACGATATGCTGGGCGGATTTCATCAAGTGTTCTTGATAAATCATATCCAAACTCATCTATAATATATTTCTTAATCTCATCCTTTGACTTCCCTGTTCTTGCCAAGAAAATTGCTGAAGCTGTAGCTTCTGCACCTTTTATTCCTTCAGGATGATTATGAGTAACCTCTGCAGTAATCCTTGCTACTTCTCTTGTACGTTCAACGGTATCATAAAGCCATCCAACAGAAGATACGCGCATAGCCGATCCATTGCCCCAGCTTCCATATGGGCCTTCATCCTCAAGCTGTAACCACCAAATAAATCTTCCTCCATATCCAGCTCCTGGATACTTACGCCCCCAGGTCTTCATTGCCTTTATTACTTCATGCCTAATTGTTTCATTATCGCAATTCAGACCAGCTTTCATAAGGCCATCTGCTACGGCAATTGTCATAACAGAATCATCTGTATATTCAGATTCATCTATAAATAATGGGCCAAAATCCTTTATCTTCTCACCGCGATCAAATTCATAAGGACTGCCGACAATATCTCCAATAATTGCCCCAATCATTATTTTGCCCTCCTTCCGTTCTTCTTACCGCGCTTCTCGTAATCACGATCAATGTCTGCTTTCCATGCTCCACCTTCAAATGTCATAGCCATATCTGCAGCTTTGCATTTTCTTACTCGTGTTACGGCAGCTTCAAGAACCTGATAATTAAGGGCTGTTCCTACTTCATCACAATTATAATTTGCTGCTCTGTCTCGACTAATGCCCATATTTCCTGCAACTTCTATAGCATCAATATTGGCTCCAAGGAAAAGAAACTCCCAATTGTAATTTTCTTGCTGACGTTTAATTAGTCGCTTAACATCCTTGAACGAATAATGTCTACTTGCATTTTCCAAACCATCTGTTGTAATAACAAACAAAGTCTTAGCCGGTCTATCCTCTTCTCTTGCATACTTATGAACATTACCGATATGATGAATTGCTCCACCTACCGCATCCAAAAGTGCTGTGCAGCCACGAACATAATAATCTTCTTCTGTAAGTTTCTTTACTTCACCAATAGCTACTCTGTCATGAATTACATCTGTTTCATCATCAAAAAGAACGGTAGAAACAATAGCCTCTCCTTCTTCTTTCTGCTGCTTAGCTATCATGGAATTAAATCCACCAATAGTATCCGATTCCAGTCCGCTCATAGAGCCACTTCTGTCAAGAATAAATACGATTTCTGTTAAGTTTTCTCTCATAGTGATTACCTCCGTAATTAGCTTATTTGCTTGTTTCTGAGGTAATCATATCTCTATATGCATTTATACTGGTCACTTGCCAGGCGACATTTACGAAGCCTGTGTACCAAGCAATTGTTCTCCATGTTCAAATAGAGCTACATTGATTTCATATATGTCATATGCTTCTTTCTCGATAAAATACTGAACAATAACATCCTGCTTACTGCATGGCGACAATGCCAATCCCGCTCTCGAAAGAAGATCTTTTGTATCATCCAAATCCAATTCTAAAGCTACTGCTAAAGCAAGAGCTGTGGATTTACTAGGATTCTTTGTAGTTCCGCATTTAAGCTTAGAAAATGCCTTCCTATCAAGATTTGCCTTCTTTTGAACCTCAACATCTGTAAGTCCTTTTGCATCAGCAAATGAAAAAACAAGTTCCATAAAGGTTTTATCTAGATTCTTTACGACATCTTCCAGACTTCTCTCTTCGTCTAATTGAGGAGCAGACAGACACATGTCTATCGAAGATAATTCTTCTAAATCTTCTGCCCTCTCTTCAAATAATTCTGCTTCTTTTCTTTTTCTCTTTTCAGCCTTATTTGCTTTAAATAAACCTGGAACAGAACTTACGGCTGAAGCAAATCCACCAGCAACATATTCTGTTCCACGTCGTACCCTTTCATTTCTTCCATATGAATCTGGGTACTCTTCTTGATTCTTTTCTTCTACATAATTGTCATTGATATACTCATCAATGTCTCCATATAGCTCAGATGACAGCGAAACTGATTTTTCATCAAAAACAACTAAGTAAACCTCCATGTCACTCTCCGACATGAATGCTTCAATCTCAGACAATGCTATTCTTAGAGCAATGCCTTTAGGAAATCCGTAGCTACCTGAAGCCAAAAGCGGTATGGCAAGACTTGTAATATCATTATTAACCGCAATATCAAACACGCTTCGATAGCAGCTTCTAATTATATCTTCCTCTCCAGCTTTACCGCCTTGCCAAGCCGTTCCAACTGTATGAATGATGAATTTTGCAGGCAAATTATAGCCATAAGTAATAACCGATGTGCCAGATTCGATAGGACCTATTTCATGACGCTTTGCTAAAAGCTTATCTTTACCTGCCGCTTCATAGACAGCACTATCAATCCCTGCACCATATCCTGGCATAGGGTTTGCTGTGTTCACTATGGCATCAACATGCATTTTCGTAATATCGTTTCTGACTATTTGGAATGGCATTATTAATCAACTTCCTCTAATAATTTAACTTCACTAAGAATATCACTAAAATCCACTACATTCAGATATTTATATAGCTCATATAATTCACCAATTAAGCTGTCATACATTTTGCGATACTCAGAAAAATCATTTAATCCATACGCTTTCACTATATTATTCTTATATTTCTGAATTTGTTCTTCTGGAAGTAAATGTGCAAAGCAAACTCGTAAATCATTGAGATGAAACAATGGAGCTATTATGTCCTTTGCTTTCTCTACCCCTTCTTTTTTAGCTATAATACCTTGCAAAAGTTTTCTTGTTCGTAATTGTTCAATATCTCCTTCAACATTTAGTTTTCGAGATATTTCTCTCAGACCATCCTGTGAAATCCCCTCATTTAGAATTCCATCTAAAGCGATAATATTAGTCGACACTTCACGCTCCGAATAAGAAATTGGTTTAGCAACACTTTCTTTTTTCTGCTTTATCTCATCCTCTAGATGACTTAAATCAACATTAACCTGCTTAATCATTCTGTTATAAAAGCCGGCTCTAAGTTGTATTATTCTTTCTTCCAATATAGGCTCACTAAAAATGCAATTCATTTGAGCTTGATATAATTCTGTCTCCACAAGCTTATGATCAGAATCCACATTATAAGTCTTAAACATAAAAATAGATCTGTCATCATCTATCTGATCTAAATCCCCAAGGAATAATATTACCCTATCATTCTTGTTTATGCCGAATGGGATCTTCCATTCATAAAGCCATCCGTCACTCCCTTTTTTCCCTATTTCACCATAGCTTTCTGAAAAAAAGTCCAGTTCATAATCATTATCTGTATAAAAACCATTCAATACTTTTCGATCAAAATATACAGGTAAAGAATAACCTTCTTTATTTGTTGGGTCTAAATCAAAATCACATGCTGGAATATTCAAATCCCTACTGTCATAAATAAAATCTGCTTTCTGTGCATATTCAAACCTATTATCACTTCTCATTGTGGTTTTACAACTATTTATACCAGGATGCTTCTCGAATTCAAAAAAAGTCTGATATACTGCATTCACTACTCTATGACCCACAATTTCTTTTTTACATTTCCCACATTTCAAAATTGGGCATCCTGCAATTTCTATAAGCTTATCACCTATAGCAAAATCAACTGAAGATACTTCCATCTCTTGAAATCCGCCACATTCACAACGATCCAACGGATAATATCCCTTAAATTTTTCTTTAAAGGCCTCTATATCGTCAAAATAATATTTCATTCTTTATTCTTACTCCACACCATCTCCGCTAAAGTTGTTACAAACATAATCTGTAATCTTATTCTCAATCAATCTATTAATTTCTCGCAAATTATGAACATCAGAAAAATCAATAGCTGAAATAGCATCTTTTTCCTTACTTGTAGGTGAAAGATTATAAACTTTCTTAACCTTAGCTAAATAATAATTTGTTTTATAATTTACATAATTTTGTTTCTCTATGCCGCTTAATTGATTCATTTGATATTTTAAATCAAACCTAGACCTTAATTCCGGAGAGACGTTTTTCGTAAACTCGTCTGGCGAAAAGTTAGATGTGAAAATGATTATATATTTATCCAAATCATATTCTCTGCCAAGTGAATCTGTAAATTTACCATCCGCTAATAATTCAAGGAAAAAGTTATGTACCTCCCCTGACGCCTTTTCAAACTCATCAATTAAAATAACTTTTGATTTACTTGTTTCAATTTTATCAGTCAATTCCCCTTTACTACTTCCTATAAAACCACGGGGGCTACCAATTAAGCTACTTAATGCATTTTGCTCCGAATAGTTACCTAAATTTATTTTTATAAACCGTTCTTTAGGTGCTAACTTATTATGTAAGAGCCATGCCGATTCTGTTTTTCCTATACCTGAAGGTCCACATATAAAAACCGAAAAAATTTTATGTTCTCCAAGTTTGTTGAATACGCGAAACTTAACAATTTCTTCAAATAACCTCTTTTTAAACTTCTCATTTCCAAATAGATTATTATTGAAATACGTTTCTAAAGAGTTTAATTCATCATTACCGATATCTACAATATTCGTAATAATCCTTTGATCCAACCCCAAGTACTGTTCCAGAGGTTCCGTCCCAGAAATAAAATATGGAACATTTATCTGCACATTCTTTCCATAACGTTTGTCCATTATAAAACAAATATCATGATTGTTACTATTCAAATAGGTCTGAACTAGAGTAATAACTGAATAAAGCCAAGCATCTGCTCTTTCATTTTCCCCAAGCATCAATAGCGACAAATCGATATATTTAAATTGTTCAAAGATTTCCACAAACGGATTCTCTTTCTTTAATTCTATGTATATATCATTCGAAGTAATTATTTTTAATTGCCCATTTATTTCAGCCATAATATCTTCGATATTATTAGAATTATATGTATATAGTATTATCCTGTTTAACACCGAGCCTCTAGCCTCCCAAACACATCAAAATAATTCCTGTATAATTGCAATCACATCAATATAATGAACATTATCATCGGGACCAAGCTCAGCTAAAGAATCACTCTTGTTATCCTGTTCTTCGTCGGTCTCTACATCTATGTCGATAGGTTCTTTTTCTGTCTGCATTTGTGAAATTATATCTATCTTTTTTCTTATATCTTTATACTTAAATATGCCCCTATA
>JAEEGF010871863.1_pt1 | contig 12640 bp, 9 predicted proteins | sample 9134171 | NCBI WGS metagenome assembly JAEEGF01 (sample SAMN16246542, study PRJNA631951) | gut metagenome | biome: gut microbiome; feature: rumen; material: AP-attached | host: Bos | place: Iran: Karaj | collected 2018-10 | reverse complement strand
AAAATCGAGTACGGTGCTTACGGGAAACATTGACTTTTTGAGGAAAAACCGATAAACTACACTAGTCGTGTGTCGCAGGGATATCCTGTGGTGTTGAAATCCGGTCTTGCGCGATGCGAACTTGCGAACCGTGTCAGGTCGGGAACGAAGCAGCACTAAGTAAGAACTCCATGTGCCGCAAGGAAGCTGGGTGGAGCCGCAGAACCCGGCGGCGCACGACACTTTTTGCGATAAATGTTTTCATAACCCAGGCCTTTGGGCATGCTCGCATGCCCCCAGGCCTGGGTTTTTGAAAACATAACGTTTACGAGGAAGTAGGCCGATAGGCCGGATTCCGAGTGGACGCAGATCGTGAGAGTCGCAAAGCGACGGAGCGATCTGTTTATCGCAAAGGCCCAGCAGGGTTTCCTACAGGCTTTTTTGATACTACAAGTTGCGGCGAGGTTGGGGGGTAATGCATTTTTCTCCCCATGTCTTCGCGTCTAAATTCGAGGCACCTCGCAGGGGGCAAAATCGCCCGGCTCTAACTCGCGACGCTCGCACTATGTTGTGCGAGCTGCTCAAACAATTTCGCCGGGACGATTTAAGCGAGGTACCTCTCATTAAGAGCTCCGACGGGGGAGGAAAAACGCATATACCGCCCCACCCGCGCCTTACTTGCTGTACAATAACACTATGAACACCACAGACACATCCATGTAGACGCCGATACCGCCGGTCCACACACCACACGAAAACAAAAAATATGGAGTCAATGAATACGATCAACATTGAGCAACTATATAGTGACTGCACATTGTGCCCCAGGAAGTGTCATGCGAATCGATTGGCAGGGCAGAGGGGGGTCTGTGGGGAGACGGCCACATTACGGGCGGCGAGGGCTTCGCTGCATATGTGGGAGGAGCCGATACTGTCAGGGACGAGGGGATCGGGGACGGTGTTTTTCACAGGATGTAATCTGAGGTGTGTTTTCTGTCAGAATTATGGGGTTTCAAGGTCGGAGACGGGTTTTGAGATCACGAGTGAGAAGTTGGCAGAGGTGTTTCTGGATCTGCAAAGTCAGGGAGCGCACAATGTCAATCTGGTGACGGGGACGCATTTTGTGCCAACGATCGCTGAGGGTCTGCTGATTGCTAAGGAGAAGGGGCTGGAGATCCCGGTGGTGTACAACTCGAGCGGGTATGAGCTGGCAGAGACGTTAAAGTTGTTGGATGGGCTGGTGGATGTTTATCTGCCGGATATGAAGTATGTGAGTTCGGAGTTGTCGGGGAGGTATTCGGCGGCGCCGGATTATTTCGAGCGGGCGCGGGAGGCGCTGGCGGAGATGGTGCGGCAGGTTGGAGAGCCTGTGCCGGGGGAAGACGGGATGCTGAAGCGGGGCGTGATCGTGCGGCATTTGATCCTGCCGGGGCAGGTGAAGGACAGTAAAAAGGTCCTCCGTTATCTCTACGAGACGTACGGGGACCGTATTTACATCAGTATTATGAATCAGTACACGCCCTTCGGGCATGTGGGTGATTTTCCGGAGTTGCAGCGGACGGTGTCTCCGGAGGAGTATGCCCGGGTGCTGTCTTTCGCAGAGCGGCTGGGAATTTCCCGAGGCTTTACGCAGGAAGGGAGTGCCGCCGCGGAGAGTTTCATCCCGGAGTTCGACGGACGGGGACTGAAACTGGGCGGGTGATGAAACATGCGGGTTGTTAATGCATAGTTCTCGTTTATGCAAGCATAACTCGCACTTTGCATTTCAACCCTGGTGTTTCATAAAGTTTAAATAACTCTCCACCATCATCGCGATCTTGAAGGTGAGGGCGTCGTCGAAGCAGCGGAGGTCGAGGCCGGTGGCTTTCTGGACTTTCTCAATGCGGTAGACGAGGGTGTTACGGTGCACGAAGAGCTGTCTTGAGGTCTCGGAGACATTGAGGTTGTTCTCGAAGAACTTATCCAGTGTGTTGCGGGTCTCCTCATCCAGTTCCTCGGGGATGCCGTTGGCGAAAATCTCGTTGATGAAAATCTCGCAGAGGTTCACGGGCAGCTGGTAGATCAGGCGGCCGATGCCGAGGGTGGTGTATGCGATGACATTCTTGCCGGCGTAGAAGATCTGGCCCACTTCCAGTGCCATCTTTGCTTCCTTATAGGATTTGGATACGTCCTTCAGTTCCTGTACGACAGTGCCGTATGCAACGCGGGTGGAAAGCATGGCCTCGGTATTCAGCAGGGAGACCACGGTGTGTGCCACTTCTTCCAGGGCTGCGGGAGTGGTATCTTTCAATGTCTTGATGAGGATGATGGAGTTCTCATCCACGGAGGTTACAGCGTCTCCGCTCTGAGGGGTATAGAGCCCTCTTAGGAGTTCCACCGCGATGCCTTCGTCTGTCTTCGCCTCAATGAGGAACACGGCGCGGGGTGCATTTGCTTCGATGCGAAGTTTCTTCGCCCGGTTATAGATATCCACCAGCAGCATGTTGTCCAGGATCAGGTTCTGGTAGAAGCTGTTCTTGTCGTAGCGCTCGCGATAGGCAACGTTCAGGGCCTGTAACTGAGAGACCGCGATCTTTGCCACCATGTACGCATCATCGGAATTGCCGGTAGCCACAAGGATATACAGTGCCTCGCTGTCCTCATAAACTTTGAGGAGATGTTTTCCACCGATGACTTCGCTGTCAGCGGGGGAATCCACAAAGCTGCGGATCAGTTCGGGATCCGTGTCCTCTTCGCCGGTGCGGGCAAGTACCTGTCCTTCTAAATCATAGACGGCCAGATCCACACGGGTGATGACTTTCAGGTCGTCGATACTGTTCTGAATAATCTGATTGGTAATCATAAGCGATCAATCCTCCGCAGATAGTTTACCAAAAGTAAAAGCCCCGGGCAAGAAACCCGGGGCTTTGTTTTGAATTTTTTCAGACTAGTTGGTGATGGTCTGCTCGGTCTCTTTATCGAATACGTGGATCTTCTCGATATCGATAGCGAACTTGATGGAATCACCGGGTCTAGCGGTGGTACGAGGATCGACTCTTGCAGTGATGGGGAACTCCTCAAGATCGAAGTACAGGAATACTTCAGCACCCATAAGCTCGTACACCTTAACGGTGGACTCGAATACGGAAGCAGGAGATGCCTCGATGAACATCTGAGAATCGTAAACATCCTCAGGACGGATGCCGAAGGTAACAACCTTTCCGTCGTAGCCACCCTCGATCAGCTTCTTGGACTTTGCAGGAGGCAGAGGAATGCTGTGGCCTGCGATCTCCAGGTTAGCAACATCGCCAGCTACCTTAACGGTAGCATCCAGGAAGTTCATCTGAGGGGATCCCATGAATCCTGCAACGAACAGGTTCTGGGGCTTCTCATACAGATTCTGAGGGGTGTCAACCTGCTGGATGACGCCATCCTTCATAACAACGATACGATCGCCCAGGGTCATAGCCTCGGTCTGGTCGTGGGTAACGTAGATGATGGTGGTGCCCAGTCTCTGGTGCAGCTTTGCGATCTCGATTCTCATCTGAACACGCAGCTTAGCATCCAGGTTGGACAGAGGCTCGTCCATCAGGAATACCTTGGGGTTACGCACGATAGCACGTCCCATTGCAACACGCTGTCTCTGACCACCGGACAGAGCCTTGGGCTTACGATCCAGCAGAGCGGTCAGGTCAAGGATCTTAGCAGCTTCCTTAACCATCTTGTCGATCTGATCCTTGGGAACTTTTCTCAGCTTCAGACCGAATGCCATGTTATCGTACACGGACATATGAGGATACAGAGCGTAGTTCTGGAAGACCATGGCGATGTCACGATCCTTGGGCTCGACATCGTTCACGACCTTATCACCGATCTTCAGCTCACCGGAAGAGATATCCTCCAGACCTGCGATCATACGAAGGGTGGTGGACTTACCACATCCGGAAGGACCTACGAAGATGATGAACTCCTGATCCTTGATCTCCAGGTTGAAATCCTTAACAGCTTCGAAGCCGTTGGGATAAACCTTGGTTACGTTCTTTAAAGACAAACTTGCCATTTTTTCTACTCCTTTCAAAAGTAGCTAATACAACCTACGTTGTTTAGTATACTGGCAGGGCGTTTTTCCCGCTATGCCATTATTCCACAAAGATTCCCGGCGCTTTTGTGTGAATTGCCCTTTTCAAAGATTCTTTTCACACGATTATGACAAAATGCCGAAAACCCATCGATGGCTTTCGGCATTTTGACAAGTTGCTTTTCATTTACTTTTGTTTCTCGGTCTTTTCGATCTTGGCCTTGGTCTCCGCCATTTCCTTCTCATCATAGAAGACCAGACGGTTCTTTCCGCCCCTCTTGGCGATGTACACCGCAGTGTCCGCACTCTTGTAGAGGGACTCGAAGGTGTCTCCGTTGGCGGGGAAGACTGCAGCGCCGAGGCTGGCGGTGACGGAATACTTCACGTATTCGCCCACCTCAAATCCCTGGAAGAAGGTCCAGAGTTTCCGGCTCTCCCGGGCGATCACTTCTTCATCGTTGATATCCTTCAGGAAGACCACGAACTCGTCGCCGCCGATGCGGCCCACGATATCCGATACACGGTACAGGGACCGGAGCCGGATACCCAGCTGACGCAGCACATCGTCGCCGAAGGCATGTCCCATGGTGTCGTTGATCTTCTTGAAATTGTCCACGTCCACCAGGATCATGACACCCTTGTGGCCGTTGCTTCTCGCAATGTAATCCCGGATCTGGCTTTCCGTGGCGATCTTGTTGGTCAGCCCGGTGAGCTGATCCGTGTCGGCTTTGCCCTCCAGCTCTTTCGCGCGCTTCTCGGAATCCTTCTTCATGACAACGCACACGCAGGCAAACACGCCCACAAAACCCACAAATATCAGGATCAGGAATCGTTTCAGGGCCTGCAGAGGCTGCGTGATCACCACTTCCTCTTCCTCGAAGTACGCCCGATCGATGGCAGTGAGCACCCAGAGAGTACTGGTACCGATCTGCCGCGCATAGACCAGCACTTCGGAATCCGACAGCTCGCACTCCAGTTCTGCGGAATATCCGCTGCGGATCTTCTGAGCGAAAATGGACCACTTGGCATCGCTGACGGCGCTGTCCTTCATATTATCCCAGAGCTTCATGTCCATCAGAAGAGAGTGATTCCGCAGGGTGCCCCCCGCATAGATCACTTCGTAATCCGTACCATTCAAAAGTGCATAGAAGGAATTTCCTCTGAAGGAAGCCTTGTTCATCTGGTCGAATGCAGCATCCGCCTTGATGAAGACCAGGATCTTGCCTCCCACTCCGTCCTCCACTTTCTGGATACGGATGAAGGCATTTTTCCAGATCATCTCATCGCTCTCGACAAATATGACACCCCCGTCGCTTTCCACAATGCGATCATAATAGGGCTTCTCGGTCATATCCACCCGCTCGTTCTTGTTGTTGTAGCCGACACCGTCCTCCGGCAGATAGATGGCAAGATAGCCGTCCGTGGACTCCGTCAGCACTTTCATCCGGGCGTAGATCTCCGATTCCGTCACGGAATCCCAGTCCAGCTCCGCCACCAGGCGCTCTGCAGTCTCCACGTGGGAAAGTTTCGAATCCACCGAAAAAAGAGTAGCCTCCAGCTCTGCATCCACGCCTTTGCTGACGTAAGGAAGCAGAGTGGCACTACTCTTCTCTATTTGCTTATAAGTGATCAACCCCGCAAGGATCGCAAGGACAGCGATGCAGATACTCCCATAAATGACTGCACGCTTTCGATTATTCTTCCCCATAGAAAAATCGAACCTGAACCTTTCATGTGTCGTCCAAAGACACGATATAGACACTATAATTTTATCATAACGTCATGGGTTTGCAATATGATCTACTTAAAAACTTAACGCTTTTCAGAGTCGTCGGACTCAGGAAAAATGGGCTTGTCGGAGAAGATTTTCTCCTCATCGTCCGTCTCTTCCGTCTCCACCGGATGCTCCTCCAGATAACGGTCCTCAAGGACCTTGAACTTCTTGTTATACAGCAGTGCCGCACAGAAAGCGGGCACAGACATTCCGAAGACAAAGATCAGGGGGAAGATCTGAGGGAACATATATCCCAGCACCAGAGGCAACGCATAGATCACCAGCATCAGCAGCGTCTTGGGGACCTGGATGATGGCGATGGCAAAGGCCGTCTTAAAGGTTCCGGGAATGGTGTTCACGAACCGGGCCTGCACCGGGAATACCATCAGTGCACCCAGCAGTACAAACATGGCGATGGCCGCAATGATCATCTGGACAACCGTGGGCAGTGCTACCGCTCCGGTGTAGAACAGATAAAAATCGCCCGCGAATATGAAGATGCACACCAGCATGATCAGCCACTCCAGAGTGGACTGGACGAAGTTCTCCTTGAAGGATTTGAAGAAGGACTTGGTGATGTAGCACTCTTCATCCCGAACGATCTTCAGGCAGACATAATGCATGGCAGTCAGAGCAGCTCCGGCGGTGAAGATGGGGAGGCACAGCAGCAGACACAGGATGTTGACCCACATCAGATCCGCAGCCTTTCCCAGGAACTGCATAAAGGGGCTGTCAATGTTCAGAAATTTCATAATACAGGTTTCTCCAATCGAAAGTTAAGTGAGGAACTTCTCCATTCCCGTCACCAGGATCCCGTGGATACTGCGTTCCGGTTCCACGGTGTAAAAGCCGAGACGGCGATAAAAGTCCACCGCGTATGGTGCAGCCTTTACCGTCATGTACTCCTCCCCTTTTTCCTCTCTCAGAAAACGGCCCAGACGATCCAAAAGCTCCCGTCCGATCCCCTGTCTGTGATACTCCGCGTCCACAAAGAGCAGGGAAAGGCGGTTACTCCCCCGGAGTGTCCCCATTCCCACGATCCGGTCCCTGTCATAGGCCACCAGCATGGGATAACTCCCGGCGAGAAACGCCTTATGGATATCGTCGTCCGTAATGAATTCAAAGAAGTGGCGGATGCCCTCCTGGGTATAGTCCTGCGCCTCAAACTCCATGAATGTTTTCCAGGCCAGGAGCATGCCGCGCTTCCAGTCATCGGGAGTAGCCCATCGATATTCTATGGGGCTTTGTTCCGTCAGACTTTGCTCATGATCCATTGATAAATATCCTCTTTGACCTGATCCCGATCATCCTCGTTGAGGATCTCATGGCGATCCCCGGGGTACAGCTTCAAAGTGACATCCGTGAGGCCTGCATCCTTCAGATCCTTCATAGCGGCACGGACGCCTGCTCCGTAATTGCCCACGGGATCCTCTTCGCCGGACACAAAGAATACCGGCAGATTCTTGGGCACCTTCGCCAGATTATCCTTATCCAGCTGGCGATCCAGCAGTTCAAACAGGGTCTGAAAACCGTTCACGGTGAAGATCCCTCCGCAGAGAGGATCTGCGATGTAACGGTCCACATTCTCACGGTTCCGGCTGAGCCAGTCATAGTCCGTCCGCTTTTCGGTGCGGTCGTTATAAGAACCGAAGCCCATTTTGGTCATCATCTTGGCAGGATGCTTGGCACCACAGAAGGTCTTCGTGATACCTGCCATGAACTTGCTGAAACGCACCAGTCCCATGGGGGTCTGGCCGGTTCCCATGATGATGGAAGCCTGAATGCCGGTTCCGTAACGGAACAGATAGTTACGCATGATGAAGGAACCCATGCTGTGACCCATGATCACATAGGGCAGATCCGGATACAGTTCCTGGGTCATCTTCTTCAGACGGTGCACATCACGCACCACCACGGTGGCGGGATCTCTGTCGCAGAAGTAGCCCATGGTGCCGCCCTCCGGGACGGTCTTGCCGTGACCAAGGTGATCCTCACCGGTCACAACCCAGCCCTTGCCCGTCAGGAACTCCGCAAGGTCTTCATAGCGCTCCACGTATTCCTGCATTCCATGAATGATCTGGAACACGCCCACCGGGGCGGTGGAGTCAGGAGTCCAGCGCACTGCGTGGATCTGACTTTCTCCGTCCCTGGAATCAAAATAAAATTCTTCTTTCTTCATACCCTCTCCCATTGTATCGAAACAACCGATTTAGCAGATCTCTGCGCCTGCGGGCATATTCTTCTCGGGGGTCAGCAGTGCAAGATTGCCTTCTGCATCCTCTGCGCAAAGCAGCATGCCCTCGCTGAGCACACCTGCAAGGGTGGCAGGCTTCAGGTTCACCAGAACCATCACCTTCTTGCCAACCATCTCTTCCGCACTGTAGTGCTGCTTGATGCCGGACACGATCTGCTTCACTTCGCTGCCGATCTGTACCTGGCTGCACAGAAGCTTCTTGGACTTCGGCACTTCCTCGCAGCGGATGATCTGTCCCACCTGGAACTGCAGCTTTGCGAAATCATCATAAGTGATCTCGGGCTTCTTCTCGATATCGATGACTGCCTCGGAAGCCTCTGCTGCGGAGCCGTTCTCGGCTGCATCCAGAGCCTTTGCTTCCTCTTCGGACATTCTGCCGGCCTTCACCAGATTTGCTCTTGCCTTCTTCTGATGAGCCAGGAATTCCTCGCGCTGACGCTCCTGGATCTCCTGTGCCTTCTTCAGAGTCTCCTCACGATCCAGTCTTGCGAAGAGGATCTCGGGAGCATCCGTCACCTTGTTGCCGTTGGGATACTTGCCAAACTCGTGGAGCGTATCGAAGTCTCTGAGTTGAGTGTTCAGCTGCTTTACGATACGGTCTCCGGTATCCGGCAGGAAGGGTGCCAGCAGGGACGCGCCCATGGTGATGCCTTCCACCAGGTTATAGAGAACGGTAGCGAGGCGATCCTTCTTTGCCTCATCCTTGGCAAGAGCCCAGGGCTCCGTCTCGTCGATATACTTGTTCAGACGCTTGAACACGGCGAAGATCTCGCTGAGAGCATCCGCAACACGGAGCTCGTCCATGTGCTTCTCCACCTTGTCGTAAGCAGCGGTGACCACAGCCTTCAGATCATCGTCCACAGGCTCGGCAGCCTTGCGGTCTTCCACCACGCCGTCGAAGTACTTGTTGGACATGGAGATGGTACGGTTCACCAGGTTGCCCAGTACGTTTGCCAGGTCGGAGTTGATACGCTCCACCAGCAGTTCCCAGGTGATGACACCGTCATTTTCGTAAGGCATCTCGTGAACCACGAAGTAACGGGTTGCATCCACGCCGAAGAGATTAACCAGATCGTCGGCATAGATCACGTTGCCCTTGCTCTTACTCATCTTCTCACCGCCCTGCAGCAGCCAGGGATGACCGAATACCTGCTTGGGAAGGGGCTCGCCCAGTGCCATCAGGAAGATAGGCCAGTAGATGGTATGGAAGCGGATGATGTCCTTACCGATGAGGTGCAGGTCAGCGGGCCAGTACTTTTTGTACAGGTCGCTGTGGTTGCCGTCCGCATCGTAGCCGATGCCGGTGATGTAGTTAGCCAGTGCATCCAACCACACGTAGACTACATGATTGGGATCAAAGTCCACGGGAATACCCCACTTGAAGGAGGTACGGGATACACACAGATCCTGCAGACCGGGCAGCAGGAAGTTATTCATCATCTCGTTCTTGCGGGAGACGGGCTGAATGAACTCGGGGTGAGTGTTAATGTGCTCGATGAGGCGGTCCGCATACTTCTTCATCTTGAAGAAATAAGCCTCCTCCTTCTCCGGGTGCACATTGCCGCCGCAGACAGGGCACTTGCCCTCAGCAGTCAGCTGGGAGTTGGTGTAGAATGCCTCGCACTCGGTGCAGTACATTCCCTCGTAAGCTCCCTTGTAAATGTCTCCCTGTTCATAGAATTTCCTGAACATCTTCTGGATCTGCTTCTCGTGATCCGCATCGGTGGTGCGGATGAAGCGATCGTAAGAGGTGTTCATCATATCCCAGAGGTGCTTGATGGTGCCGGCAGTCTCGTCCACGAACTGCTTGGGAGTCTCTCCCTCCTCGATGGCACGGGTCTCGATCTTCTGGCCGTGCTCGTCACTTCCGGTCTGGAAGTGCACATCGTAACCATCCGCTCTCTTATATCTGGCGATACAGTCCGCCAGCACGATCTCATAACTGTTGCCGATATGGGGCTTGCCGGAAGTATAGGCAATGGCCGTAGTCAGATAATAGGGTCCTTTATTCTGCATAGTTTTCACTCCTTATTTCACTTGATAACATTCTATTTATTATAACGATTAAACCGCTAATAGTCAAAATCCCGCCATCAATTCATTGTATTCCCGGTTCACCGCTTCGAAGATCTCCGTGGAACCGTTTCCGCTGTCCGGATGGTACACCTTGCAGAGTTCCCGATAGCGTCTGCGGATCGAAGCTTCATCCCTGCAATCCCGGAAAAAGCTGATCTCAGGGATCTGCTTCCTGTTTCCGGCAGGGATCTTCTCCTCCCGGCGGGTGTCCTCTTCATATCCTTCGTCGTAATCTTCGTCGTCATCCTCTTCCTCGTCGTACTCATCGTACTCGAGTTCCTTGCGACGCTCGTGATCCATCCGGCGATTCTCCCGGACCGCCCTCCGGTAGCCCCGGTCGAAGCCGCGGTCATAACCGTCTCCGTAGGCATCCTCCACATCATCGTCGTGGGCATTGATCACCTGCTGGCGCAGATGCACGTACCGCATGAGTCGCAGCACATCCACCAGCACTCCCGCGAACACGTAGATCCAGAGCAGGTAAGGAAGGTACTCCGGCGCATAAGCGGACAACACTTCGTAGATCAGAAACGCCACACCGGCACCTGCGATGAGGCCGATGATCCAGCTGTGGAACATTCGCATGAAGAAGTATAAGTAGGACACCAGTCCGTAGATCACCAGAAGCAAATATAAAACGTGCATTGGATCCTTGATGATCATGGCTTCCATCCGGTGAACCCAGGTGCCGTCCTGCACCAGAGTCGCCATCTCCGAGGCCTCATTCAGCTCGTGGGTCAGGATGCCCAGGAGGATCAGCAGGCTCAACAGAAGTCTTGCAGGGATCGTGGCCAGCTTGGCCCGCAGATCCGAAACTTTTAAAATCTTGAATTCATTCATGTTCAATCCTTTTCGATGAGGACCCCGCGCAGTGCGCGCTCGCCGATCCCCGCCAGTAAAAACATCGTGATCATCTGGGTGGTCTGCTGGAAGCTGGGAATATTATTCGCGGTGTAGAACACCAGCATCAGCCCCGCGGCAAAAGCCACCTTCGAAGCCACCGTATCTCCGTCGGACTTCAGCATCCGCCGGATTCCGGTAAAGATGAAGCCCCCGAAGGTCACCACACCCAGGATCCCGTAATTCACCAAAATGTTCAGGTACTCGCAATGAGCATTGGTCAGTCGTCTACCGGGAAAAATGGTATCCACATAGTTCGCCAGCTCTCCGCCCTTCACCATATAGGCTTCATAGAAGCAGTCGCCTCCCACACCGAACAGTTTGTGGAGAAGATTCTGCTCCCGGAAGATCCCCACTGCAGTATACCAGGTAGCTCCCCGCATGGAGCCCCACATGGCGTTGAACACCAGGAAATTGTCTTCCTCCAGTCCCAGTTTTTCCGTCAGGACTCCGGTGGAAGTATTATACAACGCCAGCACAAACCAGATCACCACTGCGCCCACAGCCACCAAAGGGATGACGCGGGTTATGATCCGGAAATTCCGGTCAACCGTCTCATTGCCCATGAGATACCGGGACAGAATGTAGGGGATCAGGATGGACACCAGCAGAAGGGGCAGCACCGGTTTGCCCGTCAGCAGCTCGATCAGGGGATCCGTCATGTTCAGATCAAACCCTCTCCAGACGAGAAGGCGGGTAATCTCCGCTCCGAAGATCAGCAGAACCAGCAGCTCACACACCAGCCGCACTCCCGCAAGATCCTTCCCAATCATCCAGATCAGCACCAGCATGCCTGCTGCCAGCGCCAGTAATCCACTGGCACTCTGCTGAGTCAGAAGGGTGGCAAAGCAGATGACCAGATAAAGTGCCATACCCACAGAGCCGATCACGGTAAAACGGTTTCTCCGGGTCCGTAATATGAGATACAGACCGATGCCGAAGCCCAGCCACAGCACCAGATACCCGCAATACCAGTTGATGTTTCCGATAAAAGAGATCCGCAAGGTGTCAGAGGATTCCGCCACCTTCAGGAGGTCGAAGCGATTCCAGTATCCCACGAAAAAGATTCCCGCAGAAGCAGGGATTCCCAGCAATACCCAGCGGAAAGCGTCGGAGCTGATGCGGTTCACCGCAAAGTACGCTCCCACCGCCAGAAGCTGAGGCAGGAAGCCCATGTACCATCCGTTGGTACCCTTCCAGGCAGTGTCCGGGAATTCGGAAACCAGGGTGGACACAAGCATCACAACCACATAGCCCGCCAGCAGCCATTCTGAAACGGAAATGCTCCGGAGGAATTGCTTCACAGGTTCCGCAGACCGGTCCCGGATCATCCCATAGATCCGGAAGACCAGATAAATGGCCAGGAGAATCCCCATGCCTCTCCAGAAGAAGATACTCCAGGTCTCGAAGAACGAAGCCTTGTTGTTTCCAAGGCGGGTATATCCCTCCGGCATGTAATAGGGAAGAATGCACAGCATCGCCATTACATAGCCCCCGATGGCAATGTCCATCAGCATCCGGACATAGCCTGCCAGTACTTTACTTGTGGGAGGCAAGTTCTTTGAAGTTTTGGAAGATGGATTCTTCCGGGTCGATGCCA
>JAEEGF012449010.1_pt1 | contig 12644 bp, 5 predicted proteins | sample 9134171 | NCBI WGS metagenome assembly JAEEGF01 (sample SAMN16246542, study PRJNA631951) | gut metagenome | biome: gut microbiome; feature: rumen; material: AP-attached | host: Bos | place: Iran: Karaj | collected 2018-10 | reverse complement strand
CACACCGACGACCTCTAGTGAGTCGTATTGGAATGGCTACAAGGGACGCGCCAACGTGAATTACCAGAAGTGGTGGACCAACCGTCTGGAATGGCTCATCAACTACACACTGACCCTTAACAAGCACCAGTTAAAGGCCGTGCTCGGCTATTCTTGGGAGCGCTCAAAGTGGGAACAGAATGGAAGCGAGAACAAAGAATTCGTCTATGACTCTATGTCATGGTATGGTATCGGTACAGGTACTGCTCTGCAAGATGGCAAGGCCAACATATGGGGTGGTTCTTCTGAATCAACGCTGATTGGCTTCTTCGGACGTCTGAACTACAACTACAACGACATCATCTTCGCTTCTGCTTCAATGCGTCGTGAGGGTAGCACTAAGTTCGGTGCCAATAAGAAATGGGGTTCGTTCCCTTCTATCTCTCTGGCTTGGGAAGTTACCAATACACCCGGACTGAAGGATACCTTCAAGATGTTCCAGAGCTTGAAGCCCCGTGTTTCTTATGGTGTAACTGGTCGTTCTGACTTTGATGCTTATCGTTCGCTGGCTACCTACAGTGCAAGAGACTCTTACTATATCAATAACCAGTGGGTGAAGGGATATGCTCCTTCCCTGAACGCCAACCCTGACCTGGCTTGGGAGAAATCAACTGCTTTCAACATCGGTCTGGACTTTGTAACCTTGAACAACCGTCTGCGTGGTAGCGTAGAATTCTACGACCGTCGCTCTAAAGACCTGCTCTACAACTACACGGCACCACAGCCTCCCTTCATCTACAACACCATCCTGGTGAATGTAGGTACGACCAAGAACGCCGGTGTTGAGGTTTCTCTCGACTACGACGTGATTGCTAAGAAGGACTTCAAGTGGACCACTGGTGCCAACTGGAGCATGGGCGACACGAAGCTCACCAAGCTGTCAAGCGATGTCTATAAGGCCGCTTATCTCGAACTTTATCAGAAACCCGGTCTGGGAACCTCTGAATACTTCTTCCGTGTAGAGGAAGGTGGCAAGATTGGTCAGTTCTTTGGCTACGAGCATGCCGGTGTCGATGAGAACGGTCTGCTGTTGGTCTATGACAACGACGGCAATGCCCGTCCTGCTGCTCAGGCAGACCCCACTTGGAAGCGTAACATCGGCAATGGTGCACCCAAGCATTTCCTGTCGTGGACAAACTCCTTCAAGTATAAGAACTGGGATCTGAGCATGCTGATGCGTGGTGCCTTTGGCTTCAAGATCTTCAATATGCGCAAATATGGTATGGGACTGCAGGGAGCAGGTACAGACAACGTGCTGCGTACCGCCTATACCGACGATGCTGACGTAAAGTCTAGCGGTGGTATCATTACCAGCTATTTCCTGGAGAATGGTAACTACTTCAAGATGGACAATGTGACCCTGGGCTACAGCTTCATTCCCAAGAAGCGTGAGATTATTGAGAGACTGCGTGTCTACCTGACTGCCAAGAACATCTTTACCATTACAGCTTACAAGGGCAACGACCCCTCTATTGTCACCTCAACAGGTATCGAGCCTGGTGTGGACTCTAACAGCGCCTATCCTCAGGCTACACAGCTTACGCTGGGCGTAACAGTGCGCTTCCATTAATTGTAGATAAAAGATAAAACAAAAAAGATTAGAAAGTTATGAAAGCAATTAAATATAGCATCATAGCAATGGCAATAGGATTGGGAATGACGGCTTGCACCGACTTGGACGAGAAGGTGAACGACCGTATCGATGCCAATGTCTATTACCAGAACGAAGCCAGCGTAGTAGGAGCCGTAGCAGCCATCTACGGACAGACATCCACCACGCTGGGCGGTCAGTACTTCTTCCACCTTTCTGAATATCCTGCCGACCAGCTGACATGGCGTGTCTGGAATGGCGGTCTCTGGGGATGGGACGAAGCTGAGAAGACAGTGCTCTCCTGGCAGAACTGGACTTCAGAGTCTAAGATTATCAAGGATGCATGGAGCAATGCGTGGACGGGTATCGGATTGGCAAACCTCTTGCTGAACGACCTGGCTACCTTGGATGCAGCTTCCGTGGGCATGACCCCAGAGAAGATGGCGCAGTATGTTGCTGAGGTTCGCACGCTGCGTGCCTGGAACTACTACAGCATCTTCGAGCTGTGGGGTGGTGCGCTGCCCCTGAACACCTCTGCAGGCAGTGATGTTCCTGGAACGGCTGACCCAGACTGGGACACCTCTTGTAAGAAGATTTATGATTTCATCGCTACCGAACTCGACGAAACCGTAGGCTCACTGGCTATTGACGACGCCAACCACTCGATGGTAAATCGTGCCAACCAAGGCATGAACCGTATGTTGAAGGCCCGTCTGCTGCTCAATGCCGAGTTGTTTATCGGTCAGAACCAGTATGACGAGTGTGAGGCATTGTCCAAGGAGATTATCGCCGGCAAATATGGCAACTACGCCATGGACGACAACTACCGTAACCTTTACAGCATGGACAACGTGAAGAGTCCTGAGGTCATCTTCGCACTGGCTATGGAGGACGGACAGGGCGCTACCAACGAGATTGCCAATGTCCGCACGATGGTAGGCATGCACTACGCTTATCCTGCCCTCTTCGGACAGACCTACGACGGTATCGGTGCTTGGAACTGCGTATGCCTCGTTCCCTCTTTCGACAATGCGGGCAACGTAGATCCCCTGGGTGGTACCGACAATCCTAACTGCTTCCTGGGTTCACCTTATAATGACAAGCTGGGTGCTCCCTACGAGCGCTTTGACGACCGTGATATCCGCAAGCAGAACTACGTCTATGACAATGCCACCAAGACTCACGGACCCGGTATGTTTATCAAGGGACTGGCTGTGGCCAACTACTACTTCAAGGATGGTGACAAAGAATTCCAGCCTGGCGATGTCATCACGGCTGATGCCGACCGCGACGGCCAGAGTCTGAAATACGTAGACCAGGTAGGTACATTCCTCAACCAGGGCCGTAACCTCGAGACGGTGATGAGTCCTCGCTGGGGCGAGACCAACTCGGGTGTCCGTCTGGTAAAGTATCCCCTCTATCCTAACGATGAGCAAGGTGGATTCAAGAGTATCGACGATGTACGCTTCCGTCTGGCAGAAGCTTATCTGAATGTGGCTGAGTGCGAGATGCGTAAAGGTAACAGCGCTGAAGCCAAGAAATATGTGGATGAGGTGCGCAAGCGCTACTTCAAGACTACCGACCGCACGGCTGCATTGAGCATTCCCGGACCAGGCTTCGATGCTTTCGACATGGATTGGGTGCTTTCTGAATGGGGTAAGGAATATCTTGGCGAGGGCAACCGTCGCCGTACCGACCTTCGTCGTTTCGACAAGTTCACTCAGGGACAGTGGTGGTTCTGGGGACGTGCCACAGAGGACGGACTCGATCTTCCTGTCAAGCGTAACCGCAAGTACGAGTGGTATCCATTGCCACAGTCGGCTCTGAGCGTTAACCCTGGCTTGATTCAGAATCCAAGTTATCAATAACTCAAAACTTACATAGAATATGAAAAAGAAAATATATAGTCTGTTTCTGACGCTGCTGGCTGTTACTGGCTTTATGAGCAGTTGTTCGAACAAAGAGGATATCGTATTCGACCACGAGCGTCAGCAGTTTGAGACTCGTGCTGACCGTATCCTGCTGGAGTACATTGCTCCCTTTGGAACTACCCCTAAGGAGGAAATCTACATCGTGGGTGAGTTCAATGGTGGTGAAGAGGCTATTGGCAATCCTGCCTATCTGCTGACCAAGGCAGAGAAGAGCGATGTCAAGTGGGGCATTTATCTTGATCCCAGCACTTTCGTTGGTGGCAAGACACTGAGCGACGGTTTCGCTTTCTACTCAAAGACACAGGGTAAGGAATATACCATCAATGGCGAAGAAGCTGTTCATAATGACAACCCCGGTGTGGGAACCTTTACCAATATCTGGGGACAGCGTTGGGAGGCTTACTACTGGGAAGGCGGCGAAGCCCCCGAGCCTGAGCACGATGGCTTCTGCGTTTACGTAGACGACCAGACAGGCTGGGATGTACTGACCCTCTACATGTGGGGTGACATCAACAATCTGAACGGCGACTGGCCCGGCATGCAGGTTACCGGTACGTGGAACCACGACGGAATCACCTGGAAGTATTTCGACTTCGGTGAGGAGAACACCGGTCTGAACGAGAACCTCATCTTCAATAATGGTGGTGCAGGTGCTCAGTTGAAGGATTTCAACTTTACCATTGATCGCAACATCTATCTGCGCATTACCGCTGACGGTGTCGAGGAAATCTCTCCTGAACCCTCTGTAAAGCACGACGGATTTGCCGTATTCGTTTATGATGAGACCGGTTGGGATGCATTGACCCTCTACATGTGGGGTGATGTCAACAACCTGAATGGCGATTGGCCTGGTATGGAGGTTACTGGTGAGCAGACCATTAACGGTGTTACTTATAAGTATTTTGATATGGGCGAGGGCAATACAGGCTTGAGCGAGAACCTCATCTTTAGCAATGCCGGTTCTAGTCAGTTGAGTGATTTCGCTTACACCATCGATCACGATGTCTATCTGCATGTTACCACATCAGGGGTTACCGAAATCGATCCCTCTACATTCCAGCCTGGGGGTGGCGGCGGTGATACGCCAGATCCAGAGCCAACCGTTGAGAAGGTCATCATTGCAGTGAAGAACAGCGTAGGCTATGCAGATCCTCATCTCTATGTATGGGGTGACAGCGAGGCCTGCGGTGGCTGGCCCGGTGCTGCTCCCGTTAAGGTTACAGACAATGGTTGGTACCTCTTCGAACTGCCCGCGAACGGAACCTATAATCTGATTCTCAACGACAATGGCAATGGTCAGGTGGACGGTCCTGCCGTATTCACAACAGGAAGCCACTTCTACGATGTCAACACCACATGGGTGGAGTCTACCAATACGGTGACCATCAACAACCAGGCTGGTTACACCGACCCACGTATCTATGCATGGGGTGATGGTGAGATTTATGGTGGCTGGCGTGGCATCAAGCCTACCAGCAACGAGAATGGCGTACTGGTATTCCCATTGCCTAACGATGGTGGTACCTACAACCTCATCCTTAATAGTGATAGCGGTAGCCAGCAGGACATTGCTGCCGTAGTAGCTAATCAGAGTTATACCTTCACCGCTAACTAATCATTCGCGATGAAAAAGTATTTTCTATTACTCATCTCTGTCTTTTGCCTGTTTATTCAGGCAAAGGCAGATGATGCTCTGACGCTGACCGCCGACAAGAATGTGGTAACAGAGAACTTTGACGGCATGTGGGATGCTGCCAACTCTACCGCTACACTTAATATGCCCGCAGGCTGGCGTATAGACCGTCAGATGAGTGCACCACGAATGGTTGGAGCATACAGTACTGCTGCAACAGAAGTGATGTATACGGGCGACGCCAACTTGCCCAGCAATGCGAAGAACGGCACTTGGAACTTCGGTTCCAGTGCTGCTCTTTCCGACCGTGCTGTTGGTGGACTTTCCACTACGGTGGATGGCGGTACCCGCTGTGTCAGTGTGATGACACAACTAGTCAATGGCGGTACAGAACCTATCAACCAGCTAACCTTCAGTTATGATATCGAGAAATACCGTAAAGGAGATAATGATGCCGGCTTTACCGTGCAGTTGTACTATTCTAGCGATGGTAGCAGCTGGAAGAAAGCTGGCGATGACTTCAAGACGGTTTTTCCCAAGGACAATGAAACTAACGGAGCAGCCGTTGTTCCCATATCGACCACAGCAGTCAGCAACAAACAGTTGAATACTGCAGTAGCTGTAGGCAGCTCTATCTATCTGGCATGGAACATCTCCGTCTCCAGTGGCACATCTCCCAACAAGGCGATGGGACTGGCATTGGATAATATCAATATCGCAGCATCCTTTGGTGAGCCTCAGGTTGAGCCTGATCCCACAGACCCCGACCGTCCTCCCTTTGTATCGTCAGGAATCTTCCTTCGTGGCGAAGTAAACGGCTGGGGTGCCATTGCTGATTGGGAATTCAGCAACGAGGGTAATGGTACGTATGCGCTCTATGACAAGGAGCTCTCTGGTACCTTCAAGGTGGCTGATGCCAGCTGGAGTTCTACCTGTAACTACGGTAGCAATGGTTCTGCCATTACTGTCGACAAACCCTATAGTCTGGTACTGGGAACCAACGACAATATCTCTTGTGCCTATACTTACGACTGTGCACGCATTGTGCTGACTATAACTGATAGTGGCGCTTCTCTTTTGCTGGAGAGCAAGACTGTCGAACCAGGCGAACCCTCTGTGCTGCAGTCTGTCACCCTGATGCCTGCTGACGTGACGCTGGTTCCTCAGCTGCCTGAGAAAGTGAAGGTATTGTCTTTGAACAACAGTCTGATTCACTATAACGACCAGGCCGCGATGTTCAACGATATTGCTGCTGCCATGGGCAAGGATGCTCACTGGACTAAGCACACCCTGCTGGGTAAGCCATTGAGCACCCATTGGGCCGAAGGCGATGGTCTGGCAGAAGATGGTAACCCAGGTGCCAAGATGCTTATCCGTAACGAGGCTTGGTCGCACATCATCCTGCAGGAGCAGAGTGGCCTGCCACGTACCAACATTGAGTCGTTCCGCAGCAATATCAAGCAGTGGGTGGCTTACATCCGTGAATACTGTCCAAATCCCAACGCTGTCATCATTGTGCCTATGAACTGGGCATATAGTGGCGATTGGGCAAACTTTACCGATTTCAATGCGATGTTCTATGCTAACTATATGAACGTTGCTCGCGAGACGGGTGTTACCATCTGTCCTGTAGGTGTTGCCTATCAACAGGTGTTCACCGACAAGGGTGCCGACGGTATTGCACCCTGGTTCCAGGATGACCGTCATCCTACAGACATGTCAACCTATATGGCAGCCTGCATGGAGTATGGTCTCATCTTTGGAGAAGATCCTGCCACCATCAATTATCATCCAGCCAGCGTCAACGACACAGATGCCGCTGAGATGCGCAGCTATGCATCGCAGGCACTCGCAGGCTTTAGTAACATTGTAGACCACACTGGTGCTAAGGTGCGCTATCAAGCTGTTGCCCTTGACCAGTATGGCAAGGAGATGGATGCCCCAGCAGACCTTGTTTACTCCCTGACCGATGGTGGTACACTGGACGACAACCATGTATTCCAGAGCAACAAGACTGAGGGCGTATATAGTATCAATGCAAAGAACAGCCAGTATAACACGACAGCCACCATCAAGGTGACACATGCTGAGACACAGGTTACTGTATTCCCTGCTATCGAGATGAATGCTGATAAACTGTCGGTAGAGGAAAACTTCAACACAATGGGTACTGCAGCTGATGCGACACTGCCTGAAGGATGGCGCATCGACCGCCAGACATCCGCTCCTCGTATTGTTGGCAATTATGCAGCTTCTCAGGATAAGACGATGTATGCCGGTGGTACCAATCTGCCTTCTAATGCCAAGAATGGCTTGTGGAACTTCGGACAGGATGATAGTAGCGATCGTGCCGTGGGTGGTATCACCACTGGAGTGGCTGATGGTACCCGTTGTGTTAATGTCTATGCACATTTCATGAACAGTGGACGCAAGAATATCGTGAACCTGCAAATCAGTTACGATGTGGAGAAGTATCGTAAGGGTAGCAATCCTGCCGGTTTTACCGTACAGATGTATTACTCTGTCGATGGTCGTCAATGGACATCAGCGGGCGATGCTTTCTGCACTAAGTTTAATCCGGATGCTGCAACAGAAGGCTATGCTACCGTTCCTGGCGAGGTCATTCCAGTCAGTGGTGCGCTTAATGCAACCATGCAGCCTGGTGTTGATTTCTATCTGGCATGGAACATCACTGTTACTTCCGGAGATGCTGCTAACAACGCCATGGCATTAGCTATAGACAACTTCAAATTAACGGGTGAACTTCCAGCAATTCCAACTGCCAAGCATTACATCTATGCCATCGATGAAACAGGCTACGAGGCACTCGGACTGTATGCATGGGGTGATGGCGAGCTCTTTGGCGCATGGCCAGGAGAGAGTTGGGTTGACGAGAAGACCATCGACGGTAATGTCTACAAAGTATTCCTTCTTGATGCTGAAAGTGGTTCTTATAGCCTCATCTTCAACAACTGGAACAATGGTAAGCAAGTTCCTGACTTCGGTATCACGGCAGACCGTGACTACTATTTGCGCGTCACCGATACCAGTGTGACAGAAGTAACACAAAATCCGACAGCCATTCAAGATGTAAGAAAAAGAATGGAGGATGAGAAAAGTGTTGTATTCGACCTTCAGGGGCGTAATGTAGGCACGACCACCAGTCACTTGCCGAAGGGTATTTACATCGTAAACGGAAAAAAACGTGTCATTCAATAGTTTCAACTCATGAAAAAGTATATTATATCCTTTCTCTCTCTAGTCGTCCTGTTCATCGCAGCCTGTAGCGGAGGCTCGTCCGTCAGTCAGCGCATAGACAACACGCAGCCCGTCAGCGACGAGAACCGTGTCATCTATCAGATGAACATAGGCGCCTTTACACCAGAGGGAACCTTCCAGGCTGCCCAACAGCAACTGGACCGTCTGGACACGCTGGGCATCGACATTATCTGGCTGATGCCTATCTATCCACGTGGTGCCACGATGCACAGTCCTTATGCGTCGATGGACTTCAGAGGCGTGAATCCTTCCTACGGAACGGTAGACGATGTAAAAGCCTTCGTGGCTCGTGCTCATGAGCTGGGTATGAAGGTTTGGCTGGACTGGGTTCCTAATCATGTAGCCCAGGAGAACCCTTGGGTGGAAAGTCATCCTGAGTATTTCACGAAGGATGCAAAGGGACAGATGATTCATCCTCACGGATGGGGCGATGTGCTGGAACTGAACTATCAGGACGAGGGACTGGTCAGCGAGATGAACAACACCCTGAAGTTCTGGGTTGAAGAGTGCGATGTTGACGGTTTCCGCTGCGACTACGTATCAAGCCCTACCATCTCTGTAGCCTACTGGCAGGACATCATAGCCCAGCTGAAGAGTCTGCGTGCCGACAAAAAGGTGGAGATGCTGAGCGAGACAGACATCACCGATCGCTTTAACCAGCGTATCGACTCCTGCGGTTTCGACTACGACTATGCCTGGAACTTCCAGGGCTCTTTGGCACATTGGAACAGGGAACAGTGGAATGCTGACTCGCTGAAGCAGATTTGTCTGCGTTTCCTGGAAAAGTCGTCGAAAGTAAAGAACCGTCGTATGGTTTATCTGACCAATCACGACCAGAACTACAACGATGGTGGTCATACGTTGAAGGATTTCTATGGCGACAATCGATATGGACTGACCGTACTGGAATTCACCTTTTATGGTATGCCCCTGATTTATAACGGACAGGAGATTGGCGACCCCGACACGCTGAACTATTTCACCGATGCCAAGGTGAAGTGGCAGCAGGTTGACCGTAAGATGTTAAATACCGTTCGCACGCTGATTGCCCTGCACCACCAGCAGCCCTCGTTGGCAGCAGATGCTCCTGTAACGTTCTTGCCCACCAGTCAACCTGATGTGCTGGCGTGGAAACGAGGTCCTGTAGTAGCTATAGTGAACTTCGGTTCAAAGGAAGCATCCACCATTGTGACCGACTTGCCCGCTGGCAGCTATGAGCAATGGCTCGATAGTAAGACCATCGGTGAAAAGGTAGATATAAAGACCGTTTCGTTGGATATGTCGACTGATATTCAGTTGGAGCCATACGGATATGCGGTTTACGTATTACAGTAATATATGCTTCATCATTTAGCGTAACAGAATTGCTGTAATTTAAAGTTAGTAGAGTAGGCTGGCTGCTCTGGGAAGAACAGCCAGCTTTTATTTATCAATAAAGTATCATTTTATGAAAAGACTGATTTTCTTAGGGTTAATATTCGTCATCGGCCTCCGTGCTTTCTCAGCCGACTATGTCGATAACATCAACAACGCTACCGCCAAGCGTGCAGAGGGTAGTCGCATCATCTATGAGATGAACGTGGGCTCATTCTCTACAGAGGGCACTTTCGCAGCTGCTCAGGCCCGTCTGGGCGAACTGAAGACGTTGGGTGTCGACATTGTATGGCTCATGCCTATCTATCCTCGTGGTGGAGGCATTAACAGCCCTTATGCTGCTACCAATTTCCAGAAGACGAATGCCAAATATGGCACCATTGCCGACCTGAAGGCCCTTGTGGCTCGTGCTCATGAGCTGAACATGGAGGTGTGGTTGGACTGGGTTCCTAACCATACGGCTACCAATGCAGAATGGGTTACCACACATCCTGAATATTATGAGAAGGATGGTAATGGCAAGATGGTTCACCCCAACAATTACGGCGATGTTTACCAGCTGAACTACAATCATACCGGCTTGGTCAATGCCATGAACGATTGCCTGAAGTTCTGGATAGATGAGGCTGACATTGATGGCTATCGTTGCGACTATATCAGCAGCTCTAAGATTCCTACCAGCTATTGGCAGTCAGCCATTCCAATGATAAAATCATATAAGGCAGGCAAGACCATCACCTTCTTGGGTGAGGCCGACATTGCCTCAGATGCCACCCGTCTGAAGAACGTTGGCTTCGACTACGACTATGCATGGGGATTTCAGTCCAATTTAGTAAACTACGGCACATCGGGCAATACGTCTGCTCGTCTGAAAGCTTTTGGCAATACATTGCTGAATGCTTCTGCCAACCTTACCTTCGGACGTATGCTCTATGTGACCAATCACGACCAGAACTGGAACGAGTCGAAAAAGACGCTGACACAGAAGTATGGCACCAACCGCTATCCGCTCACCGTCTTTGCCTATACGCTCTATGGCATGCCTCTGATCTATAATGGACAAGAAACGGGAGGCAATCAGGCACTCGACTATTTCAACGATACCAAGATTAATTGGAATACGAAAGACGACAAGATGCGCAACACCCTGCGCACGCTCTTTGCCCTGAAACATGAAATCCCAGCCCTCAGCGACAGCAAGACGTCCAACCAAAATCCTTCTGTGGAGTGGTGCACGGTAACGGGTAACACCGGCGTACTGGCCTATACCCGAAAGTTGGGCGACAGCGAGGTGTTAGTTATCATGAACATGGCTACTTCTGCCGGTTCTGCTACCATCAGCGGGTTTACTGCCGGAGCATGGAGCCTATGGCTCAATAGCGAGACTATCGCCCAGGGAACCAGTCGCAAACAGGAAACGCTTAATACCAGCCATACCTTCAGCCTTGAAGGCAAAGGCTATCGTGTCTATGTTCGTGGCACCTATCCAGAGGAGGACATTCCCGACCCCACCAGTATCCGCGCCATTGAAACGTCACGTCAAGCCGACCCCTACTATTATGACCTGAGTGGTCGTCGCTTCCTTTCTCCCTCAACTCCAGGATTATATATCCATCAGGGTAAGAAGATTCTTGTACGAGACCAGCGGAAATGAAAAGAGGATGCGCTCATCACGAGTGCATCCTCATCTCTTACTACTAACTAAACTACTAACTAAAACAATCAAAACATATGAAACAAACTTGCCGTATTCCTTATTTTTTAATCATATGGAATGCCTTGTTGGCAAGTGAAACTACTACGTAATTAAAAATAATCATAACCTAAAACCAATTAATCCTTAACAATCTTTTTTAGTCTTTCGACAGTGTTTTTTTTCTTTTGACGATGCAAAGGTAGTGATTGTGTGCGAACACACAAGGGGTTTTTGTCATTTTTGCAAGAAATATGCATTCTTCTTGATGTATATCAAAAAGGTTAGGTGTTAGAACGACACATAAGGATTTAACCGCTCGATAACTTCGGGCGGGAAATCCTTTGAAAGGCGGAGGTCCTGCAGACTCTTCAGATTGCCGTGCAGACGGCGATAGTCCATAATGGCCTTGGCCCGATAGAAATTAATGTACGGATGACGGCGCAGTTGCTGCAGCGTCAACTTGTTCACGTTCAACTGCTGGGGATGCGCGTCCTCAACGACGAAATACTTCTTGGCGTCCTGCGGGAAATCCGCTATCTCGTCCAACTGGTCCACGCTGACGTAGCCGCCCAGTCGCTGTCCGTAGCGCACAATCTCCTTGGCATAATAGCTGCCGATACCAGGCACCTTCCGTAAGGTGGCGGTATCGGCAGTATTCAGTACCACATGTTCGTTCTCCTCCAACTTCACGGGATAGCGCAACGTGTCACGCTCCTGTCGTTCCTCCTTGATGAGCGTGGATGCCGGCAAGTAGTCGCTGCTGATGCGGATATAAGGCTCCAGACGGCGATAATCCTTGACGGTCAGTCCATAGAGCTTGGCAAAGTCCTCCTTTTTGCGGTAGATACCACCCCGCGACCTATATTTATAAATGTTGTGCACTTGCCAGGGTTGCAGTCCCAACCGTAGCAGCTGCGTGCTGTCAGCCGTATTTGGATCGAAGGGAAACGTCTCCTTTCGTTGTTCCGACCCATACGAACCGTAGTACTTTGGCTTTCGCACTGCCGTACTTTGCCTCTTGGACTCCAGTTCTTTGCCTTTCGTACTGGGAGTCCGCCCCTCAGAAAAGAATAAAAGTACTGAGACCAGCACGGCGACACA
>JAEEGF010807090.1_pt1 | contig 12644 bp, 10 predicted proteins | sample 9134171 | NCBI WGS metagenome assembly JAEEGF01 (sample SAMN16246542, study PRJNA631951) | gut metagenome | biome: gut microbiome; feature: rumen; material: AP-attached | host: Bos | place: Iran: Karaj | collected 2018-10 | reverse complement strand
TCTTGATACGGAAACTACTTCGACCTCTCCAATTGATGCCGATTTGGTGGGATTGAGTTTTTCTGTTAAGGAAGGTCAGGCTTTTTATGACCCAGTGTCACAGAATCGGGAAGAGGCTCAGCAGGTCGTTGACATTTTCCGTCCTGTATATGAAAATTCCGGTATCCTCAAGATAGGGCAGAACATCAAGTACGACCTGGAAGTGTTGGCGAACTATGGTATCGACCTGCAAGGTCCGCTTTGGGATACAATGATCGCCCATTATCTCATCCAACCTGAACTCCGTCACAACATGGACATCATGGCGGAGTCATACCTTAATTATAAGACTATCCATATTGATGAATTGATTGGACCCAGGGGTAAGAATCAAAAGAACATGAGAGATCTCTCTCCGGCCGAGGTTTATGAATACGCTGCTGAGGATGCCGACATCACGCTTAGGTTGAAAAACAAACTGGAACCGCTGCTCAAAGAGGTGGGGGCAGAACAACTGTTCTATGAGATTGAGATGCCGCTTGTCAGGGTGCTCGCTTCCATGGAGCGGACAGGTGTCAGAATCGATACCGCCTCGCTGGCAGAGACCTCCCGGGTGTTCACACAGCGTATGCACGACATCGAGGAGCGTATCTATCAACTAGCGGGTGAGGAGTTCAATATCGCATCGCCGCGTCAGGTGGGTGATATCCTCTTCGGTAAAATGCATATCATCGAAAAACCCAAAAAGACCAAGACGGGGCAGTTTGTCACTTCTGAGGAGGTGCTGCAGACCCTGAGGGGCAAGCATGAGATTGTGGAGAAAATCCTTGCCCATCGTGCCCTTAAGAAATTGTTGGGAACGTATGTTGACACATTGCCCACTCTCATCAATCCAAAGACAGGACATATCCACACCTCGTTCAACCAGACCATCACTGCCACGGGGCGCCTTTCATCGAGCGACCCCAATCTGCAGAACATCCCTGTGCGGGGTGAGGATGGAAAAGAGATTCGCAAGGCATTCATCCCCGAGGAAGGTTGCCTGTTCTTCTCAGCCGACTATAGTCAGATTGAACTGCGCGTAATGGCACATCTCAGCGGCGACGAGAACATGATAGAGGCATTTCGTGAGGGCCACGACATCCATGCGGCCACCGCAGCGAAGATTTATGGCAAGGACATCACGGAGGTGGGGCGTGATGAGCGCAACAAGGCCAAGAGGGCCAATTTCGGCATCATCTATGGCATCACTGTCTTCGGACTGGCCGAGCGTCTGGAGATTGAGCGTTCTGAAGCCCGCCAACTCATTGACGGCTATTTCGAGACTTTTCCGAAGGTGCGTGAATATATGGAGGCGAGCAAACAGACCGCGCGCGAGCAGGGTTATGTAGAGACCTTCTTCCATCGCCGCCGTTATCTGCCCGACATCAACAGCCGCAATGCCACAGTGCGGGGTTTTGCTGAGCGTAATGCCATCAATGCACCGATCCAGGGTTCCGCCGCCGACATCATCAAGGTAGCCATGATACGCATCTATCAGCGCTTCCGAGACGAACACCTGCGCTCTAAGATGATTCTCCAGGTGCATGATGAATTGAATTTCAGTGTCGTGCCAGAGGAAAAGGGTAGGGTAGAGGAGATTGTCCTTAAGGAAATGGAGGCTGCCTATCAACTCCGTGTTCCTCTCCTTGCCGACGCCGGGTGGGGCAACAACTGGCTCGAGGCTCATTGATCGGGGTGAAGTATGAAAGCGCAGAAAGAAAGCAAAAAGTTCTGCATTTTGCACGCTTAATCGGATTTTTGCACTAACTTTGCTATCTCAATTAAAAACAATTACTTTGCTATAGCGAATACAAACATTTACATAATATATTATGGCATTAAAATGTGGAATCGTGGGACTGCCTAATGTGGGGAAGTCCACTTTGTTCAACTGCCTGTCGAGTGCGAAGGCACAGGCAGCCAATTTTCCTTTTTGTACAATAGAGCCTAATGTGGGGGTCATCACCGTTCCCGACGAGCGGCTCACAAAGTTGGCCGAACTGGTGCATCCAGGACGCATCGTCCCCGCTACCTGTGAGATTGTCGACATTGCCGGACTGGTGAAAGGTGCGTCGAAGGGAGAGGGATTGGGCAACAAGTTCTTGGGCAATATCCGTGAGACCGATGCTATTATCCATGTGCTCCGTTGTTTCGATGATGACAACATCACTCATGTCGACGGCACCATCGACCCCATCCGTGACAAGGAAATCATCGACATGGAATTGCAACTCAAGGATTTGGAAACTATCGAAGGGCGCTTGGCGAAGCAACAGAAAGCCGCTTCTGCCGGCAATAAGGATGCCAAGGTGGAGGTGTCGGTGTTGGAGGCTTATAAGGCTGTGCTGGAGCGTGGTCAGAATGCCCGTGTGGTGAGTTTCGACAGCCGTGAGGAGCAGCAGGTGGCACACGATCTCTTCCTGCTCACCGCCAAACCTGTGCTGTATGTCTGCAACGTGGATGAGTCGGGTGCCAAGGATGGCAATGCCTACTCCCGTTGCGTGGAGGAGGTGGCCCGTGAGGAGGGAGCCGAGGTGCTCATCATCGCCGCCAAGACCGAAGAGGACATCGCCAGTTTTGAGAGTTATGAGGACAAGCAACTTTTCCTCGACGAACTGGGTCTGGAGGAGAGTGGCGTCAACCGTCTCACCAAGAAAGCCTATGCTTTGCTCAATTTGGAGACGTTTATCACTGCCGGTCCGATGGAGGTAAAGGCGTGGACTTTCCATCGCGGTTGGAAAGCGCCTCAGTGTGCCGGTGTCATCCACACTGACTTTGAAAAAGGGTTCATCCGTGCCGAGGTCATCAAGTATGAAGACTATATCCAATACGGTTCTGAGACCGCTGTCCGCGAAGCCGGCAAACTCGGTATCGAGGGCAAGGACTATGTCGTTCAGGACGGAGATATTATGCATTTCAGGTTCAATGTTTAACTATGAACTATGAATTATGAACTATGAACTATTATACATAAATTGGAATCCCAATGAGATAGCATTCACCCTAAACCTTGGAAGTTTAGGTTCTTTCGGATTCAGATGGTACTCGCTGTGCTGGCTGGTGGGACTTGTGCTGGCCTATTTGATAGTAAGGAAACTTTACAAAGAGCAAAAGGTAAAGGATGAACTTTTCGACCCCTTGTTCATCTACTGTTTCCTCGGCATCCTGATTGGCGCGCGTCTCGGCCACTGCCTGTTTTATGAACCGAAATACTTCCTGAGCAGTGGCACACATATTATAGAAATGTTCCTGCCCATCCACAAGATGATGGATGGCTCTTGGAAATTCACTGGTTATGAGGGACTTGCATCACATGGAGGTACTCTGGGCCTGATGTTGGCTCTATGGTTGTACTGCCGCAGTACGAAGATGGGCATGTGGCATGTGCTCGACAATATTGCCATCGCCACCCCTGTCACCGCCTGCTTCATCCGTCTGGGCAACCTGATGAACTCAGAGATCATCGGTAAGGTGACTGATGTGCCCTGGGCCTTCATCTTCGAGCGTGTAGGGCCAGAACCGCGACATCCCGGACAGTTGTATGAGGCCATCGCCTATTTCATTTTCTTCTTCATTGGTTGGTGGTTCTATCGCCATCGTCCGGAGAAAGTGGGTACAGGATTCTTCTTCGGACTCTGTCTGACATTGATTTTCACGGCCCGTTTCTTCATCGAGTTCACCAAGATCAATCAGGTGGATTTCGAGGACTCTCTGCCCCTTGATATGGGACAGTTGCTGAGCATCCCCTTCATCATCCTCGGAGTGGCATGCATGGTGTATGGAATGAGAAAGAAAACTCAGAAGTGAGAGTATTAGGAGTTTAGGAGTTTAGGAGATTAGGAGTTTAGGAGATTAGACAATACTCTTTTGAGTTGGAATCAATATGAATAATGAACTATATGAGGTAATGGCTCCCGTAGGTTCCCGCGAGTCTTTGGTGGCAGCCATTCAGGCGGGAGCCGACTCCGTGTATTTCGGTATCGGTCAACTCAATATGCGGGCACATTCCGCCAATACGTTTACCATTGATGATTTAAGAGAGATTGCGGAGGAATGTGGCAGCCATGGCATCAAGACTTATCTCACAGTCAACACCATCATCTATGACGGGGACATCGAGACCATGCACACCATCGTCGATGCTGCCCATGAGGCAGGCATCACGGCCGTCATCGCCAGCGATGTGGCAGTGATGACCTATTGCCGCCAGATTGGTCAGGAGGTGCATCTCTCCACCCAACTCAACATCAGCAACGCCGAGGCACTGCAGTTCTATGCCCAGTTTGCCGACGTGGTGGTGCTTGCCCGTGAACTCAACCTCACTCAGGTGGAAGCCATCCACCGACAAGTTGGCGAGCGCAATATCTGCGGACCCAGCGGAAAACCTGTGCGCATCGAGATGTTCTGTCATGGTGCGCTCTGCATGGCCATCAGTGGAAAGTGCTACCTCAGCCTCGACAATGCTGCAAGGTCGGCCAACCGTGGGGAGTGCATGCAACTCTGTCGTCGGTCGTATACGGTCACAGACAACGAGACGGGCACTCAGTTGGAGATAGACAACAAATATGTGATGAGTCCGAAGGACCTGAAGACTATTCGTTTCATCGACAAGATGATGGAGGCTGGTGTGCGGGTGTTCAAGATAGAGGGGCGTGCTCGCGGACCGGAGTATGTATATACCGTGGTGAAATGCTACAAGGAGGCCATCGCCAGCGTGCTTGACGGCACTTTCACAGAGGAGCGCAAGGATGAGTGGGATGAGCGCTTGGCCGCTGTCTTCAATCGTGGTTTCTGGGATGGCTATTACCTGGGACAGCGTTTGGGTGAGTGGAACAAGAACTACGGCAGCAATGCTACAGTCCGCAAGGTGTATGTGGGTCATGGCGTGAAATATTTCTCCCGTCTCGGCGTGGCGGAGTTCACATGCGACGCGGCGGAGTTCAGTGTGGGTGACCACATGCTCATCACGGGTCCCACTACGGGGGTGATGTATGTCGATGTCACCGAGATACATGATGATACCCAGGCGGTCACCACTGCCCAGAAAGGTACCCGTGTATCCTTTCCTGTGCCTTCCAAGGTAAGACCCAGCGACAAACTGTTTAAGTTAGTTCATAGTTCATAATTCATAGTTCATAGTTTAGAGTTTTATCATACCTTTCATCAAAAAATGAAATCAATCGACGAATTGCAGGAAGAGGTGATAGAGGAGTTTTCCGATTTCACCGACTGGATGGACAAATACCAGTTGCTCATCGACCTGGGCAATGACATGCAGCCGCTCGATGCGTGCTATAAGACCGATGACAACCTCATCGAGGGATGCCAGAGCCGGGTGTGGATCGTCGCTGACTACCGCGACGGACTGCTTCATTTCTCTGCCGAGAGCGACGCCCTCATCGTCAAGGGGCTCATCGCCTTGCTGCTCCGTGTGCTCAGCGGACACTCACCCCAGGAGATTTTGGATGCCGACCTCTATTTCATCGACAGCATCGGACTGAAAGAACACCTCAGTCCGACACGCAGCAACGGTTTGCTCGCCATGGTGAAACAAATGCGGGTGTATGCCCTCGCTTTCAAAACCAAAGAGGATGCGGAAACTTAGGACCATAGAGATGCAGCGCCTCACCGTGGAGGAGTTCAAGGCATCGGAGAAACTGCCACTGACAGTGGTGCTCGATGATGTGCGCAGCCTCTACAATGTGGGCAGTGTGTTCCGAACGGCAGATGCTTTCCGTGTGGCAGAGGTGTGTCTGTGCGGCATCACCGCTTGTCCGCCACATCCCGAAATTCACAAGACTGCCCTGGGGGGCGAGGACAGCGTCGAATGGCGTTATTTTCCCACAGCGCTCGAAGCCGTGGACACCCTGCATGCTGAGGGACGTTTTGTATATGCAGTGGAACAGGTGGAGGGTAGCACGTTGTTGGGTGACCTCTGTCCAGACCCTGAGCAGCATTATGCTGTGGTCTTCGGCAATGAGGTCAAAGGGGTGCATCAGGAGGTGGTCGACCGTTGTGACGGTTGTCTGGAAATCCCCCAGAGAGGTACCAAGCACTCGATGAATGTCTCCGTGACGGCTGGCATCGTGATGTGGGAATTCTTCCGAAAACACACCATTTGATGCTTTTTTTCACGTTTTTATGCAGATAGCGGGCTCTTATGCTTGCATTTGTAAAATATATTTTCTATCTTTGTCCTTTGGAAAACAATTTTAACCTTTAAACCAATTCAGATTATGGTAGCAGTATTATTATTGATTTTGGGCGTCATCCTCTTTTTGGTGATTGCTATCGCAGTGTATATCTTCAAGACCCAGCGCACGCTGGTCAACCTCGATGAACTTTGCAAGAACGCCATGAGCCAGATTGCAGTGCAACTCAATTCCCGTTGGGATGCCCTCCTCGCTCTGGCCAAGACAGCAGCCCAATACTCCAAGCATGAGTCAGAGACTTTGATCAAGACGATCACCGCCCGCCGCCAGGCTCCCATCACCACTGCAGAGGAGGCTTTGCAGCAGCAAGGTGAACTTAGTCAGGTCATGGGCAGATTGATGGCCATCGGTGAGGCATATCCCGATTTGAAAGCCAACGATCTGTATCTCAAGGCAGCAGAAGGTGTGAACACCTATGAGGAGCATGTGCGCATGAGCCGTATGGTGTATAACGACACCGCTACCAAGATGAACCGCATGGTGCGTCAGTGGCCGTCATCATTTGTCGCCTCGATGCTCAATTTCCGCGAGAAGGCTTACCTGACTGTCGATGAAGAGAAGAAGCAAAACTATCCCAATCTCGATGAGGCTTACAAGTAAAGTTTTGCTGCTGATGCTCTGCCTGGCCTTCCCGCTATGGGGGTCAGCAGGGCCTGTGCTTCGCCATCTCCAAATAGATGTGATACTTCGTGACAACGGGGATGCCGATGTCAGGGAGGTGCGTCAGATGGAGATCGACAGCGAGGGAACGGAGTGCTATATCGTCATTGGCAACCTCAACGGCAGCGACATCAAGAACTTCTCTGTCACCGATGAGACAGGGAAAGAATATGTCAATGAGGGGGCATGGGATGTCGACCGTTCCCGTGAAAGGAAGGCAGGTCGCTGTGGCATGGTGAGGAAGAGCGACGGCTATGAACTGTGCTGGGGACTTGGCAACAGCGGAGAGCGCATTTACACCGTCAATTATACGGTCACCAACATGGTGCGCTCCTACGAGGAGAGCGACGGTTTCAACTGGATGTTCATCACCCGTGATATGCGGCCGGCTCCGCAGAAGGCTGAGGTGAACATTTTCTCCGAACGTGATGGTGGCCTGCCTGTGGATTCCGTCAAGGCTTGGGCATTCGGATTCAAAGGAGATGTCTCCATTGAGGAGGATGGCGTGATGGTGGAGAGTACCGAACCCATGACGCCCGAGATGGCGATGATCGTGATGGTGGAAATCGAGAAAGGTCTATTGCACCCCTCCAAGAGTGGCAATGGCTCTTTCAAGGACTTGCGTAAGAAAGCCTTTGAGGGCAGCGACTACAAGGAGCAGACGTGGTGGCGCAAGTTTTGGAATAAGTTAAAGGCCGATACTGAGGCTCTCCTTGGCCTCCTTTTCCTCGGTGCCTTGTTCTTTGTTTTCATCTGGTTCTCCGTCAAAACGAAGCGTGAGCGCAAAAAGATGCTCCAGACCGTCACCTGGTATCGCGATATTCCTGTCAATGGCAACTTGGTACAAGCCAAGAAACTCTACAACGCGTATTATATGGGTAGCGGTGGCATCAAGACCGAAGATCTTGTCGGCGCGATGATCCTGCGGTTTATCCGGACGGGTACACTGCGCATTGAGAACCGCCTTGTCGAAGCCACCGGACTGAAGAAGATGCTGGGAGCCGAAGGCAAGTATTATGACTGCATCGTCATCACTGACTTCAATGAGAAAAACAGGCTCATCAACACCCCTCAGATGCGCAAACTCTATGACATGATGCGTGAGGCAGCCGGCAGTGACATGGTGCTGCAGCCCAATGAACTGAAGAAGTGGATGAAGAGACATGAGACCGAGGTGGTCGACTTCATGAACAGCATCGGGGAGAGCACATCCCTCAAGGAGGCGAAGCGGCATATCGATGATGTGCGCCAGGTATTCGGACTAAAGATGTTCCTCAATGACTTCACGCTTGCCAATGAGCGGCATCTCACAGAGTTGTCGCTGTGGAACGACTATCTGGTCTATGCGGCTCTCTATGGCATTGCCGACCAGTTGAAGGCTGACATGAAAAAACTCAACCCAGAATACCTGCAGATGAGCGAGATCACACGCAACCTGACCAACAACACTGTGGTGCCTGTCCTCATGGCTACTACCTACAACACGGCCCATTCCGTGAAATCGCATGTAGACTCCCGCAGCAGTGGCGGCGGTGGCAGTTCCTCCTTTGGCGGAGGCGGCGGCTTCAGCGGCGGCGGTTCTGGCGGCGGCGTGAGATAACGGCTCAATTCAAGCGATGAACGGCATCAGAAAGATACACTCATTAAGTTTCTTCCTTTGGAGCGGCATCCTCATGATGCCGTTCATTGCTATTTTATCCCATGCAGAAACCCGTACCGACAGCATGGCTTGCCCCTTTGTGAAGATTGATGTGGAGCGGTTGCCCGATCTGAACATCCCCCGCAGTGCGCACAGTATATTCTGTGTCAATGGTGAGGTGACGGTAGTGGGCGGTCATACCACGAATTTCATTCCAACGGCTACGGCGGAATACTACAAAGACGGCAAATGGAATCTTTTGGAAACGGTATATCCTCATGACAACGGTGTCTGCACGGTGCTCAGTTCGGGAAAAGTGATGCTTGCCGGCGGGCATGAGAAACCTTTGGGCATCGGACAGACTTTTCCTGTGGAGGAGTACGACCCTACGACCCACACTTTCCGTGGCTTCAGCAGTCTGGACATGAAGCGTTCACTGGCTTCGGCAACTGAAATCGACAGCGGTAGGGTAGTGATGTCCGGCAATTGGTATGCCGATGATGGTATTGAGATTTTCGATGGCGACCGTACTTTCTCGTTTGTCAAGAAAACCTCCGTGGACCGTGCCTGTCCCTACATCCTTCGCACGTCGGCCGATGATGTCCTTATTTTAGGGGGTCTTGATACGCACGGCTTAGTCCTGAATACCGAAGTAGTTGACCGCTTGCGGGGCGAGCCCCTCTATGTGCCTTTGCTGGAAAAATGGCAGCCCTTGTCATTTCTACATAGTTATTCCAACAATCTTGGCTTCATCGGCAACGAGGCTTTGGGTGACTTTTCCTATCTGCTCCCGTTGCAAAAGCGTGTCGATTCAAGAACGAACACCAATGGGGATCATTCTGAAATGGCTTTCGCGCTGGTACGCGACACTACATTTACTCTTCTTCCCACCCTCTGTCCTGTTCCGACTGTAGGTCCTTATGGCACTCTCTATTTCTTCAACCCTGTCATCACCGACAGGGAGGTGCGTCGGGGATATGTAGTCGGCCATGACCTTGACAACCGCATCTATATTCTGTGCATAGAGTATGACAAGTGCCCTGCGCCACTCACGCTATACTATACCGATCCGATGCCAGAGGCGGGTATGGTGACAGTCTTGACGGATGAGGGCGACTTGATGATTATCGGCGGATATAACTTCAACAAGTCAATTGGAGGAAACTTGGATAATGACAACTTCTCGCCTTTTTCCTCGGTGTATCTCCTGCATTTGGGACAATATGCAAGACCTGCATCATCCAAAAATTCACAAAGTTGGTTATGGCTCATCTTGCCCTTGGTGGCCTTGCTTCTATCAGCAGTTTTTGGGCTTTTGTGGCTGAAAAATAGGAAAAGTAAATTGCCGGATCAGTCAGACTTGTCGGACCAGTCGGACTCGTCGGATTCTGAGATTTCCGAGTCTTCCGATTCCCTCATGAAGAGAATTATTGCTCTGATGGAGGAGCAGCAAGTCTATCTCAACCAGAACCTGAAATTGAATGACGTGGCGGTCATGCTCGGCTCCAACCGAAACAATATCTCCAACTGCATCAACAGCCAAAGAGGCATTTCTTTCTCACAGTATGTGAACAACTACCGAGTGGAGCATGCCCAAAAACTGATGCGCCAGATGCCAGAGTTGAAAATCACGGAGGTATGGATGCGATCAGGTTTCTCTTCGGAATCAGCATTCTTCCGTGCTTTCAAGGCCACCATGGGTATGACTCCCAGTGAGTGGAAGTCAATTCATGAAAAGATGAACGATGGTGACCACTCGTAATTCTTTTCTTGCTTAAATACAGATTCTCCCTCTAACAAGTCCTTTTCAACTCTTAAAAAACTTGCAAATGATCATCTGCAAGTTGAAAATGACAATTTGCAAGTTCTTTTTCTTTACAGAAAGTTAACTTTGCGGTATGCAAGCCGATGGTGGCATCAGGTAGGACCAATTGTTTTGTAAAGCAGCACCAAGACGAAAGGTTATACTGACATACATTTCCTGGCTGCATATTCAAGTTTAACCCAAGTGCTGCGGAGATAATAGTATGATAAAACGTTTACTTCTTTGTGTTTTGTTGGTGTCAGGATGCTGGTCTTATACAAAGGCTCAGGGTGGCTCTGATAGGGATGTATTCAATGAGGTAGGAAAGGACTTGCTCAATCAGTGGGATGCAGAAGCCTATCGCAATGTTGTGGATCTGCTCAACCAGATTATGGAGTATGACAACCAAGAGGTCACCAACTGGGGGATGAGTTGTCTGGCAGGGATGAAGTCAGCCATTACCGAACCCTATCAAGGTATCTCTGACGGGTATAAACTTCTCATACGTGCTGCCAACTTCTCTGGACATTTCAAGGCCGTCAACAATCGTTGGGTGAAGGAAGGTGCCGCAGACGACGTGCAGTTCTCTTTCACCGACAAGAACGGCAGTCCATGTGTGTTCCGCTTCTACACCCAAGGAGCCACCAAGACCATCACCATGCCCTATGAGGAAGATGAGGAAGAAGATGATTGGGGTGATTATGAGGACGAGGAGGATGCCAGTTTTTTTGATAATAGGATTATCAATGACCTGATGAATGGCGTCAAACTCATTTCGCTGGAGGTGCCAGAGCAGATATACCTCACGATGACCCAGGGAGGACGGCAACTGATGGAGACACATTTCATCTTCGACCTGTCTGTCCTCACCGATAACTGGGACCCGCTGGTCAATGGTTTCATTGTCAGCATGAATGCCTCTTTTGCCAAGAGTGGCACCAATATGGGTGCCAACGGGATGTCGCTTGTCAAAGGCGGTGGGCCAGGAACCTTTGAGATGGGGATGGACCGCGTGGGCTATAAGCCAGGCACAGGCATCAATTTCTCTTTCTATGCCAAGAAAGATGGCAATCAACTCGTTTCATTCGACATGAATGCCCCGGGCACCCTCAATTTGGAGGATGGCCTTTTCGATTATGACTTAGAGACAGGCATTACTATCAAAAATATAGGTTTTGAGTCGCTGAACTACAATGCAGATGTACTGGGCCGCATTCAGGCTAAAGGAACGATTCCCGACCTTTATGCCTTCTACACCGCATATTCTAGCATATCCGAATGTGAGAACGAGGCAGAAGCCCAAAAGGTCATGAACCAAGTTGCCCAGATGACGAATAGCAATTTTTACTATAACAATGGTTCAGAGTCTCGTGGAACATTTGGCTTAGCCCCATATTATGATGAGGAAGATGAAATGTGGTCGGTCTTACCAACCATTTCTTTCGCCAGTGACAACTCGACATATCCTTTGTTGGAATATTTCTCTGAGGAGAATTTCCCGGAGTTTATTGGAGAGATGAAGGGTATTTTCTATGAGTTGATGGAAATTGCGACTACTTTGAAGGAGAATATGGATAAGATGACAGAGGATGCCCTCATGGGTGTCGACAATCAGCCTCTGGCAGATGGTCTTCGTGCCGGAGCAAAGGCTGAGATATATACCATCAGCGGAAGGCTCTGTACCCGCACATCCATCGGTGCTGATGGAAAAGTTTCGCTCTCATCACTACCTAATGGCGTCTATATAGTCAAGACCTCTTCCGGAACACGTAAGTTTATCAAAAGATGAGATTAGATTTTGAGGTCTTAAAAAATGGGGGGCTGGCCAAGTGGCCAGCCCCCATGCGATTTTCAATGCAAGGTGTGGGGAATCGCATTATTCCTTAACGTATTCTGCATAGTCGGTCAGGCGCATGTCGCCCTTGCGGCGCAGTGTGTCGTGCATGGCAAAGGCGCAGGGCAGACAATGGCGGGTGTGACCGCCGGTGCCCAGTTTGAGGTAGTCCCAAAGCAGTTGCTTGTAGTCGGGATGTGCGCACTTCTCGATGATCAGTTCGGCACGCTGCATCGGACCCTTGCCTCGGAGGTCGGCCACGCCCTGCTCAGTGACGATGATGTTGACATCGTGCTCGGAGTGGTCCTGGTGGCTGACGAAGGGTACGATGGAACTGATGACTCCTCCCTTGGCCACTGACGGGCAGGTGAAGATGCTCAGGTAGGCGTTGCGCTCGGAATCGCCCGAACCGCCGATGCCGTTCATCATCCTCACACCGCTGATGTGGGTGGAGTTGACATCGCCGTAGATGTC
>JAEEGF012049537.1_pt1 | contig 12645 bp, 9 predicted proteins | sample 9134171 | NCBI WGS metagenome assembly JAEEGF01 (sample SAMN16246542, study PRJNA631951) | gut metagenome | biome: gut microbiome; feature: rumen; material: AP-attached | host: Bos | place: Iran: Karaj | collected 2018-10 | reverse complement strand
TTTCCGTTACCGTTCTTGTCGACCTTGAGCTGGAGCATAACCTTCTCGGAGATATAGTCAGGAACCATTCTCTTGGCTGTGCACTTGGCAGCAAGTCTTGTGAGCTCGTAGTAAGGAGAACCCTCCTTGATGTTGTCCTCTTCAAGAACGTAGATGAGCTTAGGGAATGCAGGTGTGATATAAACGCCTGCCTCGTTCTTAACGCCCTGGATTCTCTGCTTCAATACTTCCTCAATGATCATGGCAAGGTCAGCCTTGAGCTGAGGATCCTTAGCCTCGTTAAGGTACATGAATACAGTAACGAAAGGTGCCTGACCGTTAGTTGTGAGAAGTGTAACTACCTGGTACTGAATTGTCTGAACGCCTCGCTCGATCTCCTCGCGAAGTCTCTTCTCGACAATCTCCTTCTTCTTCTCTGCAGGAGGATTGATGCCGAGTGTCTCGAACTCCTGATCTACCTTCTTGGAGATCTTGTCTCTTGAGATCTGAACGAAGGGAGCCAAGTGTGTCAAAGAGATTGACTGACCGCCGTACTGGTTGGAAGCAACCTGAGCGATGATCTGTGTAGCGATATTACAAGCTGTGGAGAAGCTGTGGGGCTTCTCGATCATTGTACCGGAGATAACTGTTCCGTTCTGGAGCATGTCCTCGAGGTTAACAAGATCGCAGTTGTGCATGTGCTGAGCGAAGTAGTCGCTGTCGTGGAAGTGGATGAGACCCTGCTGATGAGCCTCTACGATATCCTGAGGAAGAAGGAGTCTCTGTGTGATATCCTTGCTGACCTCACCGGCCATGTAGTCACGCTGTACGCTGTTAACTGTAGGATTCTTATTGGAGTTCTCCTGCTTGAGCTCCTCATTATTGCACTCGATAAGGGTAAGGATGGATGCGTCAGTTGTATTGGACTGACGGATAAGGCTTCTGGTGTAACGGTAAGTTACATAGAGCTTTGCAACTTCATATGCACCGTGAGCCATGATCTGCTTCTCAACGAGATCCTGGATCTCTTCTACGGAGAGAGCACGATTCATGTTCTCGCACTCGTTAGTAACACGCTCAGCAATACGAGCAATCTGCTTGCTTGTCATACGATCAGGTTCTTTAGCAGCCTCGTTTGCCTTAGTAATAGCGTTGATGATCTTGGAGATGTCGAACTCTACTTCTTGCTTGTTACGCTTGATGATTTTCATTTTGTGCACCCTGCCCTTTAAGTGTAGTTTGAATCAGTCTGCCCATTGTAACAATGTTACAAAACTTTGTTAACCGTTTTTGCCAAATGTAATATTACATTTCTAACGGATTTTTGATTCTTTCCCGTTTGCTTGTTCATTCTACCTATATGTAGTGTTCGAGTCAATAGCAAACCACTATATATTGTGTTACAGTTTGAAGGCAGGCCCATATATAGTGTCCCATCAAAGGGGCAAAAACCATAAAAAAGACCGCGTTTCCGCGGTCTTTCGAGGATTCATGAGGCTGTAGAACCGTTAGATATTTACTTCGTATCTGGCACAGGTCGCTGCCCATTCAGGTGATCCGGCGAAGCCTGCGATAACCTGATCTCTGGTGGCACCATTGGCAAGTGCGTTAGTCCAGTTAGCGAAACCCTCTGCATCAGGCGTTCTGTCGAAGAATACGCTGTAAAGAACCGTTACAAATTCTTCGTCACTCAGATCTCTTGCAAGGAACTCCTGGCTGTGGAAGAAACCCTTTGCAACGTAGGAACCGGAATTCCCCTGATTCATAAGCTGATCGACCCAGTAGTCTCTGCCAACAACGTCATATGTTCTGTCGAGAGCCACTATATAGAGTCTCTCTACAAAGTTCGAGATCAACTGTGCACGGATCTGCTCAGGTGTAGGACCTGCCGGTGCAGGAGCAGGTGCGGGCTCCGGATCAGGCTGAGGTGCGGGTGCCGGTTCTGTTATTGTAATCGTTACCGAACCGGTCATGTCAGTATAACCTGTTGCAGTAATCTTGTAGTAAACAGTATACGTTCCTACTGCTGTATATGTCGGTGATTCGGTGAGATCGTAAGTGCCATCCGAGGTACCAAACATAACTGTCGCGCCAGCTGACGGATCAGTAACCGTTATCGTAGCGCCATGTGCCGAACCATCATACTCTCCAGTAAACCCTGCTACTGTTGCAGCAATAGTTCCAGGTGCTGGTTCAGTCACAGTAACTCTAATATTTCTAGTCGTCCTTCGATAGGTAGCTGTCTCGGATGCAACTATCTGAACTGTAGCCGTTCCGGTGGCCAAAGTAGTAATGGCTCCAGTATCTGTATTTACCTGGATAACATCAGAACCACTGGTAACACTATAAGTAAGTGTTCCATCACCGGTTGTAACAGAAGCCACTACAGAGCTTCCTGTTGTACCCAAAGGTACTGACACATCATTAGCACTTATTGTCTGCGGCTGCTTTGTTACAACATTAAACTGTATCGTGACATTACCAGAAGTTCCTTGTGCTGTGAAATTCCCTGTAGCTGACGAGGAAAATAGTCCATATCCCAAATGGAAAAATGAACCATCGGAGATTGTGACAGAACCTGAGCCTGGTATACGGAAGTCAAGATTAGAAGACCCACTGTCATCGTTACAAATTTTGTGGTAGCTGCTGCCATCAGAATATGCCAAGTAACCATATGGATCACCATTGCCGGTGTGAGTAGTACAAAAAGTGTAGCTGCTTCCATCACCCAACCCTGAACGGAAAACAGACGTATTATTAGGTACAGTTACTGTTTCTGAAGTATTCAATTCAGGGAAGGTGATATATACATCCGAATCCGGCATTGTGAATGTCCATGTGCCTGACCTTCCGGAAACAGGAGTAAGCGTAGCCGCCGAAGTGCCATCAGCCTTTCTGACAGCTAATCCATCAACTAAAATCTCTCTCTGGACATTCCTATCATTGCTGGTCCACCCGGTACCACCAGCATAAGATGTTCCATTAACAGATACCGTAATGGTAGACCCGCTGCTTGCTGAAGTAACATCTGCTCCATCTTTGGTAATTGAGAGAGAAATCACATCAGCTACCGTATTGTTGATCCGGTAGGTTGTGTCTGCAAATAACATCATGCCCGGAATCAGAGAGAACACCATGGATGCAGTTATTATTGCTCCCATCATTCGCTTGCCAATTCTTGAAAAAGACATCTTGATAAACCTCCTTTTGCACACAAAAAACCGCCGGGTGAAAACTCACCCGACGGCGTTAATGACTCTTATAAAAATGCCCGCGCAAACTACTTGCTTGCTTGCTTGCTTGCTTGCTTGCTTGCTTGCTTGCTTGCTTGCTTGCTTGCTTGCTTGCTTGCTTGCTTGCTTGCTTGCTTGCTTGCTTGCTTGCTTGCTTGCTAAATGAGTATCATCCATGTAATCCTCCACGTCAAGAGTCATTTCAGAGTTCCTTTTATTTTTTTCAGTATTTTCCTTCAAATCGCCATACGAATCTGCCTTATACTCCCCATTATCAGTCAACTTTCTAAAGCTCTCAACGCAGGCTAGTTTGTCATACTATGTAACACCGAACAATTTATTGTCTAAGGAATTGTGCATAAATAAACTATACAAATATTTTGTATAACACACAATATGGTATTATAGTAGGCAACTGACACACTCAAGAAAATCAACGTATTACTTAAACACTATACATTATGGGGTGCAAGTTCGGTTACTATATAGCACATATTTCAATAAGTATTCCTATATCATTCAGTTCAAATTTATATATTTCCAACAAAGAGTCATCAACACCACTGTAACTTGTTTCCATATTCAGCGATTTATACTTTTTTATAGCCAAACTATGTTCTTTTATTAATTCAATTTTTAGAATACTTGTTCTATATTGTTGAATTAATTGCTTAACTGCAAATCTATTTTGTTTATCATCAGTGAAGCCGCCAATCACGGGAATACGAACAACAACAGGAACACCGCTTTTCATAATTTTATCAAAATTAATTTTATACAAATCTATTGAGCCATGTTCTATATTCCTACATAATTTCGGCTCCATGATTTTAATATCTACATAAAAGAAATCGATATTTTGAATAGCAATGTCCAAAAGATTTGATGGAACAAACAAAGATGTTTCTGCCACAATGTGAATATTTTGACAGTGCAATAAATTACAAACTGTAACCAACGATTCCATCTGCAAAAGAGGTTCACCGCCACTGAATGTAACACCACCGGGTAAATTCTTTATATCTTCATATTTTTTTATGTTCCATAATCTTTTGTTATTATATTTCCCTTCGTAATAGACATTATCTTTAAGACACTCCATGACTAATTTTTCAGTTTCATACCACTCTCCATAAACACCATCAATTCCCTCTATGCTGTATTCTTGAGGATATGGTGTCAAATTTTCCGGATTTGAACACCATGGACATCTGATACTACAACCTTTAAGAAATATTGTTGTCCTTATTCCAGGTCCGTCGTGAATACTAAATCTCTGGATATTTGTAATAAGTATTTTATCCATATAGAAAGATTTTCAAATTTCGTTATTATTCAACTAATTCACTAACTTTTTGCAATGCTGATGCAATAACCTGATCCATGTCGTAATACTTGTATTCACCAAGCCTACCTCCAAAAATAACATCTTTTTCACTTTGCGACTTTGTCAGATATTGTTGATAAAGTTTCCCGTTTTTTTCGTCATTTACAGGATAATAAGGTTCGTCACCAGGTTTCCACTCACTGCTGTATTCTTTGCTGATTACAGTTTTTGGTAATTCGTTTCCATGCTCATCCTTACCAAATTCAAACCATTTATGCTCAATTATTCTAGTCCAAGGAGTATCGGCATCAGTATAATTTACTGCAGCATTTCCTTGAAAATTCTGTTTTTCAAGTATTTCAGTCTGAAAACGAACTGAGCGATATTCAAGATTACCGAGTTCATAAGAAAAGAACTCATCAATAGGTCCAGTAAAAATAATTTTTTTTGCAACTGCATTCCAATATTCGCGATTATCAAAATAATTTACTGACAGTTTAAGATCTATGCCTTCAAGCATTTTCTCTACCATCTTTGTATAACCACCAACAGGTATTCCCTGATATAAAGCATTAAAATAGTTATTATCAAAGGTAAAGCGCACAGGCAGACGTTTGATTATAAAAGAAGGTAGTTGTGAACATGGCCTTCCCCATTGTTTCTGAGTATATCCTTTAATTAATTTCTCATAAATATCCGTACCAACCAATGAGATTGCCTGTTCTTCCAGATTTTTTGGCTCAGTAATTCCTGCCGCTTTTTTCTGCTCTTCAATTTTAGCATAAGCTTCCTCGGGCGTTACAACACCCCACATTTTGTTAAATGTATACATATTAAACGGAAGTGAATACAACTCGCCATTATAATTTGCCACCGGTGAATTTGTGAAACGGTTGAAAGTTGCAAACTTCTGAACATATTCCCATACTTTTGCATTATTTGTGTGGAAAATATGAGCACCGTATATGTGCACATTGATCCCTTCTATTTTTTTTGTATATACGTTTCCTGCAATATGATCACGTTTGTCAATAACAAGAACTTTCTTTCCGGCATCTGTTAATTCTCTGGCACAAACTGACCCGTATAATCCAGCTCCTACAATCAAATAATCATACATAAAATTAAACTCCTCTTAATTTTTTCATCATCTTAGATGTTATATTTTTAACATTATCAATGAGGAACGAATCTTTAAAAACATACAAAAGTGCAAAGTATACAATTGCACCGATTAATATCATTACTGACGTATGTATTATTGTCGGCGTTAAAATGTTTCCTAATTTAATTAACAAAATAAGCATAATAACTCCAGAAATTAAATACTTCCATGCTGAACCAAATACATCCTTAATTGAAAATTCTTTTCTAACAATATACAGTTGAACCAACGCAATAACGGTTTCTGCAATAACTGAAGATATAGCAGCTCCAATAGATTCATAGTAATTTATCAACACCAAATTTAAAACAAAATTCACCATTGCGCCGATCAGAACTGTTGTAGTGAATAAATTCTGTCTATTGGTAGGTATCATATACTGAATTCCGGTAACATTATTAATACCAATAGATAAAATCAGGAAACTTAAAATGCATAATAACGGTATGACTTTTTCGAATCCAGGACCAAAAAACCATGGAACAAAATTAGAAGAAATTCCTATAAGTCCGAAGCACATAGGTATTCCAATGAACCAAACAAAACGATACCCGCGGCATATTACATAATGAACGGCAGATTGGTCACCTTTTCCAAAATAATAACCAATTCGAGGAATCATGACTGTTCCCAAAGAAGCAACAACAACAAGTACCATTTTAGAAATTTTTATTGCCTGTTCGTAATATCCATTTTCAAATGCATCTTCTGTAATAATACCAATCATTGTTTTATCAAGTACTGTATAGATCTGAATGGCTATGGTTGGAACAAATAAGGAGATAACGACCTTAATATTTCTGAATGGTCTGATTTCTTTCCAATCTGGTTTATTAGCATACTTAATTACGTACGGCCACAAAGAAATATTACCCAGAAAACCGAAAAAACTTAATCCAAAAACATATTGAGCAATATCGTTTTGAGTTTTTACAACAGTAAAAATATAAACAACACCGATTATTTTTAAGATTACATTTCTTAATACAATTTTTCCAAATTCTTCCATACCTTGTAGAAACCAAACTACATCAAAAAGTACAGCGATAATATTAAATGAAAAAATAAGAAACAGAATTTTGTTTTCCTGAAACAATGCAAATATAACAAACCCTAGCAAAACAACAACACCTGATATAGTTTGTAATATTTTTGTTTCCCAAAAAACAAGGGAGCGCTTTGATAGATTGTCTCGACAGTATGATATTTCCCGCTGACCATATAAATTGATCCCAAGCACTGCAAATAAAGCAAAATAAGAAACTATGGATTCAATATAACTGACGGTTCCTATTCCATTTGCTCCTAAAACGCGAGATAAATAAGGAGTTGTAATCAAGGGAGTCAAAAGAGATAATATCTGATATATTAAATTATATAAATAATTTTTCTTTAAGCTTTTCACTGCCATTTTCAAACTGACCAAATTTCATATATCTATGATAGTTCTGCTTCAATTGCTCTTTTAATTAAATTATCTTGATAATTTTTAGGTAAATCTTTAAAGTAGGCACTAAATCCCCATACTCGTACTACAAGATTTGGGAAAAGTTCAGGGTGTTTTTGTGCCTCAATAAGAGTTTTACTGTCGACTACATTTATCTGCATCTGAAAAAAGCCCTTTTTAATTCCACCCTTAAGCATAGTCAGAACTTTATCAGCATTATTCTTTATAAAATTTGGAGAAATAAAAAAATCAATCACATTACCGTTAATTCGATTGTCACCATAATCAATCTGAGAAGAAAAATTAATAAGTTCAGTCGGAGTTAAACCATTTTTACCTGAAATATGAGTTGCAAAAGGCATATTTGCTTTTCTTCCATCAAAAGTAGCATCAATATTACTTGCCTCACTAATATAAGAAGGTGAACTTAAACCGAATTTGTATCTGCCTCCAAGATTAGTGCGATGTTTATTAAATTCATTTGAAGAAAATTTAATTATTTCATTTGTAAGAGCAATAACCTTACTGTCATCTTTTCCAAACATTTCTTTTTCATTATCAAGAATTTTTCGTAATTGCTCATTACCGTCAAAATTATTTTTACGAATTGCATTTAATTCCTGGATATCATATCTTTTTTCTTGAAATACCAATCGTTCTATATTCAACAATGAATTAACTACAGTTGCTAAACCAACAGATGTTAAACCAAGATTTGAATATTTGGCACCGCCACGAGTAATATCTTTACCTGTGTTCAATATTTTTGGATTAAAGAGAGTAAGAATCGGATCTTCCTCAAAAACAAGTTTATCCCATCTAGAAAGTGTCTTATTGATGTAAACAGACAGATATTTGTAATATTCCTTTTTCATATCTTCAATATTGGTGCATAAGCCAAAATCTTCTGAATCAATAAAACGAATAAAAGGCTCACAGAAGTTTATAGTTTGGATGTTATTTTGATCACAGGAATTTCCAACAACAAGAGGTTCCCAGCATGCTGAAGTAGCATAATTATATGCATCTTCACTTTCGTATCCATACTGTATCAAAGAAGGTATAACAACATCGTCATTTGAAAGTAAAGGAGCGCCTATACCAGTAGAAATACATTCAATAGCTAATTCCAAAAGATCATCTGGCATATCTTTACTAACCCGTAAAAGAACTTTTGGATCTGGTAATTTCAGTTCTTTTGATATTTCTATAAAAAGATAGGTAAGATCATTACAGTGATAGATAAGATCATTACGTTTTCCTCCTAAGATAATAATTTGACCGGTATCTCCAAGAAGCATAGTACTTTTAAACCAACACTTATCATGAATAACGAGAAAAAAATCTTTCAAATATTGTTTAGCTTCGTCTTTAGAAATATATCCTGAAGAAATATCAGAGTTATAAAGATTTTCCAAAATTAAATCAAGAGAGCCAAAACCATTGTGCTTGTGTCTTGTTTGCCATAACCACTGATTTACAAAGAGAATTCGTTGTAAAGCTTCGTGCAAGTGTTCTGCAGGACGTTTAAAAAGTGATTCTATCTCTGAAAAAACATCTTGTTTATATTTTGAACTAAAAGTATTCCTGGCAATTCTCACGTATGTTTTTAGTTTGGTGATGATATCTGTAAATTGTCCCATCTTTAACTTAGATAAAACATTATTTTCATTTAGATATGAATCTACTACCCAGGAATAGTCTATGGAATAATTATCTAATATACGATTGCGTAGGCATAATGTTTTGTTTTCGTCTATAGAATAAAAAAAATTTAAATTATCAGTTGGGTTTATTTTAACAATGCTGATAAGTTTAGTAATTTGTTTAAACTTGTTACCTTTTCTGCCAACTATTACAATGTTTTTAATATTATCTTTTAGATATGCACCAAATGATGAATTTCTATTTTCATTTTTGTAGTATGCAAAAAGTTGTTTCGCATATGCAAATTTATTTATAATAGGCAATTCTTTTATTTTACTCTTAATTCGAGTTTTGATACCAAGTCCCATATTACCTCTCCTAATACTTGGGAATATCGTCAATTTAGTAAGGCAAACAAAATCGAGTGTACCTATAAAATGTGGGTACACCTTTAATTCAAAGTCCTAATTTGCTATACACGAGAGGCACTACGTACGAGTCCCACACGCCACTGTCATATTTCATTTTTGCTGACAATACGTATTGCGCAGTTGTTATGTCCCATCTCATACCTGGCAGTTTCAGTCTTTCCTGCATCGTACTTCTGTTCCCACTTTCTATTGCACCACTTCCTATAAAATATCCTTTTGAAACATATTCTGGGTAATTGATGCAATTCTTGTTATTGATCAAATACGAGTAAATATTCGGAATGCCAGGTTTCTTTATATCCTTATACGGTTCTGCCTTTTTTATTGCCTCTTCAATTTTTCCTTCTTTGACGAGGTCTTTTAATTCAGTGGCCCATTTTACTGAAGCTTTTGATCCACGTATTGCAGAATGAGCAAATTTATAAATATTTTCTTTCATGTGGGTGTAGTCAAGTATTTGTATTGCATCCAAACCCTGGCAGTAGTCCGAAAGAAAACTTTTGATCCACGAAGCTCCATCACTTATAACAATTATTTTTTCGTGTTCCTCAAGCCCGTTTCGTAACGCCATTTCATAGAGAAATTCTTTGAATGTATTTGCTTCTCCAACAAAACTTACGTATTCACGCTGCAGGATTTTATGGTATTCATGATCTTTCTTTGTTTTAAAGCTCATAACATTCTTACTGCTGAATACTAATCCCAGTTTGTTTTCTCTCCAGGTCGAATCGTTTTCGGATTTTCTAGTGTTAAACATAGCACCGTCCATCTCTATGTAAAGAACTGCAGATTTTTTATTGTTGTTTGCAGTATGTTTGGAGCGGTTAGTTTTTTCCTGAAATTCCTTTATAGCTTTTTCTTTTCTTGCAGAGTCATCATCAAAAATAATTTTCCCAATATAATTGGTAACTTTTCTTATCTGATCATCACTTATGTTTATGTGCCAATCCCTGCTGTAAGAATTTTGCAATTCCTCATAAGAATGAGAATTAATCGCTCGTCTCGTGATATCCAGCATCATCTCAACAGAGATTTTAAATGGCAGATTGTCGATCCCTAAAGCTATATCCATAGGAACAACCGTCTTCATATTGTGGTTCTTCTGAAGAAGTTCTGCACTTTCTTTATCTGCAGGCACATACACAGTTCGGTTAAAACAGATTTCTCCGTTCAAAGTTAAAATCTTTTTTGGACGAACACCTTTGGTTTTTAACCTGATTCCTTCCTGGAGGAATTGTCTTTTTTTGATATTCGCAACTCCTTCGATTCTACAGATGACAGAGATTTTGAAACCAAATCTGAATATATTTTGTGGGTTTTTAATGACAATTCTTTCCACTGTTTTTCTAATTCTGTCATCGTAAGAAAATTATTTGGATCATCAGTAGATGAATCAATTTTTTCTATAAACGAATCTAATTCATCGGCAATCTCAACTTTTGTCTGTTCCAAGAGTTCTTTTAATTTTTGTTTCTTCATGGCTTGCTACCCCCATGAAGAAATTATAACTCATTTTATAAAAACCCACAATTTATAGGTACACTCACAAAATCATATAGTAAACTTATCTTTGTTATTTAAGTAATACTCTTTCATTGATTCATTTTGTTGGCCAAAGGCAAGATGACCAACAACAATATTTTCGCTTATCATAATAGGCTTTGATTTAATCATACAAAACTCACAAAGTTGAACTTCGTCTGCTCCCATATCTATTCCATCACTGACGTGAAAAAAGTTCATTTCTTCCCATAATTTTCTTTCAAACAAAATAGCACCTATACTGAAACGGATTGAGCAAGATTCTATAGTTAATTCCATTTTTTCAAAAACTTCGTTCATTTCATCTATGGATGGAAGAGAATACTCTCGTCCATCACAAACCATTTTGTCACCCCACATAAACCTTGCCAATTGAGGATCTGATTCGATTTTTCTTTCTGGACCTGCTGCAATTTTTAGTTGTCCAAATGTTTTGCGATAAAAGTCTACCAAGTTAAAGTATTCTAAAATTCTGACGTGACCAAAACCATTTATTGGAATAGTTGGAGCCATTACACCACAGTTATAATAAGTTGTATCCTTACTCATTTGGTAAGCGGTAAGTAACTTAGAAAAATAATTCTTAGTAATAAAGATATCTTCATCTAGTTTAAATATGTATTTAGCTGATTTATGTAAATTAATTGCAATATTTTGAGCTAAGGAAACATTATTTCTTTTTGTGCTTAAATATGACCAATTATTTTCCTTGCAGAGTAAATTGATTTCCTCTGACCACTTTCCGGAAGTGATGATACATATATCAATGTCGTTAGGTGCAAATTTTTTTAATCTCACCATAACTGTGGGAATAAGAAAATTTTTATATCCTGCCAAGACGATACATAATTTATCCGATGCTATTGATCTATTATTAAAGATGAACTTGCCAGAAAGATTCTTTTTTCTTTCATAATTTCTTACAACTTGTTTCTTTATATTCCATAAGTAAGAATAAATATTTTTTATAAAAATATTTTGTTTTAAAAATTTTTTTATTTCCATTTATAATCCATATGTTTTGATACACGATTTACTAAAATACATATACAGGTTACTAATCGAGCAGTTCACAGTCTTCAAATACAGATGCCATATAGCTTAGAGCTATATCAACTAATATTGACCTGAGCGTTCGATGTTCCAAATTTTTTCTTCGATTGTTTACTTTTTATAAAGAAAGTAAACTTTTCTCAGCATTTCCCTAAGCATAGTGAAAATCTGTTCAAAGTCCCATTTAAATAATGCTCCAATGTAATCATTGAACCATGATGAGCCAACATGGATTTTGAAAAAAGAAATATCTTTCAGCATTTGAGATAAAAAGTATACACTACAATATTTGTCCATATTTTGTATATCATAAAAATAAAAAGTTATGATTTTCATCTTCAAAGCACAACCCTTCAAGTAATTTGTCTAACCTTCCAATACCTACCAACAAATGTTGTGACCGCCAAAACAATGATGACCAGAACAATATTCGTTGTAGAGCATCTTCAACTGTCGTGATCTTCGACACAATCATACTCTCAAAATGAGCTTTTGATTGTTTTAAGCTTATGTCATCTATGCTATCTGCAATTTTATATTCAATACAAATAATTTGCAATATGTAGTATTTTGTACTAGTAGTTACGCATGAGAACCACTGTTACTATTCACAGCCTATCAAAAATCGCAGAATCGTTACCACACTTGGTAATGCGTAAATACGACTATTTTTTAAACAATTCTATTCGTCCTCCAAAACCGAATTTTTGAGTGTACCTATAAATTGTGGGTTTTTATAAAATGAGTTATAACTTCTTCATGGAGGTAGCAAGCCATGAAGAAACAAAAATTAAAGAACTCTTGGAACAGACAAAAGTTGA
>JAEEGF011998688.1_pt1 | contig 12645 bp, 12 predicted proteins | sample 9134171 | NCBI WGS metagenome assembly JAEEGF01 (sample SAMN16246542, study PRJNA631951) | gut metagenome | biome: gut microbiome; feature: rumen; material: AP-attached | host: Bos | place: Iran: Karaj | collected 2018-10 | reverse complement strand
GAAGGATACCGTTAAGGTCAGCAAAAGAGGTATTTCCGCAGGTACAGGATCGAAAATCTCCGTATTCCGCGGTCAATGATCCGGTGATAAAATCTCCGTAAAGCTGCTGGGGGATCAGACCCTCGGCGCTCCCGAATGCGGCTTCTTCAAACTTTTTTTGGAATCTTACACCTGCAAGAGCGTCTTCTGCCCCAAAATCCCGCTTTCCGACGGTAACTATAAGGGCGCTGTTGGCATTTCTTGAATCTCTTGCCCTGTAACTCATGCCGTTAACGGCAAGCCTTCCGGGTTCCGAAGAAGCATTTACAACATAGCCGCCGGGGCACATGCAGAAAGAATATACCCCGCGGCCGGTCCCAGTCGTATATGTGAGTTTATACGGAGCGGCAGGCAGTTTATCGGCAAAACTGCCGTATTGATCTTTGTTGATCATATCCTGGGGGTGTTCGATCCTTACGCCTACCGCAAAATCCTTAGGTTCCATCAAAATCTTCCTGTTTTGCAGCATTTCAAAGGTGTCCCGTGCGCTGTGGCCTATGGCAAGAACAAGGCTGCTGCAGGGGATCTCTTCTCCCGAAGCAAGAACCGCAGCGATAACCCTGCCGTCCTTTACTTTTATGTCCGAAAGCTTTGTCCTGAAACGCACGGTACCGCCGTACTCTTCTATCTTCCGCAGCATATTGCCGACAACGGTCTTAAGGATATCCGTACCGATGTGGGGTTTGGCGTTATACAGGATGTCTTCCGGTGCACCGTGATCAACAAAGGTCTTTAATACGGCCCGGATGCGGCCGCTTGTGTCCTTTATTGCCGTATTCAGCTTACCGTCGGAATATGTTCCGGCACCTCCGGCCCCGAACTGGACATTCGATTCGGTGTCAAGAATGCCTGTATTCCAGAAGGTCTCGACCTTCTTTGTACGATCTTCTATACAGTCGCCGCGCTCGATAAGTACGGGCTTAAAGCCATATTTTGCAAGAAAATATGCACAAAAAAGCCCCGCAGGTCCTGAACCGACGACAACGGGTGCGGGTACATCCGATACGGTTTTTCCGGAAAGAAGGGAAAAAACAGGAATATCCTTTTCATAATCCGGACGTACAGCCTGTAATACATGCTTGTTCTTTTTAAGGATCGTGTTTTCAAGGGAAGGATTCTTAAGCTCCGCATCCACTGAAAGAATGTAGTGAATGGAATCCTTTTTCCTTGCATCTATCGATCTTTTTATTATTTCATAGTTTTTCAGCTCTCCGCCGGTTATCCCGAGAACCTTCAGAATGGCTTTTTTAAGCTCTTTTTCCGTGTAACCCGGGGAAAGTGTGATTTTATCGATCCTAAGCATTTATGCCCCTTTACAGCGTTTCAGAGAGTTCTTTGCCGGCTTTCATACCCGTTGCCCAGGCAAAATGCAGGTTATAACCCCCGCAGATCCCGTCAACATCGAGCAGTTCACCGGTCACATAGAGTCCTTTGATCTTCTTCGATTCAAGCGTTGCCGGATCAAATTCGTCAAGTGCTGCGCCGCCCGCAGATGTCTGTGCGCTCTCAAAGCCTTTCGTACCGGTGATGTTGAGCGAAAAATGCTTAAAACATCCGGCAAGTTTCATGGCTTTTTCTTTTGAAAGCATGCCGGCGGTTTCTTCAGGGTCGATCCCGCATCTTTCAAAAATATAGTAAACAGCCTTATAATTCAGTATTCCCCTGAAAAGCTGTTCATTGGTGCTTGACGGGTTATGTTCCGAGGCTCTCATTAAAAATCCGGCGGTTTCGTCAAGCGTTAAGGCAGGCAGCAGGTCGGTATCAAGCCTTGCCGATACTGCATTCCCCAAAGGCAGGAACCGGCTTATGCAGAACACCGGGATCCCTGAGACATTTCCGTCGTTGAAAATGATCTCGCCCTTCTCTTTATAGGCTTTATTGCAGACATTAAGGGTAATATCAGCCTGAAGCCTTACACCCGCAAGTTTCTTAAGTATTTTATCATCGGATTTTAATGCCACAAGTGCCGGACGCACCTCATTTATCTTGTGACCAAAGCTTTTAAGGATCTTTATTCCGATGTCGCTTCCGCCGTTAGATGCAGGACCGCCGAGGGAAAGAATTAGCTTTTTTGACTTAAAAACTGTAGTGCTGCCTTCTTTGTCCCGGCAGGATACAATAAAGAGCCCGTTTTCCCTTTTGATATCTTCGATACAAAGACCGCAAAGCACCGGTACATTAAGACGTCTTACTTCGCGTTCAAGCGCTTCCGATACGGACTTTGCCTGCTCTGACATCGGATAGAGATAACCGTTTTTCGAAACAGTCTTTATCCCGAGTTTTTCAAACCATCCGAGGACCTTTTCAACAGGATATTCGGCAAGTATTTCGCTGACGAATCCGGTATCTCCGTTATAGCAGGAAACATCCATCTTTTCATTGGACATATTGCATTTCCCATTCCCTGTTGCGGAAAGCTTTTTCCCGGGAGTATCGTTCTTTTCTATGAGCGCAACGGAAGCTTTTGAGGCACAGGCACAAAAACAAGCAGCGGTCATGCCCGAAGCACCACCGCCCGCTATCAGAATATCAAATACTTTTTCTGTATCTTTGCTCACTTTTTCCTCATTTCATAAGGCCGAGTCTCTTGTATAAACGGATAAAACGCATACCCATAGGGTATTCCTTAAGCTCGTTTTCGTCAGCTGTTTTCAATACCCCAAGGAAGATAAGGTAAACTGCTATCCCGGCTATTATCGAAACAATTGTTGCAAAAAGGTTTGTAAGTCTCGGCATACCCTTGATCAAAAGGCTTACTACCGCTAAAAGACCCGAATATACAAGCCATACGGCAATGCCCATAACAGCCGAGGAAATAAGCGGGCATATAAAGGTCTTTAATATCTCCTGCCTGTAATTTATGTATTTTTTCAGAGATATCCAGTTCATGACGCATACTGTAAGGGCATAAGAAGCATTGCCGATGACAAGCGCTATTACACCGAGATTAAGCGAAAACAGCATGAACAGCAGTATCCCGGCATGCAGGACAAGCGCTATGGCAGCGTTTACCACAGGAGTCTTCATATGGCTTATGCCCTGCAGTATCCCGTTTGTCATGGTAGAAAAAGCAAAAAATACTATCGCACAGGAGCCGATCCGAAGGAGCAGACCTGCGGTTCCGCCCATGACATTATCGGTATAAGTGCCGTAAAGCAGATAAACGATCTGCGGACCGAGAACGCCCATGCCGACTGCGGCAGGAATTGCGATTATCATATTGAGCTTGATACTCGATGCGATACGCGTCCTCGCATCGGCTGTCTTTCCGACGGTTATCAAACCCGAAAGCGTCGGGATGATGGCTGCGCTCAAGGCAGTGGCTATCGCTATGGGGATATTGGTAAGCTGCCTGAATTTATTGCCGTAAGGCTCGTAAAGAGCTGCGCGTACCTCTTCCTTTTCGCCGGCTATGCGCATGAAATAGCCAAAGATCTTTGTATCCACGATGCCGCTCAGCTGATAAACAAGCTGGCTTAAGATAATGGGGAGCATTGTGAAAAAGATCATGGAAAGGATCTGTGCATTGCTCTCTTTGATCTCATGGCTGTCCCGTCTTTCCTGCTTTTTGAAATATCTTGAATTCAGCTTTATAACAAAGAGCATGAAGAAAACTGCGGAGAGCGCGCCCGAAAGCGTGCCGAGCGTTCCGCCGGCAGCTCCTAATGCGGGCTTCATGTCCGCACCGACGGAATGCATGAAGAGTACAGCCGCAAGAATGCTCACAACGGCATTTATTATCTGTTCAAAGACCTGCGAAAAAGCTGTGGGCACCATGCTTTTCTTGCCCTGGAAAAGCCCGCGCATAACGCCGAGCACTGCAACGATGAATATCGTCGGGCCAAGGACGCGCAATGCATATGCTGCCGACGGATATTCAAGGAAGCCGGCAAGCTTGTCCGCAAATATGAATACCACAAGTCCGGCGACTCCGCCGGTAAAGGAACCGAACACCAGCGCCAGTTTGTAGATCTTATATGAAAGCCTGTATTCTCCTGTCTGGTCCTTTGCTGAGATGAGCTTTGAGACAGCTATCGGAATGCTTAAGGATGAAAGGATCAGGGCGATGTTATATACTTCATAGGCACTCGTATAATATGTCATGCCCTCTTCGCCCACGATATTTGTGAGCGGTATCTTGTAGAGCATGCCGATCATACGTGTCACAAGGGAAGCCACCGCGAGGATACTGCCTTGTTTAAGTTCATTGCTGTTTTTCGAATTCATGACCTGTTATTCGAACACAACCCCCTTGGTATTTCTGTTCGGGAATACTGAAATGAAAGTTTTTCCGGGATTCAGCACAAGCTCTTTGCCGGAAGCGTCATAGAAACGCGTGGTCCCTTTGTTCCGGTCCCAGGTTATCGGGACATAAAGGCCGTTGCAGATGTAGTATCCTGAGCCTGCGGACTTTGTTCCGAGGTCTATCTGCTGATAATCGTTTGATGTTTTCTGGACGGTCTGGTTCGCAAACATGACTATGATATTCTTGAAGGTAAAGGGCTCATTGTTTGCAACGTCAATATGTTGTGAACCGAACTGGTACCTGTCGTAAGTCCCTGTTTCTTCGTTAAAGACAAAATAAGGCTGTGCGTACGACGAATACTTTAATGTGACTTTTCCGGCTTTTTTCCCGTTTTTAAGCTCTTCCTCTTCTTCACGGTAAGTAAATGGGAAGACGGCATTTGTCTTAAGCGCGGTCCTGTAGGTCTTAGTGTTCTTTAAGACATACGAAAGGCTTGAAAGATCGAGGAAAACATTGTGCGGCGACGACAGCGTGTTGTCACGGTAAAAACAGCCGAGACCGATCTTGCCGTTAATACCGTCAATGTTGTCCGGCAGCGGCCTTGTGGCGGGATTGGTGTCAAGACCGCCAAAGTGTACAAGGATCGTGTCAAAATCCTTTGAAAGCTCTGCAAAATAAGGACGCGAACTCCTTATGGAGCCTATCCTCGTACAGATCTTGTCTGATGAATTAAAGGTCTCATACAGGCACATTAGCCTTGTGATGCCATATTCCTCCATGCATTCGTAAACAACCGACGCACGGCTTATGGAGCACTGCGGATAGGCATAATGTATGTTGTTGATCATTACCGCATAGGGCCTCTGGTCTGCCGAATCCTTGGGGATCCAAAGGCCTGTGAGCCTTGAACGGGTATACCCGAGCGCCTCATAATCCGGTGTCGGAGTAGGTGTTTCCGTCGGAGTGGGCGTTTCCGTGGGAGTGATGGTAGGCGTCGGAGTATTAGTAGGTGTAGGCTTTAATGTCGGTGTGATCACCGGAGTAGGTGTAGAGGTGCTTGTTGGAGAAGGCGTGTTCGTGGGCGGGAAAATATGCTCTTCCGTAGGTTTATTGCCGCATGAAACACCCGCAAGAACAAACAGTATCAGTAATAAGACCGCAAATATCCTGTTATGCTTCATCTCGTGTTATGCCAAGGCTTTTAAGGACAGCCTCCTGCTTTTCCTCCATTTCTTTTCTCTCGTCGTCCGTTTCATGATCGTACCCCAGAAGATGAAGCACGCTGTGGGCGGTGAGGAACGCGATTTCGCGTCTGATGCTGTGACCGTATTCTTTAGCCTGTTCCATGGCTTTTTCAAAAGAGATCATTATATCGCCGAGAACAAGCTCGTCGGATTCTATATCGAAATCATCATCGGAAAGACCGTTAAAATCTGAAGGCGTATCATATTGATGCGCAGGGAAAGAAAGTACATCGGTGGCCTTATCGATCCCGCGGAATTCCCTGTTTGTTTCATGTATCGTATCGTTATCGGTAATAACAACGGAAACGGTAACTTCATAGGGGCATTTTTCGGACTTTACAGTTGCGTCGATAACTGTCTTTACAAGCTCCTCACAGTCAAACGGTATGGCATGATCCTGTTCGTTTTCAAAATAAACGGTCATTTTATCCCTCTCTTATATGGCTTTTCGCAATTAGTTAAAATAATCCCTGAAATGCTCGGTTATAGCCTGCTTCATACGATGAAAAAGAGACATTGGGAGCATGCAGTCCCTGACGACACCCTTTTGAAGGAGAAGCTTGCAGATAGATTCGACAAGCTGTTCCACCGTGAAATCGGCCTTCTGTTTCCTGAAATAATAAAAGGCGTTTACAGTCTCGCAAACGGTATAGACAATGATCTCTTCAAAGTTTGCCGGCCTGAACTGATCCGATGATTCCTTAAGGATAAGCGCCTTAAGATTTGCCGGGATATTCAGGTCTTCAAAAGTTTCACCGTCTTTTCCGACATTTTTATCGTTAAAGAGACGGCCTATATTCCTGTAAAGACAGGCGCATTGTACAAGCTCCAGATCCGCACCTGTATTTCCCGCCACCTCTCTTGCGAGGAAGGAGGTCTTCATATCCCTGTCTGCCGTACGCGGAAGCTTGCTCTGAAGACTTGCAAAGAGAACATTTTCCGTATCACACAGCTCCTGTATGGTAAATACCCTGCTGCCGTTTACGGTGACTGCCTCCGCAGTGACTGCGGCAGGTACCTCTTCTTCTTCAAAGATGCTGTAATTGAAAGCATCCCAGATAAGGGTATCCTGCGATCTTAGATAACAGATGAAAACAGAGATCAGGGTATAGAGCAGGATCAGCGCACCGCCGGTGATATAAAAGCTCCTGTCCTTAAGATACATGCCCGTAAGCAGAACGAGCACTCCTTCTATGACGGCCGTTCCTGCGGACGTTTTCAGAAAGTCAGACATTTTTTTGTTCGAAGCGGCATTTATCACAGAGACAAATGATAAAAAGCCGGTCACAAGCAATCCGAAGGAAGCACCGTTCTGTATGAGGACTATACCGAATGTTCCCATAAGCAGTGTTATGCCAAAATCCGCACCGTTAAAGCCCGAAACGATAACAGCACCTAAAAAATACAGATAATACCTGTCTATGTAGGTGTTTGGAAACAGAAGGACAACAGCTGTTATAAGATAACACGACACAAGGACCCAGGAAAATACGGGATGTTCCGCAATACGCCCGGCTTTCCTGAACAATAAAAAGAGCAGCGCAAACACCATTATCAAAGAGACCGTACTCGCCGAGAACAAAAGATTGGACGGCTTATAAAAACGGTACATCTCTTCTGTTGCGAGCATGCCTGTGATCAACAGCAAAACTGCAGTCACGATTATGTTTTTACGTGCTGCGGATCCCATTATGCCTTTCCTCTTTTTGTTTTTCTGTCTGTTTTGGCCTTTTCGCGCTTCTCACCCTGCTTTTTCTCGTAGCGTTCGTATGCTTCCACTATTGCCTGTACGAGCGGATGCCTTACGACATCTATTGCAGAAAGCCTTGCCACACCGATGCCTTCAGTCTTTTTAAGGACTTCAAGTGCGATGTCAAGACCTGAGACCTGCCCGGGAGCAAGGTCTTTTTGTGTGATATCACCGGTGATGACGGCCTTTGAACCGAAACCGATACGTGTAAGGAACATCTTCATCTGCGCAGGAGTTGTATTCTGGGCTTCATCAAGTATTATAAAAGCATTATCAAGGGTGCGGCCGCGCATGTATGCGAGAGGCGCTACCTCGATAAGCCCTTTTTCCATGTTTTTGTGAAAATTCTCTGCGCCCATGAGCTGGAAAAGCGCATCATAAAGAGGACGAAGATACGGATCAACCTTGCTCTGCAGATCTCCGGGAAGGAAACCGAGCTTCTCTCCCGCTTCTATCGCGGGACGGGTAAGGATTATCCTGCTTATCTCGTCATTCTTAAAGGCTCTCACCGCCATTGCCATAGCAAGATAAGTCTTGCCGGTACCGGCAGGACCTACTCCGAAGGTGATCATGTTTTTGGCGATAAGATCTGTATAATTCTTCTGTCCGACTGTCTTGGGCTTGACAGGCTTTCCCTGTATGGTATGGCAGATGATCTCTTTGTCGAGTTCTGCCGCAAGCTCGGTTTTTTCGGTAAGGGAAAGGGCAAGCGCATAGTTTACGCTCTGTTCGTTTATCTCCTCTCCCGCGCGTGCTTTTTTAAGAAGCTGGTCAAAAACATTCTGCGCTTTTTCAAGCGCAGTGGCTTCGCCGATAAGCTTTATCTCGCCGTTTCGGGCGATAAGTGTGACATTTAGGGCGCGTTCGATGATCTTTACAAAGGAATCGAGCTGCCCGAAGACAGCTTTTTGCTCTTCAACTGTTACTTCAATGGTTCTTTCGGAAATACTCATTTATTAAAAACTCCGATTATCCGGGGGCATGAAAGCCCCCGGTCTTTATCTTGATTATTTGAGCGAGATGAAATGTCCGTTGATCTTCATGGAATCGATGATCTCGTTGACATTGCGCTCACATTCCTCGATGGAAAGGGCCTCTGCCATAACGCGAAGCACAGGCTCGGTACCGCTCTTTCTAAGGAGCACACGGCCCGAATCGCCGAGACGCTCGCTGCATCTGCTTACCGCAGCCATTACGGCTTCATCCGCAAGGGTGCCGTCCTTGTCATCAACCTTGACATTCTTGAGTACCTGAGGGTACATCTTGATGGGATCTGCAAGAACGGAAAGAGGAAGCTGCGTTTCCTGCATGACACTCATAACCATGAGCGCGGTTATAAGGCCGTCGCCGGTCTTTGCGTGCCTTCTGAAGATAACGTGACCGCTCTGCTCGCCGCCGATAAGATGATCGTAGGTCTTCATGTTCTCGTATACGAACCTGTCGCCAACGGCAGTCTTTTCGTAGTTGATCCCGGCTTCATCAAGTGCCTTGTAGAGGCCAAAGTTGCTCATTATCGTTGTAACAACGGTATTGCTCGGAAGAAGGCCTTTGGACTTCATGGATTTTGCGCAGATATACATGATCTTGTCGCCGTTTACTTCGTTTCCGTTTTCATCAACGGCAAGACATCTGTCGGCATCACCGTCGAATGCAAATCCGACATCAAGCTTGTTCTCGGCAACATAGCGCTTTAGAGCGTCAAGATGCGTTGAACCACAGTTCTTGTTGATATTGATACCGTCGGGCTCGTTGCCGATGACAAAAGTCTTTGCGCCAAGTGCGTTGAATACGGCGGGACCGATCATCCAGGCTGAACCGTTTGCGCAGTCCAAAGCGATCTTTCTGCCGTCAAAAGGCTTTGTTACAAGGTTTGTGAGATATCCGATATATCTGTTGCGTCCGAAGTAAAAATCAACGGTGCATCCGATCTTGTCTTCCGTAGCGAAAGGCAGCTCGCCGAGATTGCCGTCGATATACTCTTCAACCTTATCCTGAAGGGCGTCATCCATCTTCTCGCCGTTTTCGTTCATGAGCTTTATGCCGTTGTCATAATAAGGATTGTGACTGGCGCTGATCATCACACCGCAGTCGAAATCCTCTGTACGCGTGATATAGCTTACGCACGGAGTAGTTGTGACATGAAGCAGATAAGCGTCCGCTCCCGAAGACGTAATGCCGGCTGCAAGCGCCGATTCGTACATATAGGAAGATCTTCTTGTGTCCTTTCCTATAACGATCTTCGCCTTTTTATCGGGATGTGCGTTTGAGTAGTGCCATCCCAAAAATCTCCCTGTTTTAAAAGCATGCTCGGCTGTAAGGACCTCGCCTGCCTTCCCCCTAAATCCGTCAGTACCAAAGTATTTTGACATAAAATGCCTCCGTTTATTTAATGAAATCATGTTATCACTTTTGGCGTTAAACCGCAATAAAATCAATAAAAAATGATGAAAAAAATACGGCGCCCAAAAGCGCCGTATCTTTCGAATCAGTCATTCTTGCTTGTGATGATCTCTTTAACCTTGGTGGCTGCCTTACCTGTTCTCTTGCGAAGGTAGGTGAGCTTAGCACGACGTGCTTTACCACGGCGGATAACTTCGATCTTCTGAACTACAGGGCTGTGAAGAGGCCATGTCTTTTCAACGCCTACACCGTTGGAAACCTTACGTACTGTAAATGTTTCTCTTACGCTGCCGTTCTGACGCTTAAGAACGATGCCTTCGAAAACCTGTGTTCTTTCCTTGTTGCCTTCCTTAACCTTAGCGTATACGCGAACGGTGTCGCCTACGTTAAATTCGGGAACGCTTTCCTTGAGCTGCTGTTGTTCGATACTCTTGATGATATCGTCCATTATTTGATCCTCCTATACTCGATGTTCTTACTACGACTCCCGTACAGCGGAACATCAGTCTCGAACAAAAAGTATATCATATGGCTGTTCAAAAAGCAACAGAAAAATTTAAAAATCAGAAAAAATATGTATTCGGCCTTTATAACTTGTTTGGGCACCGTTTACCGGGATATGTATTTACCGGCAAGTTCCAACTCTTTTTCCGTAAGCTCCGCTTTTTCAAGAAGATCCGGTCTTCTTTGTGCGGTTCGAATTACAGACTGTTCCCTTCGCCATTTCTCAATGTTTGCATGATGGCCGGAAAGCAGAACTTCAGGCACCTTCTCGCCCATGAACTCTTCCGGACGCGTATATTGCGGATATTCGAGAAGATTCCCGTTAAAGCTCTCGGTATCGGCCGAGGTCTCGTTTGAAAGCACTCCGGGCACAAGCCTCGAAACAGCGTCTATCACAGTCATTGCGGGAAGCTCACCGCCGGTGAGCACAAAATCGCCTATCGAGATATAGTCCGTCACGATTCTTGTAAGCACTCTTTCGTCTATTCCTTCGTAATGGCCGCAAAGAAGGATGATATCCTGCCCGAGAGCCAGGTCTTTTGCTTTTTTCTGGTCAAATACGGAACCCTGGGGCGTAAGATACACTGTCCTTGGGTTTTTCAGCCCATATTTTTCAATTATATATAAATAACAGTTATAGACGGGTGGAGCTGCCATCAGCATACCCGCGCCGCCTCCGTATGTATAATCGTCAACTTTATTATGCTTGTTCCCCGAAAAATCACGTATATCGATAAGCTCGACTTTAATGAGCCCTTTTTCTATCGCGCGTTTCAAGATGCTTGAACTTAAGACTGCATCAAACTGTTCGGGAAAAAGCGTCATAACATAAAAATTCATAACTCAGAGAAGCCCTTTCATCATGTGTACAAGGATCTCGCCCTTTTCGGCATCGACTTTAAGCACACAGTCGTCGATCTTGGGCAGGAGCACAGTCTTTTTATCGTTTTTGAGCTGTACCTCAAAGACATCATTTGCGCCGGTCTGCATAACATTCACAAGCGTTCCGAGCTCTTCTCCTTCATCCGTAATAACGGTTGAACCGAGGATGTCGCTTATGTAATATTCTCCTTCTTTCAACGGAACGGCGTTGGCTCTGTCCACATAAAGCTCTTTGTTCCTGTATTTTTCTGCTTCGGTGCGGTCCGGTATCTCTTTTACCTTGAGGATTACCATGTTCTTAAAGAATTTAACGCTTTCAACCGTTAGCACGGTCCCGCCTTCGCCAAGATAGACGGTCTTAAGCTTCTTAAACCGCGAGGGATCTTCGCAGGTGGGAAATACGTTAAGCTCGCCCTTTATTCCGTGCGCGCTTGAAATGACACCAACTCTGAAAAATTCTGTCTTCACTGTAACCTCCGGCCTTTACAAGGCATAGTTTGGATCCGGAAAGATATATCCCGGGAAAACAAAAGGAAAATGGCGCAAACAAAACTTACGGCAGTACCGTAAATGCTCTTTACGCCATTTTGCAAATCGATTATTGCACAATCTCGACAACTACTTTCATGTCATCCCTGGTCGCTGCAGCCTTAACAAGGGTACGGATGGATTTGGCGATCCTGCCCTGTTTTCCGATAACCTTACCCATGTCTTCGGGAGCAACTTTAAGTTCAACAACAAGTGCCTTTTCTGTCTGGGTTTCCGTAACAGTAACCTGATCGGGATGATCTACGAGTGCCGTTGCAATGATTTTTACAAGCTCCTTCATGCAGACCTCCTTTAGTCATTTCCCGATTACTTCTCGATACCTGCGTTCTTGAAAAGACGGGCAACTGTCTCAGTGGGCTTTGCGCCGTTGGCAAGCCACTTCTTAGCCTTCTCTGCGTCGATCTGAACCTTGCTGGGTTCAACGCCGGGATCATAAGTGCCGATCTCTTCGATGAAACGGCCGTTTCTCGGGGATCTCTCGTCTGCAACGATCACACGATAGTAAGGAGCCTTTTTCTGACCCATTCTCTTTAATCTGATCTTTACCATTTTCTTCACCTCTTGTTTTATAGTGTTTTTATGTCAAGCAGCTTAATTCATACAGCTTTTCGCCAAAAACAAGCTTACCTGAAATCAAAATCTGAAGGGGAACTTCATGCCGCCGAAGCCCCTTTTGCCTTTGCCGGACATCATTCCGGACATCTGCTTCATCATCTTTTTCATTTCGCCGTGCTGTTTTATCACACGGTTAACCTCGGCAATATCAACTCCGGCGCCCTTTGCGATACGGTTCTTGCGCTGCGGATTAATGATATCCGGATTACTGCGCTCTTTTTTTGTCATGGAGCAGATGATCGCTTCAACATATTTCATGGAATCCTCGGTCTGGTCGAGGTCGACACCCTTGAGGTTTCCGCCCATGCCGGGCATCATTGAAAGGATAGAGGCAAGTCCGCCCATTTTCTTCATCTGTCGGATCTGGTCGAGGTAATCGTTAAAATCAAACTCGGCCTTCTTCATCTTCCGGGCCA
>JAEEGF010245683.1_pt1 | contig 12645 bp, 10 predicted proteins | sample 9134171 | NCBI WGS metagenome assembly JAEEGF01 (sample SAMN16246542, study PRJNA631951) | gut metagenome | biome: gut microbiome; feature: rumen; material: AP-attached | host: Bos | place: Iran: Karaj | collected 2018-10 | reverse complement strand
CTTCATTTCGCTTCTAAATGTCTTGTTGTAAAAGATGGAGAGCCTCTTTGTCAATATCGTACATTATTACGTTGGCATCTAATTGCAGAACAAGTTGGTGAAGATCTTCTGACGACTGCTTTTATTGCATCACATGATATAAAACGAAAGAAAAGAAGAAGTACATTTGATTGGAGTGCTTATTTGGGGCATGACTGCAAAGAACTAAATTACATTTTTGAGAAACCGATGGCAGAATTGCACATGCACTTGAAAGGTTCTTCATACAACTTTGACTTGAGTTGGTCGTGCCTGATGAATCATATCGGCATTATGCAAAGCCGTTTTGAATCTGAACATCCTCTTCACCCATATATTGATCCAGACAAGACTCTATATGAAAAAGTGAGGAGAGCTGCAGCTATTAGATACTATTTGGCTGTTGCTGTAGGTTGTGTTAAAGATGACCTGTCATTAGCACAATTATATTCTTTTTTGAACGACAAAGTGGATGAAAAGAATCTTTCGAAAAAGAAAGAAGAAAGAGAAATTCGGAAAAATGAATTGGGAATTAAAAAAGAAGTAGATATCCTTGAAAAAATAGACAAAAGTCGCGAGAAGACGAAGAGATTTACGAAAGAAAAGTTTGAACAGGCTAAAATCAATCAACATTTTAGTGATCAATTAACGGATAATGATATTATTGATTACATCCCCGTGTTGCATTATGAAAGTGAGCCTATTGAAAATAAGGTCTTAGCTCCAGAAAGAGCTTTGATGTATTCTGTTTTCTCTGCCATTTATGGGGGTAATGAGGAGTCATCTGATATTGCGACATTATTCTATGCATATCTGGCATATAAAACATATTTCAGAAATGCGATTATACAATTGAACGAGAGAGTCGGTTTTGCCAATTTTGCCAGTTATGAAGAAAGAAAGACCGACTATATCCTTGAGGATTATTATCATTTACTGTATAAAGCAGCCATTGAAGGTTTCTTGGAAAAAGGAACAGACAGATATATTGAAGCAAGAGTTGTTCCCAAAGATACGGAAGAAGGCATAGTTAGATCACTTTCTGACTATTGTAAAGAAATCGATGAAAAATACAATAAGAAGTACTCGTTTATCTTTCATTTCATCAAACAAAGAGATGAACCCAAAGGAGAAGGGTTCTATAGACATTATGATCTACGACATGCAATAAGAAAACAGGCTTATGCCATCTATCAGTTCAGGAGTAATAGGAAAAACTGGGAAGGTGACAACTTGGTAGGAAAGGTCGTTGGTTTGGATGCTGCCAATTCCGAAGTGTTCTGTAGGCCAGAAGTCTATGCACAGGCTTTCAGATTCTTAAGAGGGCATGATATAACAATTGATGAGGAGACGGAAGAATATCCTAAAGATCTTAATATTACATATCATGCAGGTGAGGATTATATGGATATTGCTGATGGATTGCGAGCCGTAGAAGAGGCAATGCTTTTCTTAAATTTAGGAAATGGCGACCGCTTGGGACACGCGCTGGTGCTTGGTACTGATGTTAGAAGTTATTATGAAAAGCGCTATTATACCATATGCGCGAGTAAACAAGTCCTCTTGGACAATTTGGCATGGTTACATCATAAATGTATTCGTTTGACAGGTTACACACAACTATGTGGTTGGCTGGACATCATGTTTTTGAAGTATTTTGATGATATTTACGGCAAACACGATGAGAAGGAGGATAATATCATTGATTCGTTTTTTACCGATGAAAAGAATAAAAATCTTTCAGACGACATCAATGACTATTATCTATCTTGGCTGTTGCGTGGTGATTCACCCGTTATAGGAATAGAATTGGCTACTGAAAATTTGGACAAGACTACCTCAACGATAGATAGGCAATGGGCATATGCAGGTATGAATCATCAGGTTTGTGCTGAGGTTGCCTTAAAAAATGAGCGTGCTCGACAACTGTTCGATGCGTATCATTCTTATAAATATGCAAATAGGGGATATAAAGGAGATACACTGACTATACCACCTATGTATAGAGACGAGTGGTATATGCTATTAGAAAAGATACAGCAGCAACTTCTTGACAAGGTGGAAAAAAGACATATCGCAATAGAATGTAATCCCTCATCAAACTTCAAGATAGGAGAAATTGAACGATATGATGAGCACCCTATTGCTAAGTTTTTCAACTATGGCCTTAAGACTCCATATCCCCGACATGATATTGCAGTTTCTATCAACACGGATGATCAGGGTGTTTTTGCCACCTCTTTAGAACGTGAATATTCACTCATGGCTTTGGCGATAGAAAGAAATCGTTATAAGGAATATGAGAATTCTCCAAGAGCTATTTGGGAATGGCTTGATAGAGTAAGGGAACTTTCTATGGAACAAAGGTTTAACAAAATAAATCAACAGAAAAATGGATAAAATATTTTTAAAAGAGTGTTTCTTGCAGAAGACAAATCAGTATGATGCATTGGAAGTGTTATCTAACGATAAAAATGCGTTGAATCTCGGTTCGGAACTATTCCTTTGTTTTGACGAGAAATTTGATAAGGATAAAAAAATAGTTTTTGCAAAAAAGAAAAATACAGAAAAAGCAATAGGTGCTTTATCTGAAGAAGATGCGAAAGACATTAAGCCGTATCTTGACGTAGAAAGAACAGATTTGTATGAATGTAGAATTAGTAGATATAACAAGGATGGGGATGAAAATAAAAGGTTTAACATTGCCATTTTCATAGTATCAAAGGAGCACGTCAATCGACAACAAGAAAGGCCAGACGCTAATCCTCAACATAATGGTGAGGGAGCTTAATCTATCAAAGCTTTAAGGTCTTCCAATGAAAGATGCTCGTTTGCAGCATTAAACTGCTCCGTTGTCTGACGTTTACGGTTCTGTAGAAGGAGTATTTTCTCCTCGACAGTGTCTTTACAAACAAGGCGTAGCGCTAAGACATTCTTCTTCTGACCGATGCGATGGGAACGTCCCATTGCCTGGTCTTCGACTGCGGGATTCCACCAGTCATCTAAAAGGATGACACGATCGGCTGCTGTCAGGTTGAGACCTACGCCCCCGGCCTTAAGACTTATTAAAAAGACGGTTATTGATGAATCTGACTGAAACCGTTCTACAGGTGTCTTTCTGTCACGGGTGTCACCATAAAGTGTGACAAATCGGATACCTGCTTCCTGAAGTTTAGATTCCATCTGACGAAGGGCTGTTACAAACTGAGAGAATACCAATACTTGGTGACCTTCAGAACGGAATGCCTCAATGTAATCAATAGCAACAGGATATTTGGCCGAGATACATGCCTGACGTAAACGGAGCAGTCCTTCTAAAGCGATACTGCTGAGACGACCGCTAAGCCCCGTGGTAAAGGCATGAAGAATCGCAGTGTGGACGTTTTGATAGTTCTTCCGTTCTTGCTCTTTCAATTCAATATAGATAACCTTTTCTATTCGTTCTGGCAGATCTGAGAGCACAGATTGCTTCTCCCTGCGTAGGATAAACGGTTTCAATAGTTTACTGGTAATATTGATATAGGCTTCTGGCAAGGTCTGCACACCTAATTGATGTAGACGTCGGTATAAACTCTTCATAGGTGGCATCAGCATCATAAAGTGTGACCAAAGTTCGTCAATAGAATTTTCAATAGGGGTTCCTGTAAGAATAATCTTATGCTTGCAGTTGAGTTGACTGATGGCTTGGTACTTCTTTGTTTGTCGATTTTTGATAATCTGAGCTTCATCAATGATAATGGTATCGTATTGCTGACATACATAGTCTTCAAGATGGATACGCAACATATCATAGCTGACAAATGTAAGTTGGGACTTCAATTGGGGTGCAAAATGGAGAACTTCATTCTGCCAATTATAAATTAAAGAAGTAGGAGCGATGATTAGATGCTGGGCATTATTCCCCAGGCAGCAGAGATGAGCAATGACCTGAAGCGTTTTGCCAAGTCCCATTTCGTCAGCCAGCAGACAACCATGGCAGTTCTTGCGTTGTTGCTGGAGCCAAAATACCCCATCTTCCTGATAAGTTCGGAGAGTTGCAAGGATTTTTTTATTAATTGTATCTTTAATAAATTGTCGTTCCGATGACGAAAGAGGAACGTTTTCCTGATATAGCTGAAGTACATCGGTAGTGCCCCCTAATAGTTTGATAGTTGTTTTATCATCGCTTTTCTCTGCATCTTTTCGCTGGAAGAACGTAATATGACCGTCACTTTCATGGTAATTGCGACTATTTAAGTAACCATCAAGCAACTGCTGGGCAAAGTCGGAAGAAGGTATATCGTCGGTTGAGAACCAAATGATGCCAGACGGCTCATGATGAGCGTAAACTTTTGAAACTTTCTGTTGATTGGGCACGTAAAGTGTCCATCCATTATTTGTAAATTTCTTTAAAAGTTGTGTGTCTGGCGTGTCTAAGGTTAATGTAGCTGTCTCGGCATCATAGACATCTCGTATTGTGGCTAATAAAGACAACTCCGCATTTTGGTCTCTTTGCATGAGCTGATTATCAGAGGTAATAAATGGGAGTGGTGAATAATCAGGATAAAAGTTGCTGAGCGCATCGGCATAACGCAATCTGACTTGGATATTTCGATGCCAAGAGGTGACATCATTGATATAGAGTTCTCCTCCTATGAGTCGTCCCATCTTTAGATTTTCAGATTGAGTACATGAAGGCATTTGTATATGCCCCTTTTTTATGCTACCTTTCGGAGCTGACTCTACATAATTATAAGGATGACGTAGTATAATTTGCTGAACAAGAGGGGCTTCTAAAAGACGGAGTGGAATACGAAACGGTTGGTTAGTCAGTCCCGCGTGATTAAGTAAAGTTATCAGTTCCTTAGATGTGGAAACACCGGATTTGCGGATGTCATTAAGTGTTACTTTGCGCTGGAAAGGAGCAATAGTCTTGCTATTTCCCTCCAGACAGACTTCTATACGTATAACTGGAGCAGGCTTGACATAGGGTTCAGAAATACAAAGCAGACGGTAGAACATTGGCTTAGAATTGATAATAATAAAAATAACTATCAATCATCTTGCGTTCTATTTGCGAGATGAATTCCTGTGAACAATTTGTCTGTATCAAAGACCCTTGATGGCTTTTTAACTTACCATGGAAATTACAATCTTCGATACGGCAACCTCCACAGCAGATATAACGCAGATGACAGGAACGGCATGGGACAAGATTATCAACAGAGGTGAAGTCATGAAGCCATTTACCTTGCTCAATAAAAGTATTTATAGATTGTCCTTTGATATTACCATAACTTTCAACTTCAGATAGTCGATTACAATAATACACCTCTCCATCAGCTCCAATAGATATTCCACCAAATCCACAATTGCGAGTTATGCTGTTAGGGGCATGTCCTTCCATAAAGTTGGAAAACTGAGCATTCGGGTTGACAGCGCGCTCTATTTCCATAACGCTGTTAGTGAAAGTACGATTTTCCTCCTCTGTATAATTTGTATTGCGACCTTGTAAAATCTTCTTGCTAAGTTTAAAGAATACGGGATATTTGCACTGTTCCTTGATATGCTCCACCATAAGATGGTACTTAGAAGCAGCATCCTGCTGAAGGTTTTTAAAGGTAAAAGTTGTAGCTACGGAAGTCCTAATTCCTGCATTGGCAAAACGAATGACGTTGGCTACTATTTTATCAAAGTGTCCTGCTCCTCGAACTTTAGCATTTGATTGCTCATCGAAACCGTCAATGCTAATTTGAATCTCACTAATATATGGAGATAGCTTATTAATTGATTCTTCTGTCCAAAGGATACCATTAGAAAGTACGGTGGTAGTTAGCCCTTGTTGATAGCTATGGATAAGAATGGTTTCAAAATCACGGTTCATCAAGGGTTCCCCTCCGGTAAAGGTCACATTTAAACCACCCTGATGGCGGAAGTCCGTCAATATGCGTAGCCATTCTTCTTTGGTAAGTTCATTTGCCAATGGTTTGCCAGAGCGCATAAAACAATGGTCACAACTGAGATTACAGGCATTTGTAAGATAACAGTTAATCTGTTGGGTTACATCATTCGGTATTGGAGATGGTGTCGCATTAGTGTTACCAAACTCCCGCGCAGTGATAGCTGCGAGAAGTCGTTGGAATTCATTTTGCTTGTCAATATCTGTAATTAGCGGGAAGACATCTCCAATGGTTTTTCCTGTAAGCAAACCCTCCAAAATTATTTTTTGAAAATCGGTTATAACTAACCAGTTAGCTGTAGACACGGCTACTACCAACCATCCCTCCTTGCAACTTCTGAAAATCACATCTTCAGGAAAAAAGAATCTGTCTGTGCTATTGAGCGTTCCGCTATGTTTCATTTCTTAATTCTTAAAAATTGTGTTCCATGGTCTTGGACCGTGGAACACAACCCAATTGGGTAACTATACCGTGATATGAACTTAATCCTTGATCAGGGGATTAGTTCTTGTTCACATCGCAGTTCTTAAAACAGTACATAGCACCTATGCGCTCTGTCTTTCCTGCTTCTTTTGTCTCCCAATTGAACGAAATTGTGAAATTCTCTTTCATTCTGAAAACTTTAAATTAATAATTAATAATGTTATTTAACTCAATTCCTGCAAAAACTCTGTCAAAAGAGCAATTGCATTATCTGCATCTTCCAATGAAACCATCTCACCTGGAGTGTGCATGTATCGGCAGGGGATGCTAATCAGCCCAGTCTTAATACCTTTTCCTGCCACCTGAATCATTCGTGCATCAGTACCTGTAGGTTTTGCAATTGCTTCCACCTGATAAGGGATTTTTATCCTCTCAGCAATACTGGCAAATTTCTGATTAATTCCCTTGTTCATATTAGGTCCCATCGGAATGACAACACCTTTGCCAAGACGAATGTCACCATCTTTCGCTGGAGACATGGTGGGATAATCTGTGGCATGAGTAACGTCAATGGCAATACCTATTTCTGGCAGAATGGTTTCTGACACCATTTGTGCACCTCTGGCTCCCAGTTCCTCTTGAACAGAGGCGACCAAGTAGATGTCACAATCTGTTGATATTTCCTGCAAATTGTGTGCCAAACCAATGAGTACCGCCAATCCTATTTTGTCATCAAGTGATTTTGATAGAACGAGGGTATCTGTCAACATGGCAGGCATTGTTGCATACGTAGCCACAGCCCCCACTTGAACCTTAGACAATGCATCATCTTTATCAATAGCGGCAATATCAATCCACAAGTCTTCTGGACTAAGATTTTTACCACGTTCCGATTCGTTTTGCAAGTGAATAGGTTTTCGCCCGATAATGCCTGTAACAAGTCCTTGTTTGCCTTGTATAAAGATGCGTTGACCAGGTAGCAAGTTTGTATCAATGCCCCCAATTTGATTAAAATACAAGAAACCTCTGTCATCAATGTAACTAATCATGAGCCCCACTTCATCGGCATGAGCCATAAACATTATCTTAGGACCATTACCTTTCTTGTGGGCGATACAGTTACCATTAACATCGCAATTGACCTCATCGACATACGGCATGACCGCTTTGGCAAAGAACTCTATTATCTGCTCCTCGCTTCCTGACGGACTTGCCATCTGTAAACTTTCTAATAATATATCCTTTAACCAGACGTCCATGAATTTCAATTTGGCTGCAAAGTTACAGTTTTTTTTCGTATTTCAGACAAAACTTCCATGAAATAATGTTTTTTTAATAATTAACGAGGCAACATTTTTCGTACCTTTACCCCAGATTTACAATGTACCCCTTATTATCATTATTATTTCACATGGATTACAGTTTGAACGTGGCCCTTAACATGGCTGTTCTTCCGCAGAGGCCATAGTCGTAGGTGTAGGTGTTGATGCCGTTGAAGATGGTGTAGGCGTAGTGGCGCTGGTTTAGGAGGTTATCGAGTTCGAGGCGGAGGACGCACTGCTTCCACTTGTACTGTGCGGAGGCGTTGAAGAGGGACATGCGCTTGTATTGGTCGGCGGTGAGCTGGCGGCGCACATGGTCGTAGTCCAGCGAGAGGTCGAGGGTGGCGATGGGGAATACGTGGATGGCGCCGCTGTGGGTGAGGGAGGTGGTTGTGTTGCTCTCTTCGGAGTAACGCGAGCGCGACCACCCGTAGTTGATGTCGTACCGCAGTTCGAGCCAGGGAATGGGGGTGATGGTGGCGTTGCCATGTAGGGCGTAGCTGTTCGTGCGGGTGTCGATGACGGTGGCCCCCTCCTGACCTCCCCCCATAGAGGAGGAAATTGCCTGTTCGCCACTGCCGAAGCTGTAGCTGCCGTCAGCACCGAGTTTGGCAAAGAGCGTGGGGATGTTCTTCGTGGCGGCGATGGAGAAACTGGTGGAACGGCTGCGGCTATCGCGGAGCAGGGCGGTGCTGCTGACGTCGATGCCGCTGACCGACTGCGACGTGAGCGTGTTCTGCTTGCCCTCGCTGTGGCTGGCCGCAAGGCTCAGCGTGAAGTACTGCATGGGAAGCTGCCACTTCCAGTCGCCCGATGTGTGCCACGTGTTGGACTCGCCGATGATGCCCGACGAGGTGCGCACCGAGCGGTAGTCCACCTGCATCGGCTCCGTCAGCAGCGTCATCATGTCGCCGATGGAAGTCGTGTAGCCCGTGGAGAACGACAGCTTGCTGTTGGCCGAGAAGGTGTAGTTGATGCCCATCGAGGGATTGAGCACGGGCCTGACTATCAGTCGAGCCTGCTCACGCTCGGCAGAGCTGATGCAAGCATCGCTCTGCTCTCGCTCACTCGCAGCCTTGGTGTAATTCAATTTATTGTAGTACAGTCCCTTCAGCGCTGCCCCGATGCCCGCACTCAGGTAGAAGCGGCGGTTCTTGGAATGTATCTCGAAGCCGGGGTTGAGGGTCGGGGTGAAGGCCCAGCCGCGAATGTCATTCATCTCGCCAGTCGCCGTGCGATAGGTTTCCAAGTCATCGTACATTGCTGACACGCTGACGGGAAGGTTCAGCCGGAACGACTTGCCGATGGGGATTTGGAACGACGAGCCGACATTCATGCTGAGCGTCGAGGACTGCGCTGTCTGCCCGTAGTCCGTACCGTCTTGGCTGAACGACAGCCGCAACGTCGGTGTCCGCCTGAACGACACGTTGGCATGGACGTGTCGCCGTGCGCCCTTCTCCGTCCTGCCCATCCAGAAGAGTTCGTTGCCCACCTCAAACGATGAAGTATTCCTTCGCTGCTCCACTAAAGAGCCGCTGACTTCGTCGACCTCTGTCACGACTCGGCCATCCAAGCGAGCTTGATGGCTCTCGCTGCTCCATCGGTTAGCAACCACATCCCCCTCATTCTCCTCAAACTTCCCTTTGAGGACAAACGTCTCGCTGAGATACACGCGGTCGGCGTTCTTCAGGTAGTTCACCGACAGCTTCGGCAGATGCATCTTCGTCAGCGGCGATGTCTGTTCGCTCACGGTCACATAGTTCCCACCCTCGGCAAGGTACGTCGTGCTCTGGCTGATGTCGTGCGTGGCGCGGTGGTAACTGTAGTCGGCATTCACCTTCATGGTCGTGCGCTCGACCCTGTCGCTTTGCTCGTCAAAGAACGAGTCCGTGCGCAGGATGCCGTTCACCGTCGCCATGCCGTTGCGCTGGTAGAGGTATTCGCCCTACGGAGGCGCACCGCCGATTCCCGAGCTAAGCTCGCCTACCCGTAGCCTTTCGAAGCCGCCGAACAGGCTGGTGGCGGGTGTCGTCACGTCTGAGCCGCCGAAGTGGTCTATCATGTCGGCCCGTTCTTTCATCCTTGCTTCTTGTCTTCCTTGTTCATACCTTCACCCCTCACTATCTTGTACTTCGGGGGATTGCCGTGGTGGATGATGTTCATGATTTCGTGGATTTCCTCGTCGGTGAGGTCTTCCTTGCCAAAGCAGGGGCCTGGGCTGATAGAGGCTGTTTCCTTGAACCAGTGCCATGCATCCTCGAAGAGCCAGCCGAGGCGGGTCCAGAACTTGCTGATAATGCTGAGGTAGATGAGCAGGGCGAGGGTCACGACGGCCAACACGTACAGGACAATCATCTGGGTGGTGGTAATGTCGTTGTCGGCGTTTTCTGCCTCCTTGTCCTTTTCTGCCATGAACGCATCTACTTCTTGCCGCATGGCAGCACTGTGTGCAGCCGAGGCCGCTTCGTGGAGGTCGAGATAATGCTTAATCTGTGCGGTGTCGAGCAGCGCACTGTACTTTTCGAGCGAGTCATTATAGGCTCTCTCCTGTTGCTCCAGCTCTGCCATGTGTGCGCTTAGAGGCACTTTATAGATGGTCTTTTCTCTTTCCTGACAGCCGCAGAGCAGGGCGATGCAGGCGAGGGCGATTATGATGTTCTTGTTCATAATGCTATGTGTTTATTATTCAAGTTGAACTTCGTTCTTCTTCCGTCACGACTCGGCCATCTCCAAGCGAGCTCGGATGGCTCTCACTGTTCCGTCAGTTCCAATGGCTCGTAAGGGGTGTGGATAGATACGGCTTCGCCCAAGACGACATGGCCACCGGCATCGACGGTTCCACTTCTCCAACCAACAGCTTTAAGCCAGTTCTCTGTAAATGTGCGCTGGTATTTCTGCACTTCGGCACGTGTACTCTTCTTATACCCCTTGTATTCGTATTGCACGATGGGATGCTTGCCTTTCTCTATTCCCACGGCCTCAAATGTATAGAGACGATTGGTGTCATAGACCTTTAGAATCAGGCCGGGCAATCCGCCGAACTTCCACGGCCCCGTCTTTACAGGAATGTCAGTCGCGAACCACGCCTCGTAGTTGCGCCCCCGCCAATGGCACGTTGCTTTCTGGCAATCATAGCCGATGACCGTCTGATGCTCCGTGCCGAGCGTCCAGTTCATTTGCGGGTATGGCTCAGTATAGAAACTGTTGTAACTGCCCAGCTTGTCGGGCATACAGGCATACTCCGTCAACTGACCATTCCTGACGTAGAGATCAGCCCATTCATATTGGCACCACCTGTCTTTCTTCTTTCCACCAGGGCCAAGCCACGTCGGGGCACTCTTGGCGTTGCGATTCTTCTTGCTCCATTCTGTCCGCAGGGAATCGGAATTGAAGACGAACCAGCTGTAATACTTCGTGATGCTGTCGCCGATGTCAAGACGCTGGAAGTCAACGTAAGTGTCCATGTCGTCAATCTTGTCTGCATTCAGGGCATACCAAACGCGCACTTCCGTCTGGTCAACGACTGTGGCTTTGCCCGTACTGCGGCTTATCGGGATTCCAGCATGACCCTGCTTCTGTTGCGCACTCGCCCCGCCGCACACGGCGGCGAGGGCGAGGATGATGGTGATGATTTTCTTGTTCATGATGATATAATTATTCAAGTTCCAGCGGCTCGTAGGGATAGACCTTTGAGAGGGCGTTGCCATCCATATCTTTCCATCCCAGTGTCTTTGCGGGGTTCTCGTTGATTTTCCGCTCCAGCTTCAGCACGGTCTCGCGCTTGATAGGCTTGCGACGGGCATATTGGCTTCTTACCATAGGTCTGCGGACACGCTCCACGTTGGTACACTCGAAGGTGTAGAGGTGGTCGGTGTCATAGGCCTTGACGATGAGGCCGGGCAGGCCTCCGAACTTCCACGGCCCGAACTTCACGGGAACCTCCGCCGTGAACCACGCCTCGAAGTCGCGTCCGTGGTAGTGGCATGTGGCTTTCTGACAATGATAGCCGCTGACGGTGGCAGTGTCCTGCGTCAGCGTCCACTGCTGGCCGGGGTAAGGCTCATCGTAATAGCCCTCATATTGCGGCAGACGCTCACGGTTGTATGTCCTTATCTTTCCGTCCTCGGCTATTAGCACATGGTATTGCAGTTCGTTCCAGTTGCCATATCCGTTGCGTCCACGCGGCAGCAGTTTCTTGGAGAAATTGCCTGAGCGGTTAGTCCTGCGGTCAACGGTGCGCAGCGAGTCCGATTCCCACACGAAATAGCTATAATACTTGTTGCAATGGCCGCCCACCTCCAGTATCTGCCAGTCGATGTAGGTGTTCTCGTCCTTGATGTCGAGTGCATTGAGGGCATACCACACGCGGACGGTGGCCGTGTCGATGGTGATGTAGTTGTCGATGTTCGACATGGCCACATAGCCAATCTTGCTTTGTTTCTCCTGCGCCCATGCCGTCATGGCGGCGAGGGCGATGATGAGGGTGATGATACGTTTGTTCATTATACAATTTGGTTTTTAATGTTACTGTGTCCTCGCAAAAGGCTCGCGGAGCGCGTTGAGGGGGCTTTGTGTCCTTGCAGAAGGCTCGCGTAGCAGATTGAGGCGGTCTTGTGTCCTCGCAGAAGGCTCGCGGAGCGCAGGGAGGGGGCTTTGTCATCGCGCAGAAGCGACGCGGAGCAGTCCGTGGCGGTCTTGTGGCCTCGCAGTAGCGGCGCGGAGCGCCCCGTGGCACTACTGTTTGGTTACAGGAGGCTCGCGAAGCACTCCGCGTTGCTAATGATTGTTTACTCGGGAGTCACGGGCGTCACCTCGCCGCCGCCGTCGTCATCGCCACCCTCGTCGGGCTTCGGCTCGGGTTCCGGCTCGGGCTTGGGGTCGTCGCCGGAGGTCTTGCCGCTGCTGATGTAGTAGAGCTTGGCGCGCTCCTCGATGCCGAAGAG
>JAEEGF010435769.1_pt1 | contig 12648 bp, 11 predicted proteins | sample 9134171 | NCBI WGS metagenome assembly JAEEGF01 (sample SAMN16246542, study PRJNA631951) | gut metagenome | biome: gut microbiome; feature: rumen; material: AP-attached | host: Bos | place: Iran: Karaj | collected 2018-10 | reverse complement strand
ATGTCAAGGATAAGGTTATTTCAAAGGCACTAGAAGAAGGATACAAACAGTATCTCATGATGCACAAGTTTCCCTTTGCAGTTCTTCATATAAGGCTTGATCCGGCTATGGTTGATGTAAATGTTCATCCTGCCAAGTTAGAGGTGAGATTTGGCAATCAGCCTGCTCTTTATGAATTTATCAGGTCAAATGTAGAACAGACACTAAGAGCCAAGGAAATGATTCCCGATGCGCTGCTTGGAGAAGATGAACCGGTCTCCCAAAAAGCGAAAGAGGAAAAACCTGAGGAAAAGAAAGAAGAAATCGAAGAGCCTAAGCCAAAGAAACCTGCAATTTCCGCGCAGCCTTTTGAAACGGTTCGTTTTGAGGAAAATCGACTTAAGGAAGATACCCCTGTTTTTGCAACAGGAATAAAAGCAGAACCAATAAAGATAGAAGACTCCAATAAATCAGCAGTATGGACAAGAATCTTTGGCGATGCGGATGGAGCAAAAGCAAAGGAAAGCGAAAAATCTTCTCCGATAATAAAGCAGGAAGAGGCAATAATTGTTGAGAAAAAGCCTGTTCAGCTCAATCTTTTTGATGAAAAGGTTTTGAGTAAGGAAAATGTTAGAGAATATGAGATTCTTGGTCAGGCCTTTGGTACATATTGGATAATAGGCTTTAAGGATAAGATATTTTTCATGGATCAGCATGCAGCCCATGAAAAGGTCAATTATGAGAGAATGATGAAGCGCTACAAATCAGGCGAGCAGCTTTCGCAGATGGTAAATCCTCCTGTGATTCTTTCTCTTTCTTCTGCTGAGGAAGAGCTATTTTTGAAATACAGGCAGTATTTTGAAAAACTTGGATTTAATATAGAGAACTTTGGTGGCCATGAATATGCCATGAGAGCTATTCCGATAGATCTTTTTGGATGCACCAATGAAAAAGAGATGTTTATTCAGATTTTGGATGAATTGTCTCATGAGACCAGTCTGGACAGAACACCGGATTTAATCAACTACAAGATTGCAAGCATGGCATGTAAAGCCTCTGTAAAAGGCAATACAAGGATGACGGTTCAGGAGCTGGAAGCTCTTTTGGATGAACTGCTTACCCTGGAAAATCCTTATAACTGTCCTCACGGAAGACCTACAATTGTATCAATGTCCAAGTATGAGATTGATAAGAAATTTAAGCGAGTTGTGGAATGAAAAAACAAAAATTACTTGTTTTAACAGGTCCAACTGCTGTTGGGAAATCAAAACTATCAATAGCACTTGCAAAAGCAGTCGGCGGAGAGATTATCTCCGCTGATTCTATGCAGGTCTATAAATATATGAATATCGGAACCGACAAGATTTCAGTCGACAAAATGGATGGAGTTCCCCATCATCTGATAGACTTTCTTGAACCTACAGCGGACTTTAATGTCTTTATGTTCCAAAAGCTGGTAAAAGAGGCTATCGAAGATATAGCTTCAAGGGGCAAGGTACCGATTTTGGTTGGCGGAACAGGGTTCTATATACAGGCGATATTAAAGGATATAGACTTCACAGAGACAGACGAAGACGATTCTTATAGAAAAGAATTGGAAAAGAGAGCTGAAGATGGTGAGGCTCATGCTCTTTTTATGGAACTTGAAGAAGTTGACCCTGAATCGGCTAAGATAATTCATGAGAATAATACAAAGCGTGTCATAAGGGCTTTGGAATATTACCGCAAAACAGGCAGGAAAATTTCTGAGCATAATCAGGAACAAAAAGAAAATGATTCACCTTATGATTTTAGATATTTTGTGTTGACAGATGACAGAAAAACGTTATACTCACGCATAGACGCTCGTGTTGACAAGATGATAGAAGACGGTTTGGAAGAGGAAGTCAGAAAGCTTATGGAAATGAATATTCCTATGACTGCAACTTCCATGCAAAGTCTTGGCTATCGCGAGATGATAGGATATATAAAAGGTGAATATGATCTTGAGAGAGCGATATATCTTATCAAGCTAAATACAAGGCATTTTGCCAAGAGACAGCTTACATGGTTCAGACGTGAGAAAGATGTTTTATGGCTTGATAAGCGTGACTTCGATCATGATGAAAAAAGAATTTTAGAAGAAATGATTAGGATTTATGAAAATGAATAATAATATGTATGAAGCTCTTGGAATTTCAAGAGAAGTTTTTGAGTTTGGCGAGAAGATTTTAAAAGACCTTGAAGAGAGATTTAAGAAGATTGATGAAAATGCTGAATACAATCAGTTAAAAGTCATCAAGGCAATGCAGGACAATAAAGTCAGCGAAGCCTGTCTTTTGGGAACAACAGGATATGGATATAACGACATCGGACGAGAGAAGTTAGAAGCTGTTTATGCATCTGTATTTCATACAGAAGATGCTCTTGTAAGACCGCAGATCACATGTGGTACACATGCGCTTGCACTTGCGCTTATGAGTAATCTGCGCCCGGGAGATATGCTTTTTTCTCCTGTAGGTAAGCCATATGATACTCTTGAAGAGGTTATCGGAATACGTCCATCAAAAGGCTCTCTGGCTGAATATGGAGTGTCTTATTCGCAGGTAGATCTGTTACCTGACGGAAGTTTTGATTTTGAAAATATTAAAAGAGTTCTTTTGGAAAACGATAATATAAAGCTTGTTACCATCCAAAGGTCTAAGGGATATCAAACAAGACCAACTCTTTCAGTTGAAAGAATCGGAGAACTCATAAGCTTTATCAAAGGTATAAAGAAAGACGTTATCTGCATGGTAGATAACTGCTATGGCGAATTTGTAGAAAAGATTGAGCCAACGGATCTTGGAGCGGATATGGTTGTCGGATCCCTTATTAAGAATCCGGGCGGCGGACTTGCTCCTATTGGCGGATATATTGCCGGCAAGAAGGATTGTGTTGAAAATGCGGCATTCAGACTTACTTCTCCTGGACTGGGAAAAGAGGTTGGAGCTTCACTTGGAATTCTTCCTCAGTTTTACCAGGGATTTTTCCTTGCTCCTACAGTAACTGCTTCAGCACTTAAAGGCGCTATTTTGGCTGCCAATATCTATGAAAAGCTTGGGTTTAATGTTTGCCCTAATGCAACAGAAGACAGATTTGATATTATTCAGGCTGTGACTTTCGGAAAGCCTGAAGGCGTAATTGCGTTCTGTGAAGGAATTCAGGCTGCAGCGCCTGTAGATTCTTTTGTTACACCAGAGCCATGGGATATGCCTGGATATGATGCGCAGGTTATCATGGCGGCAGGAGCTTTTGTATCAGGTTCATCAATTGAGCTTTCTGCTGACGGACCTATCAAAGAGCCATACTCTGTATTCTTCCAGGGAGGCCTTACATGGCCACATGCTAAATACGGTATTTTAAAGACATTACAAAAGATGGTTGATGCTAAAATAGTATCTTTGTGATAAACTAATAGCTGGACCTTGGTTTTTCTTTCTGATTGCCCGGAGAAGCGGCGCCTTGTGCGTTTATCAGAAAGGAAAAACATGAAATCACTTAGCAAAAAGATTATTGACGGTGAAGCTTATAAAGATATGCTTCCCTATGAGCGTTTTATAAATGCCGGTCCGGAGAGCCTTACGGATGCTGAACTGCTTGCTATTATCATCAGAACAGGCAGCAATATGTTATCGCCTATAGATATAGCCCAGAATATTTTTAATTTGTCTCAGGGAAAAGAAAGAGGGCTTAACAGTTTATTTTCTTTATCACTGGATGAACTTAGAAGTGTGCATGGGATAGGTGAGGTCAAGGCAGTTAAACTTAAATGTATAGCCGAACTTGCTAAAAGGATGTCCATTCAAAGGTCAGTTGAAGGAACCTTCTTTGAATCGCCATATCAGATTGCCAATCTGTATATGGAGAAGATGCGGCATGAAGAAAGAGAAAAAGCGATTTTGCTCTGTTTAAATAACAAGAACAAGCTTATTCACGAATCGGTTATTTCAATCGGGACGGTTAATTCCGCATCACTTTCTCCGCGGGATGTATTTATAAACGCACTCAAAGCAGGGGCTGTATTTGTGGTATTACTTCACAATCATCCCAGCGGCGATCCGACTCCATCCAGATCGGATGTTGAACTAACAAATAAGATACGAGAATCCGGCTACATGCTTGATATCGTATTAAAAGATCATATTATTATAGGAAATCAGTCATATTACAGCTTTAATGAAAAAGGGCTTTTATGGCAATAAGGAGAAGAAATGGCTAATATTTTTGGAATTGATCTTGGAACAAGTAATATTAAGATTTTCAACAGAGACGAAGATAGCTTGACTGTAGAAAAGAACATGATAGCTATTGAGAACAAAACAACAATTTTTGCATACGGTAATTCTGCATATGAAATGTATGAGAAAGCACCGGATAAAATTAAGATTTCTTATCCTCTTAACAGCGGTGTTATCGCTGACATCGAGCATATGGAAACCCTTGTAAAGCTCTTTATTACAGACCAGATGAAAGGTTCAGTAAAGCCATGTGAAGTATATATTGCTGTTCCTAAGGATGTTACTGAAGTTGAGAGAAGAGCTTTCCATGACCTTATAAATGATGCCGGAATCAAGGCTAAAAAGATCATGATGGTTAAAAAGCCATTGGCAGACGGCCTTGGAATGAACGTAGACGTTATGAATTCTCAGGGTGTTCTGGTAGTTAACGTTGGATACGATACAACTGAGATTTCAATTCTTTCTCTTAGAGGTATAGTTGTTAGTAAGCTTATTAAGGTTGGTGGCAAGAAGTTCGACGAATCAATCAGAAACGTTATTCGTAAGGAATTTGGTCTTCTTATTGGTGAAAAGACATCAGAAGCTGTAAAGATTTCTCTTAAAGAACTTGAAAAAGAAGGCAAGGATGCGATTGTTTACGGTAGAGATATCGTTACAGGTCTTCCTGTAGAAAGACAGATCCCTATTGATCTTTTAAATCAGGCTCTTATTGAGAACTTTGATGTTATTCTTGACAATATTAAAGCTGCTCTTGAAAAGACTCCACCGGAACTCGCAGCAGATATTTTCAAACATGGTCTTTATCTTACAGGTGGTGCTTCTCAGGTATGCCATCTTGCACAGAGACTTAGCAACGGTGTAGGACTGAATGTGAATATAGCTGAGAACCCAATCGGTTCAGGTGCACTTGGTCTTGCCAAAATTATAAAAGAAGATCAGTATAAGCCTCTTGCATATGGAATTGAAGAGGATAGATAAATGAGTCCTATCATAAGGCAGAGAGGAGAAGAATTTACCCTTCCAAGTAAATATCTCCTCTTTATTTTAACAATTTTCTGCACTGCGCTTATAGTAATAACTTTTAATACAAACCTGTTTACGGGACCATTAAATTCCTTTGCAGGTATATTTGTTGTGCCATTTCAAAAGGGCATTACAGTTGTATCTACAGAGCTTAAGGAAGTAACTGACAAGCTTGTTTCCATTACTCAGCTGATTGATGAAAATGAGAAGTTAAAAGCTCAGGTAGATGAACTTACAATTGCCAATACAAATTTAGAGCAGGAAAAATACGAATTAACAGAGCTTAGAACCTTATATGAACTGGATTCAAAGTACGAAGAGTATCCTAAGACAGGAGCCAGGATAATAGCAAAGGATGCCGGTAACTGGTATTACTCTTTTGTTATTGATAAAGGCTCGGATGATGGCATTAAGATAGATATGAATGTTATCGCCGGAGCAGGGCTTGTTGGCAGAATAATCGATGTCGGACCGGACTGGGCCAAGGTGCAATCTATCATTGCTGATAATTCCGCTGTAAGCGGAATGGTTTTATCTTCATCTGATAATTTGATCGTTTCAGGTGACCTTGAGCTATACAGGAACGGTTATATTGCTTTTTCCAAGCTTGTTGATGATGCTGATAAAGTTCGCATTGGTGATAAGATAGTTACTTCCAATATCAGTGACAAATATTTGCCGGGAATACTTATCGGTTATATTTCGACTTTGGAAGATGATTCAAACAATCTTACAAAATCAGGAACTCTTTCTCCTGCGGTGGATTTTGAGCATATGAATGAGGTTCTTGTAATCCTGGAATTAAAGAAAAATGGTGGGAACTAAAGCCTTTTATGAATATTAGACGTATACTTGTCAATTTCATATTAATAATTGTGTCCTTTATTTTACAGACAACTCTTTTCAGAGCTTTGGACTTTGGAGGAATTGCTCCGAATCTCTTAATGATAATGACAGCCTCCACTGCCTTTATTAAAGGAGATAAAGCGGGGCTGTTAACAGGTTTCTTCTGCGGATTTTTGATAGATATATTCTTTGGAACTTATATTGGTTTCTTCGCGCTTATCTATATGTACATTGGATTTATTGTAGGTAAGCTTCATATCATCTTTTTTTCACAGAATGTTGCAATCCCAATTTTGGTAATTACAATTTCTGATTTTATTTATGGCTTTATTTGTTATGTCCTTATGTTCTTGTTTAGGACTAAATTCGATATAGGCTATTATATGGGCACTGTTATAATTCCTGAAATGGTTTATACAGCAATAATAGCTATAATACTTTATCCGATAATACTTAAGATCAATAATTCTATTGACGAAAAGGAACAAAGGAGCGCCAAGAAATTTGTTTAGTGAAATAAAAGAAACTGTCATAAAGTTCATAACATCAAGAGCAGTAATTGTTTCTTTTGTTCTTTTTACTTTAGCCTGTGTAATGATATACAGGCTTTTTTCGCTGCAGATAATAAATGGAGAATATTATCTTGATACTTTTAAGCTTCGAATTAAAAAAGAGAAGACGATCGCTGCTGCAAGAGGAAACATATATGACAGAAACGGAAATCTTTTAGCATACAATGAGCTTGCTAATGCAGTAACTATAGAAGACGTATATAAATCAGGTTCAGGAAGAAATAGTTCTATTAATAAGACTTTGAATACATTGATTGATATTATTGAAGACAATGGTGATACTGTTGATCAGGATTTTGGGATAGTTCTAAATGAAAGCAACGAGTTTGAATTTAATGTATCGGGCAATTCACAGTTAAGATTTTTGGCTGATGTGTATGGACATTCTTCTGTTAATGACCTTAAATATGAAGAAAAGACAAAGACTGCAGCAGAAGTAGTTGATGATATGTGTAAGACCTTTGGAATTGGACAATATGAAACACCGGGTGTTTCTTCTTCATTTGTTGCCAGAAAAGGCTATACCAATGACAGGGCACTTAAAATTCTTACAGTTCGTTATCACATGAGTTCTAACAGTTATCAGAAGTATATTGATACAACGGTTGCTTCTGATGTAAGTGATAAGACTGTAGCTGATGTTATGGAGAATCAGGATATTCTCGATGGTGTTTCAATAGAGGAGAGTACAGCAAGAAAGTACGTTGATGCCAAGTATTTTTCGCACCTTCTTGGCTATACCGGTAAAGTTTCCGAAGATGAACTTGCAGAACTTATAAAGACAAATTCGAATTACGGATTAAATGATACAGTAGGTAAATCCGGTATAGAGCAGTCTATGGAGGCTGTTCTTCAGGGAACAAAGGGATCCGAAACGGTTTATGTTGATAATACCGGACAGGTTATTGAGACCAGTAACTATGTTGATTCAATTGCCGGTAATGACGTTTATCTCACAATAGATAAGAACCTTACTGAAGCATGCTATGACATTATAGAACAGTCGCTTGCAGGTATTCTTGTTTCAAAAATACAAAATGTAAAGACATATACATTTACTGAAACAAGTAGCTCAAGTAACATTGTTATCCCTATCTATGATGTTTACTATGCGATTTTTGATAATGATGTTGTAGATATACCTCATTTTTCTGAAAATGATGCAAAAGAAACAGAAGCTGCTGTATATCAGTCTTTTGTAGAAAAGAATCAGACAGTTCTTGATCAGTTAAAAAAGGAATTTGAAGAGACCAAAACACCATATAATGCCCTGACTAATGAATATCAGTGGTATATGAGTCATATTGCGGCTTTTCTTTATTCAGACGGAATAATAAATTCATCATTGGTTGACAGGGAAGATGATATGTATGTAGCCTGGACAACCGATGAAACGATTTCTCTGACTGAATATCTCAAGTACGTAATTGCCATGAACTGGGTTGATGTTTCAAAGCTTAGTATTGACAATCAGTACGCTGATTCAGAAGAGATATTTGATCAGATTGTAAAATATGTAATTAATAAGCTGTCAACCGATTATGATTTTCAGACAAGACTTTACAAATACCTTCTTTTAGACGGCAACATATCAGGTACTCAGGTTTGTAATCTGCTTCTTGAGCAGGAAGTCGTTACATTGTCTGACGAAGAAAAGGCAATTTGGGAAAGAGGTGGAGAGACAGCGTACACCTTTATGACCAACAGAATCTCAAATCTTGATATTACACCTGCACAGTTGGCATTGGATCCATGCACGGGTTCAATGGTTGTGACAGATGTTAATTCTGGTGAGGTTCTTGCTATTGTTTCATATCCCGGATATGACAATAATAAAATGGCTAATGGTGTAGATGCTGAGTACTACGCCAAACTTCGAAGCGACAATTCAAATCCGCTTTATAACTATGCAACGCAGCAGAAAACAGCTCCCGGTTCCACATTTAAGATTGTTTCGGCAACAGCCGGATTATCTGAAGGTGTTATAACAACGGATTCCATAATTTACTGCGGCGGTATTTTTGACAAACTTGATCATCCGCCAAAGTGCTGGATTTATCCTAGTGGACATGGTGGACTTAATGTTGCGGGAGGTATCAGAAATTCCTGTAACGTATTCTTTTATGAAGTTGGTTTCAGACTGGGCCTTTTGGGGAATAACTATTCCTCTGAGACAGGTCTTGAAAAGCTGGCTACTTATGCTGATATGTATGGCCTTACTGAAAAATCCGGTATAGAAATTGCGGAATCTGAGCCTTCCGTATCAGATCAGGATGCGGTTCGTTCTGCGATTGGACAGGGTAGTCATTCATATACTACTGTAGGACTTGCAAGATACGTTACGACTATTGCCAATAATGGTACATGCTATAGTCTGTCTTTGATTGATAAGACTACAGACTCAAATGGGAATCTTCTTGAAGATTACAGCCCAACAGTTAGGAATACCATTGATATGCCTGCATCATACTGGAATTCCATTCATCTTGGAATGAGACAGGTTGTTCAGGACAAATCATATTATGCTAATCTTGGTGTAACAGTAGCGGGTAAAACAGGTACTGCGCAGGAATCAAAGAGCAGACCAAACCATTCACTGTTTATATGTTATGCACCTTATGAGAAACCGGAAATTGCTATAGCTACGAGAATAGCTTATGGTTATACATCAAGTTATGCCGCTCAGATCACAAAAGAAGCACTTGCTTATTATTTTGAGCTTCGTGATACTGATGAGATTCTTTCCGGAACGGCTAATCAATTGCAGGATGGTGCAACTAACGCAGACTAACAGGAGCTTATATGTTAAAGAAGTACAAACTGATAAATTACGATTTTCCTTTAGTCATAATGGTTATAGGACTTACAATATTTGGAATAATGGCGATTAGTTCTGCTGATCCTTCGTTTGTTTCCAAACAGACAGCGGGTATGATCTTTGGAATTGTTATGATGATTTTTATTTCATTACTGGATTATTCTTTGATCATTAAGCTTTATATTCCATTTTATATACTTAATATTTTGCTTCTGGGGTTGGTTTTGTCACCTCTTGGAAGCAGTACCAATGGCGCTCAGAGATGGATAAATCTTTTTGGTATTACTTTCCAGCCGTCCGAAGCAGCCAAAATTTTATTGATTTTATTTTATGCTCAGTTTATTATGAAATATAAGGATAAAGTCAAGAACTTTGGCTTTATTCTTATATGTTTAGGATTACTTGCTGTTCCGTTGGGACTAATCTATGCTCAGCCGGATCTTTCTACCTGTATTATGGTAATGATGATATTTTCATCAATAATCTTTGTGGCAGGAGTAAACTGGAAGCTAGTAGCTTTTGTTTTATCTGTTTCCATTCCTACAGTTCTTTTTGTTATTTATAATGCTGTTCAGGAAGAAAGTAGTTTTCTCAAAGATTATCAGCAAAGACGTATACTGGCATGGCTGCATCCCGAAGAATATGCAAATGCTGAAGCTTATCAGACACTTAATTCTATGATGGCTATCGGCTCCGGACAGCTCTATGGAAAAGGCTATAACACTAACGAAATAAGTTCGGTATTGAATGGTGGTTTCATTTCAGAATCACAGACTGACTTTATCTTTACTGTTATAGGCGAAGAGTTTGGTTTTGTAGGAGGATGTCTGGTGGTAGTACTGATATTAAGTATTGCCCTTAGATGTTTTTTGATATCCATGAAGGCAAAAGATAAAGCCGGAGAAGTTATAGCAGTTGGTGTAGGTGCGTGGATTGGTTTTCAGGGTATTATCAATATAGGCGTTGCTACAGGTGTATTACCCAATACCGGTCTGCCGCTACCATTTGTAAGCTATGGACTGACTTCACTACTTACTGTTTATGCAGGCATTGGCTTTGTTTTAAACGTAAGACTTCAGGGAAATAAATATATATTGGGGAGAGGATAAACTTATATGAATATTGCTTTAATTGCCCACGATGCTAAAAAGAAACTTATGCAGAACTTCTGCATAGCATATAGAGGAATACTTAGTAAAAACGATCTTTATGCTACAGGTACAACTGGAAGACTGGTAGAGGAAGTTACCAATCTTTCAATTCATAAATATCTTGCCGGTCACCTTGGTGGAGCGCAGCAGCTTGGAGCTGCTATAGAACACAATGAAATCGATCTTGTAATATTCTTAAGAGATCCGTTAACAGTTAAATCTCATGAGCCTGATATCAGCAATATTATGTCTCTTTGCGATATGCATAATATTCCTGTTGCTACAAATCTTGCTTCAGCAGAGTTATTACTTAAGTCATTGGATAGGGGAGATTTTGAGTGGCGTGAGATGTATAAATAAGGTCGTTACATGTTTTTTAAGCCTTTTTGTAGGAGCATTTTGCTTAAGCGGATGCTCTTACTTTTCGTATTCTGCAAAATATTCTGCTGCTTCAAGCAGTGATAACAGAACAAATCTATATTATCCCACATTTGCTTCGGAGTTATGCGTAGCTGACAGTAATATTACAGGAGAAGAGGATGCGGTTCCCTCTGATGTCAGCGCAGGTCTTTTTGATCTTAATAAAAAAGAGACTTTGTATGCCAAAAATGTTAATATGCAAGTCCAGCCTGCGAGTCTTACAAAGGTAATGACAGCACTTGTTGCGCTGAAGTATGGTAAGCTTGATCAGGTGCTTGTGGCAGGTAGTGATGTTTATGTCAATGAAAGCGGAGCACAGAAGATAAATCTAAAAGAAGGCGACAGAATGACTCTTGATCAGGCACTTAGGATTCTTCTGATCTATTCTGCAAATGATGTGGCCAATCTTATAGCTTCAAATATCGGTGAATCTATCGATGGATTTGTAGATATGATGAATAAAGAGGCTATTGCTATTGGCGCTACCAATTCACATTTTCAAAATCCCCATGGACTGACGGCTGATGAACATTATGTTACAGCATATGATATGTATCTGATTTTCAATGCTGCCATGCAATATGATACTTTCACTGAGATTATTAACATGACTGAGTACAGTACCAATTACCTTGATGGCAATGGTTCAACTAAGGAAGTCAGTGTTTCATGCACAAACGGTTATTTGTCAGGACATTATTCTGCGCCTCTAGGTGTGACTGTTATAGGTGGTAAAACAGGTACTACAACTGCAGCAGGACATTGTCTGATTTTGCTTGCAAGAGATACCAATGGAAGTCCTTATATCTCTGTAATCATGCGTGATACCGATACCGGAACGCTTTATTCGGATATGTCATCTTTACTTGGAGAAATAACCAAATAGAGTTGTTTTTTGCTATCTAATATTTTATAATTAATTCATGAATTTTATTCTAACTAGCAGGAGGGTATGCCGATGGTTCAGTTAATTGTTGGGAAAAAGGGAAAAGGAAAGACAAAATGTTTATTGGACAAGGTTAATACCGAGGTAAAGAACGTACTCGGAAGTGTAGTATTTCTTGATAAGAACACTAAGCACATGTATGAGTTAAACAATAAGATTCGACTTATTGTAGTTCCAGAGTTTATGATTTCAAATTCTGATGAGTTTATCGGATTCGTAAGTGGTATTATTTCTCAGGACCACGATCTCCAGCAGATGTATTTTGACGGTTTCTTAAATATTTCTTGTCTTGAAGGCAAAGATATTACAGAAACAATAGAAAAACTTGAAAAGTTATCAGAGAAGTTTAACATTGACTTCATTTTAAGTGTTTCAATGGATGAAGCAGAGCTTCCTGAAGGTGTAAAGTCTAAAGTAGTTATTTCACTTTAATTTTAAAGTAATAAATTATAAGCCGCGGGCTTTCCGCGGCTTATATAATGCAAAAAAAGAAATAAAGGTTGGTAAAATGGCTAAGAAAAACAGCCGCGTAACTAGGTATCCGGGGAATATCAACAACATAAATATCGGAATGGTGTTTTTTGCTGTAATAGCAATTTACATTTTAATTAGTGTCATAACTTATATGCGTAAG
>JAEEGF011146598.1_pt1 | contig 12650 bp, 7 predicted proteins | sample 9134171 | NCBI WGS metagenome assembly JAEEGF01 (sample SAMN16246542, study PRJNA631951) | gut metagenome | biome: gut microbiome; feature: rumen; material: AP-attached | host: Bos | place: Iran: Karaj | collected 2018-10 | reverse complement strand
AAAGTGCGACGGTTGGAGCGCCATGGGTCAAGTGTGGCTCTTCATCGTGGCCCCGCTCGTCGGCGCCTGCCTTGCCGGCCTTTGCTACAAGTGCATTTGTGGCTGCTGCAAAAAAGAGAAATAATCTGATCATTAATTAATGGATTTCAGGCCGTTTCATTCGCTGGTGATACCGGCAATGAAACGGCCTTCCTTTTACATCAAAACACATTACCATGAAAAAGTTATCTCTACTATTCCTAGCTTTCTTTTCGCTGTCGTTGGGTTTTAATGCCCAACAACCTGCGACACGGGCTTTCATCGACGAAGAGGGGGTGATCCGTACCGAAACCATACAGACACAGCTGCCTCCAGCGGCCCGCGATGGTCTGACGCCCATGCCTGGCTTTCCTTTAACCTTTGCCTCCAACACTACCTACAAACCCATGCGTGGTTTGGCTTTGGCCGACCTCAACGACGACGGCACCGATGAAATCATCCTCTGCCACAACGAGGAAATCAACGTCATCGACGGGCAAGGCAACGTGCTTTGGACACAGGCCTTAGTCGGTGGCATGGCCCAATATCCTGCTGCCGTGGGCGACATCAACAAAGACGGCATCCTCGAAATCGTAGTCCTCACGGCCTATGGCAATGCTCGTGGCGGCTTCAACGTCTTCGATGCCAACGGCAACGTCCTGTTTTCGACGGTCACCAACAACAATCCACTCATCTGCGCGCCCGTTTTGGCCGACCTCAACAACGACGGCGAGTTGGAAATCGTTTTCAGTGGCCGCGGAAAAGCCTCGGCAAACATCTCAGCAGGTGTCCATGTGTGGAACCTACAAGGCGAGGAGATAGAGGGCTTCCCCTTCGAAATGCCTTCAACGCCTGCCTTCACGCCCACCTTGGCCGACTGTGGTGACGGCACTTTGATGCTTTTCACAGCGACCACCTCGGCACTTTACTACGTCAATAATACGGGCACACAACTTAATATGATAGACAGTGAAGGAGCCTACAAGTATTCGTACCAATCGCCACTCGTGGTCGACTTATTCGGCCACGGTTTTACCGACTGGAGCCTCGTGGGTGCCTGCCATGGTGACAACCCGCACCATTACGCGCGCCGTATCATGGGTGGGAATGGCGACTACCTTGACGGCTGGCCAAAACCCGTTTCAAGTTGGACTTATTCCGCCCCGACGGCCGTCAAAAACGGCGACGAATACGCCATCTTTATGGGCGTCTCTGGCGAAGGTAACGTGTTCTACCAATATGATGCCGAAGGCAATGTGGCTCCCGGATTCCCACTCAACCTGAGTTCGGGCATCGAAGGCTTTATCTCTGTGGCCGACATCGACGGCGACGGCGAAAACGAAATCATCACCGACTTCAATCTGATGGATGGCGAACAAGGCTACATCCGAGCTTGGGAGATGGACGGCACCGAGGTCACAGATGGCTTCCCGCTCCGTCCGCAAGGCCTTTCCTACATGAATGGCGCCAATTTCGGTGACATTAATGGCGACGGACAACTGGAAATCGTCACCTTAACTTATGTCCAAAACTTCTCCCCTGACGACCCAGTTTATGTGACTGCATACGCCTTGAATCAACCTGTTGAAAATCTGGTTTTTGGCACCTACAAAGGCAGCAACGACCGCATGGGATGGCTTCGCGAGGAGGAAGTGGTCATCAGCTGCAACCCTCCCCGCAACCTGACGGCAGAGACTGGCGGTGATTTCCCCGAAGTGTATCTGCACTGGACCGAACCTGAAGCCGGCTCCACAGGAAATTTGTTGAACTACATTATCACGAGAAACGGCGAACTGCTTGCTGACTCCTTGATGACAACTGAATTTGTAGATTCCGACGTTGTCTTCTTCGAAACCTACGATTATGTCGTCATTGCCGTGTACGACGACAACTGCGGAGCCGCTTCGGCCCCATTTTCGGTAACTCCAATCCCTGATGCCATTCAAGAAAACGGAAAGAATATCAAAGTATATCCGAATCCCGCCAACGAAACCCTTCATGTGGAAGGAACGGGTGTCCATCAAGTGGAAGTGTTCAACATCATGGGCCAAAACGTGTTGCGCATCGGTGAAAACTTTGAGGCCATTGACATCAGCCGCCTACAAAATGGCATCTATTTCGTGCGTCTCAAAACCAATGATGGAGAAAAGACCGTGAAACTGGTCGTTGAAAAGTAAGATGGCTGGTATATACATCCATATTCCTTTCTGCAACTCGAAATGTGCCTATTGTGGGTTCTATTCGCTGCCTTCCTTGAAGCTGAAAGAGCGGTTTTTGGAGGTATTGAAGAGGGAGATTGTTGCGCGAAAGGGGTACCTCCAGTGCGGGGGATTGCGGGGCAAGCCCGCAATGAGGCCCGCACTGGAGGATGGTTGTGACATGACCTCTATCAACACCATCTATTTCGGTGGCGGCACGCCTTCGCTGCTTTCCCTAAAGGAAATTGGCGAGCTGCTTCACCTTATTAATGCGCATTATCCAATAGCCCCTAATGCCGAGATCACCCTTGAGGCCAACCCCGACACGCTTTCGTTGGAATACCTCGAAGGTTTGCGACAGCTTGGGGTCAACCGCCTCAGCATCGGCATCCAGAGCTTTTTCGACAACGACTTGAAGTATCTGAGCCGTCGCCACGACTCGCATCATGCCCAACAATGCCTTGACTGGGCCAAATTGGCTGGCTTCGAGAACATCAGCATCGACCTCATCTATGGCCTCCCCTCCTCCAACGCCGAGCAATGGAACAAGAATCTGGACATTTTCTTTGCATATAGTCTCCCCCACCTCTCAGCCTACGCACTCACTCTAGAACCTAATGCCATTTTGACCAAACAGATTGAATTAGGAAAAGTACCACCCATTAATGAAGACGATGCCCTGCGCGACTATGAAATCCTTTGCCAGCATGCCGCCGAAAACGGTTATCTGCATTATGAGATTTCCAATTTCTGTAAATCGGGGATGCACTCGAAGCATAACGCTAGCTATTGGTTCGGGACGCCTTACATAGGTTTCGGGCCTTCGGCGCATTCGTTTGATGGCGCTTCACGGCAATGGAATGTTTCCAGCGTTGAGAAGTATTGTGCACGGGTCCCTGAGCCTGTCGAAGGGCCCACCTCAGAAAGAGAAAGCCTTTCCACTGAGCAGCAATACGACGAATACGTCATGCTTCGCCTGCGCACCCATTGGGGCATCGACTTGAAATGGATGAAACGCGAGATGGGGGAACGCTTCTCCGCCTATTGCGAGCAACATGCACTGCCTTTGATAGCCGAAAGCAGGCTTTCAAAGACACGCGAATTCCTCTACCTCACCGACCAGCAGATGCTCTTCGCCGACGGTGTGGCAGAAACGTTGTTTTGGGAATAATCACCAGTTCATCCCGGCCAAGACGGACTTCACTTCGTCCTTGGTGAAACCAATCTTGAAGACATGCGAGGGCTCCAAGTGGTAGATTTCATGCTCAGCTAGGAAACGTCGTTCACCGCCTCCTGTGATGTTGAGCATGATCACGTCGTCGGGCTTCACCATGTCGCGTTCGATGGCCTGCTGCAAGGAAGCCGTGGCCACAGCGGCAGCATGATAGATGTCGATGCCTTCGGTTTGCTCAAACAAGGCCTTTGCAGCGTCGGCTTCGGTATTGCTGACGGCGAGGATATTGCCGTTGGTGTCTTTCAACGCATCGTATAATCCCCCGGCAAGGCTGTAAGGCGGTTTGCGGTTGGAGAGCACTGGAGCACAAATCTCAGCGGCATCCTTGCGGGCCTGGTCGGCATCGTAGGGCAACAGGGCGCGCAAGTTGGCACGCCATGCGTCGTACATGGGGACAAAAGGCTTGTTTTGCGAGACGATCAGGCGGGCTTTGTTCGAGCCGTAGCGACCGTCGCCGATGAAGCGCAGGTTGGCTTCCCAAGCGGCGATGGCACCCGTGCCGCTACCCACAGCCTGAAAATAGAAGTCTGGCGTGCGGCCGATGAAGGTCGTAGCCGACATCATGGTGGTGCCCATGCCGTCGCGGCGGGCGATGTTCTTTGCACCGCCTTCGGCGAGGTAGCCATCCATCTCACAAACCACATTCGAGAGGTTGATGGCATCGAAATAGTCGCTGCCCGACTCGGTGGTGATGAGTTTCACGCAAGGATTCAACGGCTTGTCGAACCACAAGGCCTTGATGTTGTCCTGCGGCACACAGAGTAGCAGCTTGATATGGTTGTCGGAGCACACCTTGGCAAAGGCGCGGGCCGTGTTGCCTGCCGATGCCACCACCAGCACCTGCTCTTTCAGGTCGTCGCCAAGACGAGCGCACACCGAATAGGCCTCCATCTCCTTGAAAGAGCAAGTGGTCATGCGGGCGTTGCGCTCGGGCCACCAGCCATTGAAGGTGATGTAGAGGTTGCGCAACCCCAGCTTAGCAGCGAGGCCTTCGCTCTTGTAGGTGATGGGCTCGGTAGGCTTTCTCAGCATGGACTTGATGGGCAGCCAGTCGGCATAGCGGTACAAGCCCAGGCAGGCCTCTTCCTTCACTTCCAGTTGTTTCTTCTCATAGATGGGACGCACCAAGCTCGGCGTGGGGCATTCCTTGTCGTCCAACGTCCAGCCTTGGTCCTCAAAGAGCCGACCTGTTGCGACGGTCTGCAGTTGGTATTTCGTAGGAGTGAATATCATATTCTTTTTGCTTTTGTGGCGCAAAAATACAAAAAGTAAGCATTCCGATAGTAAATATATTTACTATTTTTCAGATAACAAAGGACACGAGCCCCTCAGAAACTGACGAAACCAATTTCGCACACTTCTGTGAGACCCGTGTCCTTCTTGAAGATCTTTCTCCTTAACTTACTTATCTAACAATCAGTTTGCCATAATAAACATTACCCTTATTATCAACGATTCTGACTGTATAAACGCCTGGGGCTGCGGAAATACTGCGCTCAACGATAGTATTGCCAAAGCCCTTCTCTGAACTAACCAATTCGCCAACGGCATCGTAAACCTCCATCGTGACTTCCTCTAAATCAAACGATTCCGGGAGTTCTATACGGAAGTTCTCTCCCTTGGCCACTGGATTCGGATAGATGTCAAGGATGCTCTCATTCTTCTTGTTCACATCACGACTACCAGTGACTGTACCACTGAGAGTGACACTGCTGGTCTTTCCAGTGGTAGCTGCTATAGCGTTACCGTTATAATTACCAGCACTTAAGCCGCTCTTCAAACGGACATAGACATTGGCCTTGAGGAACTCGGCACCACCCGTCGAGGGATCCGGATTCACAGGTGCTTCATCATAAGTGAGTGTGAAATCGTCGACATTCAGGTAGAACTGGTCAGTGCAGTTGAAGTGACGGATGGCAATGTAACCCATCTGTCCTGCATAGGCACTGAGGTCGATGGTGTATTGGTTCCATGAACCCTGTGTGCGGTCGCCCTTGGCAGAGAGTGTCCATTCACCCAACTTGACAAAGCTGCTGGTGTTGGTGTTGCTACTCGTGGAGACATAGATGCCGAAGTGCTCAGCGGCATAATTTGCATCTTGGGCACAAGCATACATCGAGAAGGAACCTCCCAAGGTAACTTGCGGTGAGACTAACCAGTTATCAGGCGTCAGAGCACTGCCTGTTGTCTTGTTGTAACTCTCTGAGGAAAGCATGTCGCTACCGCCATGTGCACTGATGTTGTAACCACTCATAAGCACGCTTGCCAGCTGCCAATTGTAGCCGTCGCCATCTTTATCAATGGTGGTCCAATTATCCATCGAGCCTTCGAAGCCCCAAGTCTGTGTGCCTCTCGTGCCACCACGACTACCCGTCAGGGTAAGGGTGGTGCCATACGTGCCATTCAGGCTGCTACTAATCTCATAGCCGGTAGGTGCAGTAACTGTGACGTTGCTGCTCAAGTCGGCGCCGATGACAGCAAAGGTCTGCTTGGCTGAAGGCCCGTTGCCCACTACATAGGTGAAGCCACTCATGGTCTTGGGCGTAGCAATCAAAACCTCAGTGCTACCACCCGTGGAGCCGCCACCTGACATAGCCAATTTAATCTGATTGTTGCTCGTCACATAAGTGCCACTATAACTGCTCGGTGAGGCAGGATTGTAGTTGGTGTTGTCGTTGTAGATGCGCAAGGCACGGTTGGCACCTGTGCTGTAAACATAGAACTTGGGCGAGTTGGAACTGCTGCTCACATACGAACCTGTATTGTCGTCCATGCCAACCACCAAATTGCTTGTGCCATTATATACAAACGGCGTGCTCAGGGTGATGGTAGTCCAGCCAGAGGCATTGAAGGTGACATTGCCGCTGTAGACCTTATTGCTTGACGATAGGGTCTCCCAACCTGTCTTGCTGGTGAAGGCCGTCTTGCTTGTGGTCTTCAGATAGACATCCACATTTCTGGTGGTCGACTTGGAGTTCGATACCTTGAAGCTGATGGCTGTGATAGTACCTGCTTGACCAATTTCTGCGGCGGTGTAGATTTGCTCCGTCAACGAATATTTATAGTAGGCATAGGTTGGGATGTAAGCGTTGTTGGAAGAGCCACTTCCGATAGTGACTTCACCACCAGTGCCGCCGCTCGTAACATTGGGTTTGATGACGGCCACCACGGTAACATTGTAAGCAGGCATCGTGAAGCTGTTGTTGCTCACTGTGACAATAGTGTTCACATCGCCAGTCTTGTAGACCACCCAGGTGTAGAACGTGCATCCGCTGTTGGGCGCGACTGTAAGGTTAACAGTTTCACCCGCGGCTGCCGTGCTCTTATTGGCCGTGATGGTGCCATTGGGCACTTCAGCCACAGTGACGTCGTAATAGGTAGTCACTTGCTGCTGGGTGAAGTTGGCCACATAGGAAGCCGCTGCAGTGACAGTGAAACTATAGCTCGGGTTGGTGCTGACCTGTGTGCCGTTCTTCGTCCACTTGCTAAAAGTGTAACCATTGTTGGGGGTAGCGGTCAATGTGCAGGTACTGCCATAGGTGTAATTACCCGCACCGCTAATGGTGCCACCTGCCGTTGGACTGGCCGAGGCACTGATGGCATAGCTGTTCTGCGTGAATTCGGCCACATAGGCTACATTGGCTGTAGCAGTGAAGCTATAAGTGGGATTGGTGCTCACTTGAGTACCATTCTTGGTCCACTTCGAGAAGGTATAACCTGTGGCTGCAGAAGCCGTGAGAGTGACCGTAGTGCCTTCATCGTAGGTGCCAGCACCAGTGACGGTACCGCCAGAGGTCGGGTTAGCGCTTACGGTAATGGTATAGGTGTTGACCTGTGGTGTGCCACCAGCAGCATTCATGCTCAGCATAACTTGGTTGTTGGAGGTCACATAGGTGCCACTGTAACTGCTCGGCGAAGCGGGATTGTAGTTGGTATAGTCGTTGTAGATACGCATGGCACGGTTGGCACTAGTACTATAGACATAAAACTTCGGACTATTGCTGCTACTGCTCACATAGCTGCCGGTGTTGTCGTCCATACCAATGACAAGGTTGCTCGTACCATTGTACACAAACGGAGTGCTCAAGGTTATGGTCGTCCAGCCAGAGGCATTGAAAGTGACATTACCTGAGTACACTTTATCGCTGGAAGAGAGGGTCTCCCAACCGGTCTTGCTCGTAAAGGCAGTCTTCGTCGTGTGCTTCAGATACAGATCAACGTTACGAGTCGTTGACTTGGAGTTGCCGACCTTGAAGCTCACCGCGGTGATGGTACCTGCTTGACCGATTTCTGCAGCAGTGTAGATTTGTTCTGTCAGCGAGTAGTTATAATAGGCATACGTCGGGAGATAAGCATTGGTGCTCGATCCACTACCGATGGTAATTTCAGTGGCAGTGCCTGGATCGGGTGTCGACACCTCTGTGAAGTTGGCCACATAACTGGCGTTGGCGTTCACGGTGAAACTGTAGGTAGCATTGGTGCTTACTTGTGTACCGTTCTTAGTCCACTTGGTGAACTCATAGCCTGCAGCAGGGGTAGCGATCAGCGTGCAGGTGGTTCCTGAGGCATAGCTGCCAGCACCACTGATGGTACCGCCTGCCGTCGGGCTAGCAGTAGCACTGACCGTATAATAGGTCGTACTACCACCGCTGCCACCCACGGTGATGGTGCCAAGATAAGTTACCTTATTATAACCAAACACACAAAGCGTGAGGTTGCCACTATTGGCACCCGGAGCGGTGAGTGTGATGGTGGCTTTGTTGTTGCTGACCGTAGCCTTGCCCAAGATCTCATGGTTGGCATTGGTAATGGTAGCCAAGGCACCGTTGCCATTGGTGACATTAACGACATAGCTAGTAGCATTAGCATCGATGCTGCCATTATGGGTAACAGTCATGGCTTGCGGGGTCTTAGTACGCAGCATCATGCTCGGGTCGCCGAAGAGAATCCAAGCTTGATAGGTGCCCACAGCCGACTGTTCTGAGGTGCTGTAATGGTCGAAAATACCCATCAAGCCATTGACGGAGACACCACCCCAAGTGTGCTTGATATTGCTATTGTAGCTCTCCACAAGAATGTCGACGCACTCATCTTGAGCCCACATGGGCGGAATCCAAGGTTGGCTGATATATGACATCAGTGTGGCGATAGCACCAGTAGGATTATTGTTGTTGGTAGCACGCATCCAGGCCTCGGCAAAGCAATCGCTGCTATGGTCATACTTTCCGACGAGGCAGGCTACGGAGAAAATGAAGGGCAACTTATTCTCGTTGGTCAAAGCATTGACGTGGCTATTGGCATAGTAGACATAGCCCGTGGCATTGGCACCCCAAGCCGTCTCTTGACCGTGGTTGGCATAGTTGATGATGCCTACGCCACTGTTGATGTCGGATGAGATTTGAGCTGAGGTAGCAGTGTAGCCTGAAAGATTGGCATAACGTTGGTACACAGTAGAATAGCCATAGTTCAACAAATCGGTGCGAATGTTGTTGATGTGTTGGTAGTCGTCTTCATTGTTGTGGCCTGCTCCGCCTTCCTTTCTTGAGATGCCTTCGCCAATCTTGAGCCAAGTGGCTGAGGTGGAGAGATCGCGCTCGTAGGTGATGACACGGTTGCATTGTGTGGTCACTTGAGCTGCACTACTGGCAGAAAAACGACCAATAAAGACATCATTGTAGATGTCGTTACCGACGATTTGACCGTAAGCGTTGTCACCCTTACCGCCGTATGAAGAGCCACCTCCTGAATAGGTATAGCCTGGAATCTGGGCTACATCGCCAACAAGCAACACGTGGGTCAGGTTGTTGTTGGCATTGTATTGGCTTTGGATATAGCTCTTGATGGCCGAATAGCTGGAACCTGCAGTACTGGTGCCCACGATGGTAGTCTTCACACCACGGGTCTTCTTCCAGTTGACAAAGTCGGTCATATAATTGATGAAGTTGTCGTAGCAGATGATGAGCAGATCGCCTTCCTCATCGACAGGCGTGTATTTGGCCATGCCTGCCTCATAGTTGATGAAGTGACGCTGGTAGAGACTCTTGAAATCAGGATCCATCTTGATGACATTGCTGCGATTGGTCTGCATGGTGTTAGCACCATTGTCGTCTACCTTGTACATTTCTACGGTCATGTTATAGTAAACACGAAGGGTTTTCGTCACAGGATTGTAGGCGAAAGGTCTGACAATCATGTTCTGTCCACGGAAGTCACGAACGATATAAGGTTCGTAAAGTCCCACATTATTGGCAGGGAAAAAAGCATCCTGACTGTAGCATTCACCATAGGTATAGGGAACGTCGTCAGGGTTAATCTGCCGAGAGAAATTACCCTTGAATGGGGCAATCTCAATACCCTCATAGTCAGTGTACTGGGCATTGATGATACGGACACTCATACGAGCATGGTCGCCGATGATGGCAGGAATACCGAGAGTGGGCAGGTCGGGCTCACCAGCATTCACGGCATTCACCGCTTTAGGCAGGGAGATGACCTTGGCCTCACCACGTGGGGTGGTCACGTTAGTCGTGTAGAAACCAGGTACCTGCACGTTGACTCTGATGCTACTCTCTGAAGAAGAAATCAGCTGAGTGCTAAAAGGGGCTGGACTGTTGTTGTTCACGCCCGTCCATTGTGGCGTAGCTTGGTGTGCAAAAGCCATCAAACCGATGACGGAAAGCACGAGTAGTAAAAAAGGCTTTTTCATAATACAATAGTTTAAATTTGTCTTCAGATTACATTATTGAGCCCACAAAGTTAAAACAATCTCAGAATAAAAGTCAAGCAAACCGAGGGAATTTTTTTATCCAAATGACAATTTTATGTTTTAAATATCACTTTTTATGATTGAAGAAATTCACACAAAAAAAAAGCCCCAATAAAGCCATTGGCTTTAGGGGCTTAGGGATGCATTGATAGTGAGGAAGTCTCTTACTACACCTTTTAGCTCACTTATTGGGGAAAACAGAAAGTCTTGGTTTGGCTAGAGTTCGACTTGTAGATGTAACCCTTGCCTTCCAAACCGACAAAGGCTTCCGATTATTCCTCCTTACGGCGTTTGCCCACGAGGTAGGCTGCGCCAAGGCCCATGAGAACGGCTATGCCGCTGCCCAAAGGAGTTTCACTGGCATCAAAGTCCTCGTCCGATTCATGATTTGGGAATAAAGGATTTTCTTGAGATTTTATGAAAAGTCCTGGGCCCTTACCAAAAAGACCTGTTTCTTCGTATGATTCAATTTCCTGTGAAAAAGCCATGGTGCCCATGCCAAGGACAATGGCGAGTGTTATCATTAGTTTTTTCATTGTATGTCGTTGTTTTTATTATTTCTACACTTATGAATTCTGTATCGGCTTTTATCTCACCACAAGCTTTTGGACTTTCACATTGTCACCGTTGATAAGGCGGAGCATGTAAACGCCAGGAGCGGCCTCAAAACTCTTGCTGTAGCAGCCATTGATTTGTTCGTTGCAAAGGATACGACCATTGATGTCCACAATTTGCAGAGTGGCCTTGCCGTCGTTGTTGATAATCCAGTTGCCGTTGCTGAAGAAAGCGAAGGCCGTTGACCCTGTCGAAACGCTGTCCTCGTTGTTGGCGGCAAACACCAGGCGGAAACGGCTCTCATAGTCGTTTACCTTGGCCTCGAACGAATAGCTCGAGGTCTGGAGCAGGTCGACATCCATGCCCGTCAAGTTGTCGATAAGATGGAGGTAGTTCATTTCCACATTCTCGGTATCGATATTGAGGGTATAGGTACCATTTTCACTTGCTCTGAAGTTGAGCGGGAACTCGCCTTGGGCGGCACTGCGCACCACTGCATAGTCGTGGTCGCCCTGCGGAATATAGAGCTTGGTATTGCTTTCGTTGAGCATGAACTTAGGCAACACATCACCTTCGTTGAAGCAGACAATGGCGCGGTCGATAGAAGCACCACGGTTTTGGCTTAGGCTGACGATTAACTGTTCGCTGCCTTTGGAAGACGAAGTGCTAAAAGTTAAGCTGTTGTCACTAGCACTAGTTGCTTTTACGAAGACACCCTCCATGGACGCAATAGCACCACTATAACTTTCAAGATCAGTACCATACTCATTCATTCTATAAAAACTCCTATCGATATACGCGGTCTCAGGGAAGGGATTACCCACAAGGTTCCAGCCTATCAAATCCGTATTTTGATTAACACCTGCATCATATACCAATGTGACTTCGCCAGGATTGTTGAATGGCGTTCCCACAAAGGTCAAGGTGACTGCATTGCCATTGTCACCACTATTGGCGTAGAGGTATCCTTTGCCAGGAACGAGATCAAATTGGTTGGCTTTGTAGTTCTTCCATTCCTTTTCCTGGGTTTGATCGTAATAGTAGAGGTCGTAGCTATTTGAAAGCATGTTCGTCACATCCTCGGGGCTCACCGTTCCTATGGGCGAAGCGATAAGGTACCAGTGATTAGCCTTATCCTCTCCGTTGGTTCCCACGACAGTGTAAGGTGTGATGGTTTTGGTGAAGGTCTGCGTGGTCACAAAGAAGAAATCAACTGGATCACTATAAGTTCCCAATGTCTGTTGCGTAGCAGTTATTGAAATCGAGCTCTCTTGGAAAGTAGTTGTATAAGAGTCATATTCCTTTTCTACTCCAGGAGTGTGATCATATATCTTGAAAGTTACAGGTTGCCCCGTTTCATTAGCGTTGAACATAACCACGGGCATAGCGAAGAATAATTCAGGGTAGCTTTGAATCGGTGCGTTAAGGCGTTTTGCAGCACGAGGCTCGCCATTAATGAATGCTGCGATTTCAATATTCGATGAGGCTTGAAGCTCTCCATCAATAAATACCCTCCCTACAATATTCTTAGTTAAGGAGTATCCCGTAGCAGGAGTCCAATGATTAGTTTGGGCAAACAATGGTCCACTAAGAAATAGTGATGCCATAAACAAAAACAGTTTTCTTTTCATATCAATTAAATTTATATTATTCTATTATATACTTTGATTGCTTAAATTGGTTGATTTCATTAAAACAAAACATCGTTCTCTTTTTTCATCTCGTCGGGAAATAGAATGTTTTACTTGAGGTTGCTTTCGACTCATACATATAGCCCTTACCAGGCTCAAGCACATTGAGGTCTCCTGTCCATCCAAAGACTGCATCATATATCGCAAAATTCTCCTTGTCCATGATGACATCTCCCACTTCTGGCTCG
>JAEEGF010283879.1_pt1 | contig 12652 bp, 7 predicted proteins | sample 9134171 | NCBI WGS metagenome assembly JAEEGF01 (sample SAMN16246542, study PRJNA631951) | gut metagenome | biome: gut microbiome; feature: rumen; material: AP-attached | host: Bos | place: Iran: Karaj | collected 2018-10 | reverse complement strand
TCTACGAGCAATATCGCCAAGTACTGGCAGGAGAGAAGCCGACAGTCGAGAAGTTCGCCTATCAGTTGGCATTCAATGTCATTCCTCAGATTGATGTCTTCTGCGAAAACGGCTACACCAAAGAGGAGATGAAGATGTACCACGAGACCAAGAAAATCATGCATACCGATTGCGAAGTCAGTGCCATGTGTGTTCGCGTGCCCAGCCTCCGTTGCCACAGCGAAAGCGTTTGGGCAGAGACAGAGCGTCCCGTCAGCGTAGAAGAGTTTCAGCAAGCCGTCAGAGAAGGACAAGGTCTGCAACTCGAGGACGAGCCTGCAAGCAAGAAGTACCCGATGCCCCTCTTCCACGAGAACTGCGATGATGTCTTCGTAGGCCGTGTCAGAAAGGACCTCGCGAACCCCAATGGCATCACATTCTGGCTCGTAAGCGACCAGATCAAAAAGGGTGCGGCACTCAATGCAGTACAGATTGCAGAGTACCTCATCAAGGTAGGAAATATCAAATAAAGTCAAGCGAGAGTACTCTCCGCCACAAATCCAACCCCTTTACGCATTCTTCGTGATGCCGTAAAGGGGCTTTTTGTTTTCTGCACGGAACGATTTTGCAAGTAAAGTGAAAATAATTGTGGATTTTCTTGACACATATTAAAATAATGTATAACTTTGGTGCAAAATATGTATAATTAACCCAAATTATTAACTAAACTTTAACAAGTATGAAGAAACATTTATTAATTCTCGCTTCGCTTGTGTTAGGTTTTGGTCAGCTATTTGCCGACGAAGTCACCTTCTCAGTAAGTGACCTGAAGGCATCGCTGCCAGCTTCCAACACAAACATTGCCATTCCTTATGCATGGAAGACTGCACCTTATCATGTGACAGCCACCATTGCAAAGCAAGACGGATCAGAAGCTTCGCTCGGTGTCGGCACTGTGATTGCACTCAACAACACCTACAAAGTCACAGTATCTGTAGCTGGAGCCGGAACACTGAACAGCATTAAGTTCACCACAAACCCCGCTTCCCAGAGTGCAAACGCAACAGCCAGCACCGGATCTTATGCTAGCAGCAAATGGACACCCGAAGAAGGAGCAACTGTTTCTTCTGTAACATTCACATGTACGGGTAATTTCCGCTTGACACAAATCTTTGTAGATTACACTCCCGACAGCGGTTACACACCTGATGTACCAGACGAGGGTCCGACAGAACCCTTCGAGGCAACAAAGGTCGACAATCTCGCATCCTACACAGGCAACGACCCCTATGTCTTTGACAACAACACCCAGAAGTTCTACGCTCTCAACAGCAATAAAGAATACGAAGAGTATGGCGTCGTGTCAGAAGTCAACTCATTGAAGGTGGCTGGTGATGCAATTACTGAGATTGAATACATCAAGAGCACCAACAATGCATACATCAACCTGAACTACATCCCCAAGGCTAACTCAAAGGCTATCTGCACAATAAATGCAGAGACAGGTGGAGATTGGAAGGCTATCTACGGCTGCGGCTACAACCAAAATGGATGGAAAGACCGCTTCTGCTTCTTCACAACCAACGGTGCCATTAATCTTGGTGGCGAGACAATCAAAAAGGATAGTATGGTCTTTAGCCAAAAGATTGTCACCGTCCTTGATGCTGTTGCAGGCAAGTTGGAAATCTTTGGTGATGATGGCGTAACTTTGCTTAGTGCCATCACCGACTCTCCCAAGACTGCCGACTGTAAGACTCCACTCTATGTCTTCGCTCAGAACAAGGACATTCCCGGCGGCAACAAACAGACTGACTGCTACAACATGCTCACCAAACTCTACGGCCTCCAGCTTTATGAAGGCGAGACACTCGGCATGGACCTCGTACCTGCCATCAACGGCGAAGGTAAGGGTGGCTTGAAGGACAAGCTGACAGGCACATTCTATGGTTCAGCCAACAACGGCGAGTTCGAACTGAGTCCTGACGGTCAGGCAATGGCTGGCGAATCAGGCATTACTGCTTACGAAGGCAAGATTGTCATTTACAATGGCCACGAGTACATGTATTGGAACGGCGAATGGAAAGACCAGGGCGCAGTAACTTATCAGGCTGTTTCTGAAATTGGCAACGAATATCAGAACCTTTCCAACTGGAGCTATCCTGGCTCTGCTTACGACAGCACATTCGGTGTGAACGTCTTCGACGGAACCACAAACACACTCAGTCCTTACGAAGGCAAGAGCGGATGGGAACCTCTCTATTTCAAACTTACTGGTCTGACAAAGGGCGACAGCTATCGCGCATCCTTCATCTATTCAGGCACCCCATGGTATTCATGGAGTTCATACACTGTTTTGCCCTTCTTCGTGCTTGACAGCGAGAACATGGGTGACAATGCATTCAACAATCCTGGTGCAGCTCTTGGTTACATTGAACTACCTAACACAGAGACTGTCAATCAGCCCTATTCAACAATCTTCACCGCTAACCACAACTATGCATTGCTTTGCATCCAGTTTGGTGTAGTTGATGATGGTTCGCATCCTATCACAACCGACGATGCTAACCAAAAATGGAAAGAGGCTTATGGCGCATTTGCATTCAGCTTCGGCGACATCAAGGTTGAGAAGCGCGTCATTCCTACTGCTTACAATAAGATTGGATTTGCTGATCCCAACAAGTACACTCCGCTTGAGTACATTGAGGCTCTCAGCCAAGTTCGTGAGAACCCTTACACGCTGCCTTACATTCCCGTTACTGCCACACAGATTGATGCCAAGTTCCAGGTTTATGACACTTCAACTGGCTGGTGCGGTATCTTCTCTGCACGTAACAAATATGCAGGCACAGGTATCTCCCTCTACATGAACGGTAACGACAGAGCTCACTTCGGTTACTTCACTGGTGGCACAACAGGCAGTGGCGACAACTTCGCTCCCTTCAGCCTCAACACCGAGTATGAGGTTTCTGCTGATGTGACCAAGTTAATTGTAAATGGTGAGGAATATACGACAGGCAACACTACTACCAACGCTACCACACGCAAACTGTCACTCTTCTCTAATCCCGAAATTGATAACCCAATGCGTGGTCGCTTCTACTACTGCAACATCAGTGAAGCTGGCGAGGCTCTTTACAACTTCAAACCTGTAATGCGTCACGACGGTGTATTCGGCTTCTACGACAAAGCTACACAAACCTTCGTTTTGCCTGCAAAGGGCACTCTCGACGGTTATAGCTACAAGAAACTCGAAGACCAGGCTTACGTTACATACACCAACGAGACTCGTCTCGTGATTGCTGGTAACACAGCTCAGTTCCTGCCCGACGTACAGAACCTCGACGATGCAACATTCACATGGACATCTGCCGACGAGACCATCGCTACCGTTGCTGACGATGGTACCGTAACAGGTGTGAAGGCCGGTAAGGTAATGATTACCGTTACTACCGATGCCGACCAGGGTTGGACAGCAAGCTACGAGCTGACCGTTTCTGAACCCGATTATAAGCGCTTCGACAAGAACAATGTTGGTTATGCTATCGTAACTGGTGGCAATGGCTGGGGCGACTCTCCTGTTGCAGGTCTTGTTGACAACGATGCCAACACTAAGTTCGGTTGCGGCGGCACAAGTGATGCTTGGGCTATCATCATTGCCAGCGAGCCCGTTGCTGTTCAGCAGTATTCTCTCGTAACTGGTGCCGACACCTACAACTATCCCAGCCGCAATCCTGTAAGCTGGAAGCTCGAAGGTTCTAACGACAACCAGACATGGACACTCATCGACGAGAAGGTTCAGACTTACCAGCTCAAGAGCTTCAACAAGTACGAGAATACCGTTGAAGTTGACGGCACAGAGACCTACAAGTTCTTCAAGTTCTCTGTTACTCAGATTGCTGACGGCTTCCAACTCAGCGAACTCTGGATTAACGAGCAGGCACATAGCTTTGGTGAGGAATCTACAGTTCTGTATGAACCAACTTGCACAGAAGAAGGTAAGACTGCTTTTGCATGCTCCGATTGCGGTGCTGTGAACATTGAATCCGTTGCTCCTCTTGGCCACGACTATGTTGATGGTGTTTGCTCAAGATGTAATGGTAAGATTTCTGAGATTGTTCTCCTGCCCAACCGTGGTAGCGACAACAAGCCTTACTTCGCTAAGTACCGCCACGCCAATGCAGTTGTTGATGGTGAATATGCAGACATCGAAGAAGGATGGGCATCTGTCGACTTCGATGATTCTGAATGGGACGAACTGATGTTGCCTCTCGGCTCATTTGGTCCTTACCATACACGCTGGTTCGGCGACTACAACACATTCTGGTTCCGTCGCAGCTTCAACGTTAGTAATCCTGCCGAGTTTGCTAAGCTGACTCTGAGAGCTACTCACGATGACGACTACGCAGTATTCCTCAATGGCACTAAGATTACTCAGGAGTATAACTGGACAGCCGGCGAAAACGACTTCAGAGTTGTTGATGTTGATCCCGCATTGCTTGTTCCTGGCAAGAACGTTCTTGCTATGTACATCGAACAGAACTGGGGCGGTGCATACTGCGACTTCGGTCTCGAAGCTACCCTTGGTGCAAATGTAGAAGTAAGCGACGCTCTGTACGCTACCTTCGTTGCTCCTTGCGACGTTGACTTCACAGAAGCTGGTGTAAGTGCATTTGCTGCTCAGCCAATCGGAAAGTATGTTCATCTCGAGCCCGTTACCACAGTTCCTGCAGGTACTGCAGTTGTTGTGAAGGCCGAGGAAGCTGGTTCATACTATGCTCCTAAGACATCTGGTGCCGTTCTTAGAGCAGAAAACGCTCTCATCGCAAGCGATACACCTGTTACCGCTGACGGTTCTCAGTTCGTTCTTGCAAAGCCCGAAGGTGAAGAAGTTGGCTTCTATCGAGTAATCGAGAACACTGTTATCAATCCTAAGACAGGTTACTTGGTAATCAGCGGCGAAGGTGTCAAGGGCTTCTATGGCTTCGAGCCTGACAATGGTACAGGCATCAAGGGCATTGACTTCGCTGACGAAAATGCTCCAATCTACAACGTTGCCGGTCAGCGTCTCCAGAAGATGCAGAAGGGCATCAACATTGTAGGTGGCCAGAAAGTGCTGAAATAAAGAATCTCACTCCTAGTCCCTCCCCCTCGTGGGGAGGGGAATAGGAACAAAAAGTATTCATTAACAAAACAAAAACATAAAGACTATGAAATATTTAGCACCTGCAATGAAGATTGAAGAGGCTCAGGTTGTCAACATGTTGGCAGAGAGCCTGAAGATAGACTCAGAGATTAAGGTTGACGGAAGCCAAGGCTTGGCCAAGGAAAACTTCGCTTGGGACATCTGGAACACCGAAGACTAATCGTCTCGCTCCACTAGTCCTGTCAACTGACAGAACATAGATAATCCCCGATGCACGAAAGTGTGTCGGGGATTGTTGTTTAGGGTAGTTGGAAAACTTCACGTGGGATGATTCAAAACATCACGTGTGAAGTTGGCGATTTACTAGTGTGACGATTGCAAATAACTAGTGTGAAGTTTGCGATTTACTAGTGCGACGTTTTGATTATCCTCTAGGGTTGCTGAAAGTCGTAGTACTGCAAACTCTGCCAGTATAGATGTTGTGGATGGTGACAACAAGTTTTCCGTCCTTCACCTCGCCATCTATCACAGTCGGGAAGTGCCCTTCGTTCTTGCCCGTCATGTTAGGTCCGCCACCCACTATCTGCATCCATTTATGCTCTTCATTCGGCAAATCCAGTCGATAGACATGTTGATGAGCTGTAATCAAGAGCTGACACCCGGCCTCTTCCAGAAGCGGTCCCCAGAGTTTGGAACAAGTCCTTTGCCATTCTGCGAAATCGCCTTGGTACTTTTCATCCACATCAGCGGGAAATAGGTCGCCTGGATTCACTTCAGGACGAGGGTCGTAGAGAGGAATGTGACAAAAGGCAACAAGATACGGAGCACTTGCTATCTCGGGTTGTTTGAGTGCGTCTCGGAGCCACTCCCGTTGGGCAACTCGGTAAGGTTCACTCACGAAGAGGTTGCAGAATCTGGGGTTCGTATCCAACTTATCCTCCGCAGTATCGAGTCCGACGAGTGCGATGTCTCCCATCCTGACTGCAAAGTTTCTGCCCAAATCCCAGTCGCGAGGCTGACGTTCCTCTGGTTGACGATACATCCAAATTCGCTCCAAATGGCGATTTGCCAAGCCTCGGCTGTCATGATTGCCTGGGCAGAAGAGATACGGGATGTTTGCCGCGAAGTCCTTTCGCTCTATCTCAGGCTTGAAGAAGATGCGCTTCTGTGCCGCAATTGTCTCTTCTGTATTGCAGGCATCACCGTTCCAGATGACACAACTGGGCTGCAGTTCCATCACTTTATTTATGGTAGGATTGACGGCTTTCCATGAGGCATGAGTGTCGTTGATGACGCAAAAATGCCCTTTCGCCCTTTCGCCAGCAGTTCGGAAAGTGTATATCTGAGGCTTCTCCTCGTTGCCCGTAATGCGGATATGATAGCCGTCCTTGTACTCGATGCGGTCTGCTCCTATCCTATAATAATATAATGTATAGGGTTTCAAGCCAGTCAAACGGACATGAATGGCTTCATTGTCCATCCCTGAAACGCGATATCCGCCACACCACACCTTCTTGCCGTCACTCAGGTCGGGTTTTTCTCCATAGATGACATAACCGTTTGCCCAGTCTGTCACGCTGAAAGCAATGCCCATACTGGTTGCAGCATAGTTCTGCAGAACTGGTTCGCTATCGATGAGCGGGAGGCGGCCCCCCTCCTTCTCCTCCGAGGGGGAGAGTGTTGATGCATTACCCTCCAGCTCCTTTGCGAGAATAGGATTAGCAATTCCACTCGTTGCGGCAACTATGGCTGCGTTTCGCAAAAACTCACGTCTTTTCATAGTATTGTCTTCTAATTGCATCACAAAGATAATGTTTTTTCTCCTAATCAGCATTTCCAACGTGTCTTAAATACTACTTTTTTGTGCTTTAACCTTTCTTTTGAGCAAAAATAATACAATTCGCCACAACTTTTAAGCAAAAATATTGCATGATATAATAATTTTCGCTACCTTTGTAGGCAGAATTAAAAATGAAGTATAGACTATGGACTATGAAATGAAAAACGGCAAGATGACCAATTATCGTTGGCTTATCTGTGGCATGCTCTTCCTCGCTACCACAATCAACTACATGGACAGACAAGTGCTTTCCCTCACTTGGAAAGATTTTATTGCACCGGAATTCCATTGGACGGATGCCGACTACGGTCGCATTGCCGCCATCTTCTCCATCGTATATGCCATCGGCAACCTCTTCAGCGGTCGCTTCATGGACTGGATCGGCACCAAGAAAGGCTACCTTTGGGCCATCGGAATATGGTCTTTAGGAGCATGCATGCATGCCTTCTGCGGTGTTGCGACTGCTGAATGGCTGGGCCTTGAGGGCAAAGAAGACCTCATCAATGCCGTAGGAACGAGCACGGCAGTCATTGCTTCTGTCAGCGCTTGGTTCTTCATCGTCTGTCGCATCGTGCTCGGTTTGGGCGAGAGCGGCAACTTCCCATGTGCCATCAAGGTAACCGCAGAGTATTTCCCGAAGAAGGACAGAGCCTTCTCTACCAGCATCTTCAATAGTGGGAGCACTATCGGAGCACTCATCGCGCCTATTTGTATTCCTCTGATTGCCAAGTTCTACGGATGGGAGATGGCTTTCATCATCATAGGTGCAATTGGCTTCATCTGGCTCGGACTTTGGGTGTTCATCTATAAGAAACCTGAAGAATGTGCCAGCGTGAACAAGGCAGAACTGGCTTACATCCAGCAAGATGAAGAAGTTGATGAAGAGGAAGAAACGAACGAGAAACCCATTCCTTTCGCAAAGTTCATTACCTTCCCACAGACATGGGGCATCTTCTTTGCGAAGTTCTTTACCGATGGCGTTTGGTGGTTCTTCCTCTTCTGGACACCAGCCTACATCAGCGACGTCTATGGATTGAAGTCCGACAACCCGACAGCCATGCTGCTCATCTTCGTGCTCTACGCCATCACAATGCTTTCCATTTATGGTGGCAAGCTGCCAACCATTATTATTAACAAGACAGGACAGCATCCCTATGATGCCCGCCTCAAGGCAATGTTCATCTTTACGCTGTTCCCTCTCCTCACTTTGTTTGCCCAACCTCTTGGCGCTTATAGTTATTGGTTCCCAATTATCCTGATTGGTTTGGCAGGTGCGGCACATCAAAGTTGGTCGGCAAACCTGTTCTCTGTGGGAAGTGACCTCTTCCCGAAGAAAGCTGTCGGCACCATGACTGGCATCAACGGTATGGCTGGTGGCATCAGTTCATTCCTCATCAACTGGATAAGCGGCTATCTCTTCGACTATGCCGACCAGACACAAATGCATTTCCTCGGTTTCCAAGGCAAACCCGCAGGCTATTTCATCATCTTCTGCTACTGTGCAGTTGCCTATCTGCTCGGCTGGCTCGTGCTCAAATCTCTCGTGCCTAAATACAAGGCTGTACAAGGATAAAAAAGAAAGTAAAAACATCAAAACACAATACTAAAAATGAAAAACTTATTTGATATTCAAGGGAAAGTCGCCGTGCTGACTGGTGGCTGCGGCATTCTTGGCAAGAACATTGCCCACTATCTGGTAGAGCAAGGCGCAAAGGTGGTTGTGCTCGACCGCATCGAAGACCAAGGTAAAGAACTGGAAGCCGAACTGAACAAGAAGGGCGAGGCGCTCTTCCTCGTGACAGATGTGCTGAAGCGCGAAGTCTTAGAGCAGAACAGAGATGCCATTGTGGCACGCTTCGGCACCATCGACATCCTGCTCAATGCCGCTGGAGGTAATATGGCAGGAGCCACCATCGCTCCCGACAAGACTTTCCTCGACCTTGACCTCGACGCCTTTAAGAAGGTCGTGGAACTCAATCTCTTTGGCACAGTCATTCCCACACAAGTATTTGTGCCCGTTATGGCAAAGAATGAGAAGGGCGCCATCGTTAATTTCTGTTCCGAAACGGCACTTCGTCCGCTCACTCGCGTCGTAGGTTATGGAGCAGCAAAGGCAGCCATCGCGAACTACACAAAGTATATGGCAACCGAACTCGCCTCGAAGTTCAGCCCAGGCCTTCGCGTCAATGCCATCGTGCCGGGCTTCCTCCTGACTAATCAGAACAGGTCATTGCTGACTAATGAGGACGGCTCGTTGACCGACAGGGCAAAGACCATCATCGCCCACACACCTGCTGGTCGCTTTGCAGAACCTGAGGAACTATTCGGCACTATACATTATCTTATTAGTGATGCCAGCAGTTTCGTCACAGGAGTCCTCTCCGTAGTTGACGGCGGATTTGATGCTTTCTCAATTTAAAACACTTTATACCTTATATAATATGTATCTTTGCGAACAAAGTTTCCGTTGGTATGGTCCCAACGACCCAGTAAGTCTGCAGGACATCAGGCAGGCAGGAGCCACAGGTATAGTAACCGCTTTGCATCACATCCCCAATGGCGAAGTGTGGACAAAAGAGGAGATTCTCAAGCGTAAAAAGGTCATCGAGGACGCAGGAATGCGTTGGGCAGCGGTGGAGAGCGTGCCTGTTCACGAACATATCAAGACCCAAACGGGTGATTTCCAACGCTATATCGACAACTACAAGCAGAGCCTCATCAACCTGGGAGAGTGTGATGTGGATGTCGTAACCTATAACTTCATGCCCGTTCTCGACTGGACACGAACCAACTTGGCTTATGAAATGCCCGACGGCAGCCGTGCTCTTCGCTTCGAAAGGGCAGCTTTCGTGGCTTTTGACCTGTTCATCCTGAAGAGACCAGGTGCAGAGAAAGACTATTCCGATGCCGAGAAAGCGAAGGCCAAGGCACGCTACGAACAGATGGACGACGCGGAAAAAGAGCTCATCACCCGTAATATGATTGCAGGTTTGCCTGGTTCTGAGGAGAGCTTCACGCTGGAGCAATTCCAGAAAGAGCTTGACCGCTACAAAGACATCACACCGGAAAAGTTGCGCTCGAACCTCATCTACTTCCTCAACGAGGTGTGTCCCGCAGCCGAGAAAGCCGGCGTGAAGTTGGTGATTCACCCTGACGACCCACCCATGTCGATACTGGGTCTGCCCCGCATTCTCAGTACTGCCGAGGACTTCCAGGCACTCATCGATGCCGTTCCAAGCCCTGCTAACGGGCTCTGTCTCTGCACCGGTTCGTTTGGCGTGAGTGCACAAAACGACCTTCCTGCCATGATGCGTCGTTTCTGGGACCGTATCGATTTCGTTCATCTCCGCAGCACTCAGCGCGATGCAGAAGGCAACTTCCACGAAGCGAACCACCTTGAAGGTGACGTCCCAATGTATGAAGTGATGAAAGCTTTCTTGGAGATTCAGCAGAAACGACACAAGAGCATCGTCATGCGACCTGACCACGGACACCAGATGTGCGATGACCTCAAGAAGAAAACCAATCCTGGATACAGTTGCATAGGCCGTCTCAGAGGTCTTGCCGAACTGCGAGGATTGGAGATGGGAATCGCCATGAGCCTGAACCCATAATCCCCATTAACCCCATTAAGCCTATAAGACCCATTACTATGAAAGCCTTCATGGACAAAGATTTCCTGTTGCAGTCGCGAACGGCACAGGCTCTCTACCACAACCACGCAGCCCATCTGCCCATCATCGATTACCATTGCCACCTCAATCCAAAGGAAGTTGCGGAGGACCATCGCTTTTCTGGTATCACGGAACTCTGGCTTGGAGGGGACCACTACAAGTGGCGCGCTATGCGGAGCAACGGGGTTGAGGAGAAGTTTATTACAGGTGACGCGAGCGATTGGGAGAAGTTCCAGAAGTGGGCCGAAACGATGCCCTACTGCATGAGGAATCCTCTCTACCATTGGACGCACCTTGAACTTCGCACGGCTTTCGGCATAAACAAGCTCCTGAATGCAGCTACGGCTCGCGAGATCTATGATGAATGTAACGAAAAAATGCAGTCGGCCGAGTTCTCGGCCCGTGGATTGATGCGTAGGTACAAAGTGGAAGTGGTCTGCACAACCGACGATCCGGCAGATACTTTGGAACATCACATCGCCACTCGTCGCAGCGGTTTCGAGGTAAAAGTCCTGCCTACATGGCGTCCTGACAAAGCGATGGCGATTGACAATCCCACAGCTTATCGGGCTTACATCGAGGCTTTGAGTTCAACTGCAAAACAGGAAATCCGCACTTATACTGACCTGCTCGAGGTACTTCAAAAGCGTCACGACTTCTTCGCTTCTGTAGGTTGCCACCTTTCCGACCATGGAGTCAACGAGTTTTATGCAGACGACTTTACCGAGGCGGAGTTGAATGCCATCTTCCGCAAAGTGATGGACGGCAAAACGCCTTCTGCCGAGGAAATCAATAAGTTCCGTTCCGCCCTCATGCTCGAAGGTGGACGAATGGATGCGAAGGCAGGTTGGACGCAGCAGTTCCACTATGGTCCGATGCGAAACAACAACTCGAAGATGTTCCGCCGCCTCGGTCCAGATACGGGTTACGACAGCATCGGCACTTGGAACACAAGCGAAAGCCTCTCGCGTTTCCTCGACAAGTTGGACAGCGAAGGCAACCTCGCCAAGACTATCCTCTACCCCATCAATCCTTCGGACAACGAGATGATTGCCACCATGATAGGCAACTTCCAGGAAGGTCCCACGCCAGGCAAGATTCAGTTCGGCAGTGGATGGTGGTTCAACGACCAGCTCGACGGCATGGAACGCCAGATGAACTGTCTCTCAGTCCTCGGTCTGCTGAGCCGTTTCGTAGGCATGCTGACCGACTCACGTTCATTCCTGAGCTATCCACGCCACGAGTATTTCCGTCGCACTCTGTGCAATCTCATCGGAACAGATGTAGAAAATGGTGAGATTCCTGTCAGCGAGATGGCACGCATCGGTCAGATGGTAGAGGACATCAGCTATTATAATGCGAAAAACTATTTCAACTTCTAAACATCCTCTCCCCGCCCCTATCACGCTGGGACGGGGAGAAATGAAATGCTTGTGAATATAACGTCTATTTCGCTTTCTCCCTTCTGGCGGAGATGGTTTATCATCACAATAATGCTTGTGTGCTACGTCTTAAGCGTGGGTGCACAAGTCAACGTGTCGTTTGCGGACAACATTCGCACCATTCAGGCACAAGTGAACGGCAAATGGGGCGAGCCTCCAGTGATGCTCTTAGGTAGCGGTCAGTATATCGACATCTCGTTCGATGACTTGCAGCACACCTATGTTCGATACACATACAAGATAACCCATTGCAATGCTAACTGGGAACCGTCAAACCTCTACACAGGCGACTACATGACGGGCATCAATGGGATGACGCTAATGGACGACTACGAACAGTCGGTCAACACGGAAATGCTGTACAACCACTACCGATTCCGTTTGCCCAACCGTGACCATCGCTTGCTGTTGAGCGGCAACTACAAGGTTGACATCTACGAGGAAATGGACAACGAGGACCCTGTGGCTACGGTATGTTTCAGTATCATCGAGCCAGTTGTGGGCATAGATATGAAGGTAAGTTCCAATACCGACATCGACACCTACAGGCATCCGCCGCAGGTAGACTTCAGCA
>JAEEGF010952819.1_pt1 | contig 12653 bp, 7 predicted proteins | sample 9134171 | NCBI WGS metagenome assembly JAEEGF01 (sample SAMN16246542, study PRJNA631951) | gut metagenome | biome: gut microbiome; feature: rumen; material: AP-attached | host: Bos | place: Iran: Karaj | collected 2018-10 | reverse complement strand
CAACGCTCATAAGTTCTCTTGAGTTCTCAACGTGAGGGCCGCGGCACAGATCCACATAATCATCACCGGTGTAATAAACGGTGAGTTTTTCATCTTCGGGAAGGTCGTTAATGATCTCGGTCTTGAACTTCTGATCCTTGAACATTTCGAGGGCATCGGATTTGGAGATCTCTTCTCTTCTCCAGTCCTCTTTTCGCTTGATTATCTCGTTCATCTTGTTCTCGATGAGCTGATAATCCTCCTCCGTGACCGCACGGGGAAGCACGAAATCATAGTAGCAACCGTCAGAGATCTGAGGTCCTATTGCGTACTGCACATTTTCTTTTCCGTAGATCTCGATGACTGCTTTTGCCAGAACGTGGGCAATAGAATGACGATAAAGACTTAAAAACATTTCCTGATCCATAATACTTTTCTCCTTTCATACGTCCTGCTACCGGCAGGAATTCGCTTAAAACAATAAAGACAAGCCCTCTAAAAGCGGCTTGTCCTTTATTTTATAACGTTTGTTTTGCATTAGCAACCTAAAATGCTTTTATTTACGCCTTTTTCTTCCCCTTTTTATCCTTCCTGCGGAAGGCAAGAAGAGTTTGTCTGATGAGGATGAACAATATAAGGACGGATACCACCGCTATGGCTGCATAACCCAGATATTTCAAGGTTTCATCCGGTGTTTTTGTAACGGCGTATGTGGCAGACGAACAGTCCATGGTAACCTGTGCATAGCTCCCCTCAATATGGCAGGGGATCTCTTCCCAGACAATACCATTCTTTTTCCAGACCCTGCACTCCTCATAGGGTGCATACAGCCTTAATTCACAACCGCCCGCAAGATCATCCTGATTTCCGGCGATGCTTACACCATATACCGTCACCTCAGTGTAGGCACTGTTGTCGGGAGCTTCAAATCCTATGTCGGAGATCACGGCATTCAGACGATCCGTGGTCTTAAACTCACCCTGAACCAGTGCCAGTGGCTTTCCGGTTTCCCCGTATTCGCTATCTGATCTGAGGACCGCAACATGGGAGATATATTCCGCATTAATTACCAGATTGCCGGTAACCTTCACTCCCGTAAGATCGGGCCACGCTCCGTAGCTTCCCTCACTGTCCGGTATCTCCGGAAGGATCATGTTTTCAATGGTATCTCCATAATTTACGGGATAAACCTTAAGAATCTCCCCGTTTGTCACAAAGGTAAGTTTTAAATTTGCAAAATCCGAGGGCAGACCCTTCATTTCAAGCAGTTCGTCATAATCCATCGCCTGGGCAAGTCCGTCATAGCTTATATCATCTATTCCGTAATAATCACCGGCAACATAGTAATTGGATGAAAAATCAGCTTCGTCAATACTCTCGGTATCGGGATCTCTTAAGATCTGACCTGCTACGCCTCCGCATTTTCCGTCAACATTTCCGAAAATGGGCATCGCCACACAGTCTCTTACAGAAGCGGCATATCCCGCGATACCTCCGGTGGGTCCTTTACCGGAAATGGTGCTGAGACTGTAGGATGCAATGACCGTTCCATCAGATGATCCTACAACTCCGCCGGTATATTCGCAGTCTGCGCTTCCCACGGCGCCGTATCCGCGGCATTCACGTATGCATCCGTGCTCGCATCTGCCCGCAACACCTCCGCCTGCGGTGGTTCTGGTCTCTATCAGTCCGTCATTTTCATTATCATACAAAAGACTGGATATCGCATAGGCTTCCCCGGTCTTAAGTTCAAATTTTACGATGGCATTGCTTTCCAGATTTTCCGTGTCTACGGACAAACATCCTGCAATACCGCCTACATTTATGTCTCCGTATATGCTGCCGTGGTTGGTACAGGAAAGAGTTCTTCCGTCCGTGATGCAAACGGGGTTACGGTCCGAGATATCGGAAAACAAATACTTTACTCCCTGATCCGTCACACCGTTCATCAGATCCTCCAGCAGTTTATATGTGGAATTGATCCTGTCATTTATGGCAAGAAGATCTCCCGTAAGTTCATTCGATACGCCGCTTGTCAGGTTAAGAAGATTATCGGAAGCCTGCCTTACTCCCGCAAGATCGCTCTGAAGGATGTCGGAATTTTCACTGAGAGTATCTATTCCATTGTTCCAGTCTGAAATCCCCCCGTTAATGGTTGAATTAAACTGATCTTCGGCCTCTCTTTTTTCTCTCTCCGCTTCTTCCTTTGCCTTTGCTTCTTCGGCTTCCGCCTCATCCTTGGCACGCTGCTCTTCTTTTTGAGCTTCTTCAAGAGCCTGTCTCTGCTCTTCCGTCAGATTCTCGGGATCGGCATTTTCGAGAATTTCCTTCAGTTCATCGGGAATATTTTCCGGAATTTCTAAATTATCGGGATCGAAGCGGTCCGTATCAAGGCGGTCCAGGATTTCTTTTTCCTTAGCTTCGAGGGAATCCATTGCGGTTCTTCCGGCACTTTCCGCCTCAGCTTCTATCATGGAAGCCCAGTCCTTTTCCTCAAGCTTGTACTGTGACAGATCATCCGTCATTGTTCCCCCATCATCCATGGCCTTGCCGGAAGCCTGCTGAAGGTCTCTTACGGCATCCATGATCTCGGGAACCGAATCCGCCGCATCATTTACCGCCATATTGGAAAGAGCATTGATCTCCGCAATGGCATCAGACACCGACTTGGCTCTGTCTATCTCTATATAGGGCTCCTGCTGGCCCACAATACCGCCTACATCTTTCTTGCCGTATACCTTTCCGTAATTGGCGCATTCATATAGTGTGCCGTAATGCCTTCCGCATATACCGCCCACATTGTATCCGATCCTTTCATATCCGACAGTAGCATCATTTCTTGAATTCATGATGATACCCCGGGAAAAACCGCACACGCCACCGGTGTCCACTCCGGACTGATATGACACAAGGGAAAGGTCTCCGGTTATCTCGGACAGGATATCAACCTGCCTCTCATCATTTGAAGCAGCCCATTCCGGTGTGGAATTGATATTTCCTGAATTGATACATCTTCTGAGTACTCCGTAATTTCGTCCGCACACACCACCGGTATAATAATATCCCGTAACATCAGCTCTGTTCTCGCAATCAAGAACGCGAGCATCCATACCGTTTATACCGATAAGTCCTCCCGTGGTGGTTATGCCGTTAACGCTGCCTTCCACAACGCACTTTCTGACATATCCGTTGTTAATACCCGCAAGGGCACCGGTAATATCTCCGTCACCGGAAGCGGTTATGTCCACTGAAAGAGTAAGGCCGTTAACGCTTGCGGTCTTCGTGAGATATCTGAAGAACCCGGTAACGTAACCGGATCCCGAATAAGTATATCCGCTTATGGTATGTCCGTTTCCGTTGAATACTCCGGAGAAAATGGGAATGGACTCAAAACCGGATCCTTCCAGAGATATATCATTTTGAAGAACAACGTATTTATCAACGGAATAAACTTCGTGATGACAGTTATCGGCAAGTTCCTTAAGATCTGCCGCCGTATAAATATCAATCTCCACAGCTCCGGTCTGTACTTCCGCTGCAGAAACTACGTATCCGTTCTCTCCTGCAATGCTCATGAGAGGGGTCTGAGCGGGAGTTGTGATGATCATGGTCACACCAAGCATTCCGGCGAACAGTTTTGTCAGGAAGTTTTTCTTCATATTATTTCTCATCGCTATTCACCTCCCCGGGAAGCTCATCCGGAGCACCTTCCTCCGGTGGCAGCTCATGCATATTTCCCATGGTGACAACTGCCGCAACCTCTCCCCTTACAAGGGCATGCATTTCACCCACTACCGTACCGTTGATCTGGCCTCTTACAAATCCGTCGACCCTTACTGTGCCGAAGCCTCTGTCAAGCTTGATGGGAACTGAAACCTCAAAGGATGTCTTTTCTATTATTTTCTCACCCACCATCAGGATCTGGGGAAGAACAAACATTACAAGGATGATGGAGATAGTGGTTCCTCTGCCGAGGCACTGTCCTATTCCGCAGATGGTGGCATCGGAAGAAAGCCTTCCTATGGCAACACCGGAAAGGACCATCATTGAACCGGAAGTGATGATGGTAGGGAATGCAAAGTTAAGAGTATCTATTACCGCTTCCTTCTTGCCCATTATCTTTCTAAGTTCAGTATAACGGCCTGAGATAACGATAGCGTAATCAATATTCGCACCCATCTGGATGGAACTTACTATCAGATATCCCATGAAGAAGAGATAAGTATTTTGCAGGGTGGGGAAGGAGAAATTGATCCAGATCGCACCCTGGATTACCAGTATGAGAAGCACGGGCATTCCCGCTGACAGGAAGGTGAACAGCAATACCGCAAGGACAGCCAGAATGGATACAACACTTACCACCGTGTTATCCCTTGCGAAGGTCTTCTTAAGATCGTACTGGCTGGTGGATTCTCCTACAACAAGTATGTTGTCTTCACCGTCATAATATTTTCCGGCAATGGTATGCATCCTGTCGAGGAATGCAAAAGTCTCATCACCCTCCTGAGGCAGATTCAGATATACCAGCATTCTGCTGTTATTCTCTCCCTGAAGCTGGTCCTTTGCCATCTGCATCTGGGAATTGGCTTCGGAAAGCTTTTCCATCAGGTCGTCATCAAGAGTGACATATCCTTCCTCAACCTCTTCGTACAAAAACATTACTATATCGATAAGGCTGATCCTATATCCGGAAAAACCGTTTATGATCTTCGCATAGTTCTCATCATTTATTGCATAAGCCATGTACAGAAGTTCGGAAACCTCATAATCGATATTGAACAGCTCCGAAAATTCCCTGGCGCTTAATGTATCAGTCAAGGTATATCCGTCCATGGCTTCGGTATTGGCAAGTCCCTGACAGTGATCCACTTCAGGTAAAGCTTCCAGTTCCTTCATAAGAGCAGCTTCTTTTTCATAGCTTCCGGAAGGAACGATGAGAGCCACGAAATTGGATTCACCGAAAGCTTTAGTTATCATCTCGTCAGCAATCTGTGCCTCGTTTTTCACGGGAGTCTCTATCATTGAGTAACCGTAAACATAAGGACAGTTACTTGAAAGGAAAAAGGCTCCTATTACAAGTGCGACAAAAATAGGAGGAACGATAAATCTTGTGAAGTGATCGAACTTTCCTATGAAAGATATCTTGGGTATGAAACTCTTGTGCTTTGTCTTATCCATGAGTTTTCCGAAGACCATGATAAGTCCGGGCATCAGAAGGAATACGGACAGGAGTGAGAAGAAAATAGCCTTTATAAGACAGATGGCCATATCCTTACCTATGCCGTACTGCATGAACATCATTGCAATAAGACCGCCTATTGTTGTAAGGGAACTCGAGCATATCTCGGGGATTGCCTTGGAAAGAGCCACTATATCCGCCTCACGTATATCAAGGTTCTGATGCTCTTCTTTGTATCTGTTACAGAATATGATGGCATAGTCCACAGACAGCGCAAGCTGAAGTACTATGGTAACGGAATCGGATACGAAGGAAATGGTTCCGAGGAAAAAGTTGGTGCCTGCCGCAAGAACCGCAGATGCGCCAAAAGTTAACAGAAGAACAGGCACCTCTGCATATGTGGATGATGTAAAGATCAGAACAGATAAAACAACCACAACAACCAGTGCAGATACAACCTTCATCTCTTCTGCGATGATCTCCGCAGCCTGGTCTCCCATTGAAGTTTTGACATAAATGTCATATCCCGACAGAGACTCTTCTATCTCATCAAGTCCCTGCAGACATCTCTCATCATCTTCAGGATATGCGAATGTGATCTCATACAGAGCGGAAAAATCATTATAATGATCCGATGTGTCCCCGAAAGAAACCATGGTCACATCATCTCTTTCTGCTATCCCGTCGCATATGGTTTGTGCTTCGTCGTAGGTAATATTCGTCACCATGAGACTTGCACTTCCGTATGTAACGAACTGTTCGCTCATAAGATCCAGACCTCTGCTGGTCTCCGATGTATCCGGCAGGTATGCGGCAAGGTCGTTCTCTACCTTGACCCATCTGGATGCTATCCCGCAGAAGATCAGTGCAATTCCTATCAGCAGGAAAAACAGGTTTCTTCTGTCAACAATGAAGGTAGCAACCTTCAGCATAAATGAATTGCCTTCTTCGGTTTTCTTTTTTTCGGTATCAGCCATATCAAACTCTTCCTTTAAATCTGTTTAAACACAACAAAAACCGCAGATACCCTGCGGGCGGATATCTGCGGTTCATTAATTCAAAAACTAGTGGATCGAGATGTCCTCCTAAACAAAATGGTCTTAGGATAATCATCTGCTTAAATTCAAAGCAAAATCTTTTATGCGCTCTTTATGAGCTTCAGGGCTTCTTCTTCGGGAAGAGGACGTCCCCATACAAATCCCTGTATATAGTCACATCCGATCCCTCTCAAAACCTTAAGCTGTTCCTCATCCTCAACTCCTTCGGATATTACCTCAAGGTTTAGGATGTGGCCTATGGATATGATGGATGCAACATACTGTCTGGATGATTCGGAAGAATTCATCTCATCGATAAAGGATTTATCGATCTTAAGCAGATCTGCGGGAAGCTTGTTAAGATAGCTCAGGGACGAATAACCGGTTCCGAAGTCATCTATGGCAACCCTGATTCCCATATCCTTGATGGATTCAATACGTTTCAATGCATTTTCCGAGTCGATCATAACAGATTCGGTGATCTCCATCTCAAGATTTCGGACATCTATGCCGCTCTTTTCGATCACTTCTTTGATCTCCTCAAGGAAATTGTTCTTCATAAGGTGCCTTACGGAGATATTTACACTCAGTATCAGATCCTTATGACCTTCCTTAACCATACCGGCTATAAAGGTAGCAGATTTTTCAAAAACTTTCAAATCTATCTGATCAATAAGTCCGCAGGACTCCGCTACAGGTATGAATGCTCCCGGAGAAACAAGCTTTCCGTCCTGATCCCTCATTCTTGCCAGAGCTTCAAACCCACGGAGATTATGGTTGATATCATACTGGGGCTGAAGATTGAAGATCACATTATCGTTATCCAGTGCAGAACGGATAATTCTCTCCATTTCGAAGGATCTTTCGGTCTTAAACTTCTCTCTGTCAAAGCGCAGGATCTGTTCCGAACCGTTATGCATCTTCACCGCATGCATAGCCGCATCAGCGCAGGAAAAGATGGGGGTTTCATCGGAATAATCATCGGGATAAAGTGCATAACCGAAGCTTGCATTCAGGAAAAAGTCGCAGTCATCAATGGTAAGTTTCTGTTCAAGTTCGGCTTTATACTCCTTAATGGTATTAAGGATAGCATCGTCGGAAGAATATCCTCTTATCAGGATCGCATATTCATCACCGCCGAGACGTGCCACAAAATCTATGGTTCCCGATCTCCCGGATTCTGCCAGCTTCTTCCATCGCTCCGCAACACTGATCAGGACCTGATCACCCACTGCGTTGCCCATGGTATCATTGATACTCTTAAAATTGTTAAGGTCTATGGATACGATGGAAAATTTGGTACCCTTCTTTTTCAGATCATGAATAAGCTCAGTGAATGCAAATCTGTTGGGAAGCCCCGTAAGAGCATCATCCACCGCCTGTTTTCTTATCCTGTTCTGGAATTTGCGGATCTTGGCATTATTTGTAAAGATTATAACTATTGCTATGACGGTGAATGCATTTGTGAAAACACCCGGAATACTGGTGACATTATGCCTTACAACGATATCGCTGATAAGATGCGGAAACTGGGCCACAAGAAGCAGGATTGCCGTGATGAATCCCAATTTTCCGAAGAAAACCACAAGGAAGATTACACAGATATTGGAAAGAGAAGAAAAAACTCCCGCAAATGCAGACAAAGGTGCCGGAGTTCCGAGGATTGTGATACCGGACTGACTTCCGGCCACATTCCGGAGAGTGATGGTTGCCACAATATAAAGCAGCAATATAAGGATATAGGCGCTCTTGGGCACCTCAAACCGTTTACTTATCAGGTCTTTGCTTTCATTTTTCATTGTGGTCCCCCTGCGGGCTGAAGCCCGGCTCTTTCACAACGAATCTGCATTTATTTGAAGTAATACGTGTATTAATTATAGGTTCGTGAGCCGAAAAGTCAAGAAAACACGGCATTTCCGCCGTGGAAAAAACGTTTTTTAACCAAATTTAATCAATATTCTTCGAAAACCTGGTAAATGAAGAATTTAAGATATAAAGATTCCGGAACTCCGTAGAGGTAAGGATGATCCGGGCTCTGAAGGCGATATTCAACCAGGCGCAAACGGCGTCTTGCACCCTTTGCGGCCTCTGAAATGGTCTTTTCCAGAAGATCCGGTGTCATGAAATGAGAACACGAACATGTACATAAGAAACCGCCCGGACGAACCAACTTCATTCCCTTGATATTGATCTCACGATAGCCCTTGATGGCATTCTTTACCGCCTGTCTTGATTTTGTAAATGCGGGAGGATCCAGAATAACCACATCGTAACTTTCTCCCTTTGCAACAAGTTCCGGAAGCAGGTCGAATACATCCGCACACATGAAATGCACGCGGTCCTCAAGTACGTTTAACTTAGCATTTTCTTCAGCCTGTTTTACTGCCAGGTCGGATGCATCCACTCCGAGAACGCTCTCGGCCCCGGCAAGTCCCGCATTAAGAGAAAAAGAACCGGTATGTGTAAAACAGTCCAAAACCTTTTTTCCTTTGCAAAGTTTTGCGGCAGCTGCCCTGTTGAATTTTTGGTCAAGGAAGAATCCGGTCTTCTGACCTTCTTCAATATTGACCCTGTACTTTACTCCATTTTCACAGATAACAACTTCCGTATCAAAAGGATCCCCGATAAAGCCCCTTACTTTCTCGAGGCCTTCCAGCTTTCTGACGGAAGCGTCACTTCTTTCATATACCCCTCTTATGCTTATGCCGTCTTCAGCCAGCACTTTTTTAAGAAGCCTGCAGATGGTCTCCTTGTGTCTCTCCATCCCGAGAGTTTCGCATTCGGCCACCAGCACATCCTCGAACTTATCAACCACAAGGCCCGGAAAATGATCAGCTTCGGAAAAGATGATGCGGCAGCATGAAGTATCAACAACGGACTTCCTGTACTCCCAGGCTTCTCTTACTCTCTTCTCCCAGAACGCCTCATCTATCTCGTCAGAGTGATATCTTTCCAGCATCCTGATACGAATGGTACTGTGAGGATTGATATAGCCTTTACCAAGAAAGAATCCGTCGAAATCCTTAACATCTATGATATCTCCGGGTTCGAACGCACCTTCAACAGAGTCGATCTCATTGTCATAGATCCACTGTCCGCCGCTCTTAAGATATCTTCCTTCACCTTTTTTCAGTATCGCAGTTGCCATTAAAATCTCACTTCCATTGTGGTCTTCAGAGGTGTAAAACCGTTCTTGTCGTAAAAAGCTCTTGCACTTTCGTTAAAATCCCAGACGTTTAAAGTGATCCGGTCATACCCGTTATCCCTGGCATACCTTTTGACGTAGTCAAGGATCACGGTTCCCACATACATGCCTCTGCTCTCTTTATCCACACATACATCATCAATGTAGAGCATCCTGTCGGGATTCATGGAATCGTTTCCGTCAAATGACTTATCAATGCAGAAAGCATATCCAAGGATCAGCCCATTGTCATCGCAGCATACAAATACAGGCTTTGTTTCATCCGCAAATATTTCTTCAAGGTCTCCGACGCTGTATTTCTTTTTCCCTTTTATAAAGAGATCCGGACGGGCGGTTGCGTGAACATCATGAACCTGGTAAAGGATCTCCTCAACTCTGGGTATATCATTTTTCTCTGCTCTTCTGATCTGCATAGTGCTTTTACTTTCCGTATTTTTTCATTTCTTTGATAAAACTCTTTGCAATGTCACTAAGCTTTGCATCGCTTCTCTTGATATATCCGATGGTCATCTTCTCATCGCTGTCGAGAGGAAGTGCGGAGTAGCCCGCACCGTTCAATTTTTTACAGATGACTCCGCTGCACAGTGTATAGGCATTGAGAAGTGTCATCATATTGAGTGCCGTAGCACGGTCGTTAACGTGGATTATCTTCTTATAGGGGTATGTGCTGAGAACTTCCTCGGCATAATAGAACGAATTCTTCTCACCCTGATCAAAAGACAGACAAGGGTATTCGTCCAGCTCCTTGAAAGAGATCTTTTTCTTTTTTGCCAGGGGATGCGCAGCACTTATATAAACGTATGTGTCGCAGGAAAACAGCGGTGTGAATACCAGATTATTCTCCCTGAAGTCATTCTCAAGTATCTGGCGGTTGAAATCATTCACGTACAGGATTCCGAGTTCACTCCTCTGATTCTTGACATTGGAAATTATCTCATGGGTTCTTGTCTCATATATCGCAAAATCAAACTGATCGATACCCGCTTTGAGGACCGCATTGGAGAATGCTTCTACAGCGAATGTGTAATGCTGTGCCGAGACATAGAACTTCTTTTCGGCGGTCGATCTTCCCTGATAACGGTCTTCCATCAGAGCATACTGGTCCAGTATCTGACGTACATAACCGAGGAATTCGCTTCCTTCAGTGGTAAGTTCTATTCCTCTGTTACTTCTCTGAAATACGGTAATTCCTATCTCATCTTCAAGATCCTTTATGGCCTGAGAGAGGCTGGGCTGAGACATGAACAGGCTCTTTGCCGCTTCATTCATGGATCCCCGCTCTGCGATCTCTATAACATATTTCATCTGCTGAAGTGTCATGACAAGTTTCCTTTCGATTCACTTTTTGTGAAATAGTCTTTTTTATGGAAAAGCAATCCCATGGCTATAAGTAATACGATTAATAGTTTTGTTGAAAACTTATGTGAAAAACCTGTCGTGAGTTTCTTTACGATCTCGGGTCCGAAAATGACAAAGGGGTCATCCGGAGTGGTTACCGCATGCAAAGTTTCTCTTGATGCAACGGTGGACAGATTCATTCCGTTTACCATGAGGTATTCGGCATCATTAAAAATCTCCGGAACGGAAAATCTTCTCTTAACAATACCTCCGGAATTTACACTTATACCGTCAATGACAGTCTCACTTTCCTCCGGAGGAAAATCAAGTCGAAGCCCTGTAATGGTGCCCTCCATGGAAGGATCGATCCTGAAAGTTACCATTCCGTTTCTTTCATCTGTATAGGAATCTATGAAATTAGCTCCGTCAAAAACCGGCATCTGAACGGTAGTGTAATACAGTCTGTAATCATCCGTGCTTCCTTCCCTGACGGAAAACCGCAGATACAGAGCATCTGCAGGCATAGGTATCAACATGATCACAAGCATCACTGCCACCGTTATGATGATTCCCGCATTTTTCTTCATTCTTCTCTTCCCTGTCAGAGTTTACCCATTTGTCAAACTGTGATAACATTAACCTGTGCGTTTAAGAACCTATCAAATGATATCATAAATACTTTCGGAATAAAATACAGTCGCCTCTTCACTAAACGCTATGGGATCAACTATTTCCGAACAAAATAATAAAGTGTCACCGTCGCGTATACTTCCTGTTTTGGGATTTGCGCTTATACTGTGCTACGTTATGTACGGGGTCGTCATGCACGAACTCCCGAATGATATGTCCGACTACAACGGTCATGTGTATGTTTACATCACCACATTCACCGGAGTCAGTCCCATAGAGGGCTGGAAGATGGCCCCCTATTTTTTATGGCATGTCTTTGTTCTGATATTCTATAAATTGTGTCGTATTCCTCTTGATGTTTCCGCAGGAATAACAAGCTGCCTGTTTTTACTGGCTTCATATTTCATAACTGTCTTCATGATAGAAAGATGGAATGATCATTACGAGCATGGACTGTACATCACCTGCTCTTCATTTATCGCATTTACCCTGACTATCCTTCAGCCCGTATGGATCGATTATCTGGATCTTGGATCAAGCAGACTTCTGGGTTCTTTCTCCATCAATCCTTTGTTTAATCCCACCCATATGGCTGCGCGTCCCTTTGCTCTTCTGAGCTTCATGCTCATTATCGATCTGTGGAAATATCAGGAATCCGATAAAACAGAGCCGGTATTTTTCCGAATGAGCGAAAAGAAGATCCGTATCCTCCTTGCTCTCATCCTTGTTCTCTCCGCACTGGCCAAACCTGTATTTGCAGAAATGTTCATCCCCGCCGTGGGACTTATTATGCTGGCAAAGCAGTTCGGTGCAGTCAGAGAAAAAAAGGGAATGCAATATTTTAAGAGAGCCCTTCTTCCTACTTTTCTTGTTGCTCTTCCCTGCCTTCTCCTCATACTGGTAGAATTCTCCGCCTACTTTCTTTTCTGGGGCAGCTATGGTGGCGGCGGGGGCATGATCATTACGGGCTGGCTTGAGGTCTGGTCCGCATTCAGTGAAAACATTCCCTTATCCATACTCTTTAGCATGAGTTTTCCGATCCTTGTGATCATTGCAGATTCGAAGAATTTTGTGAAAGAGCCAATGGGAATCTTAGGTATCGTTTCATACGCAGTAGGTTTTCTGGAAGCAGCTCTTCTCGGTGAGGGCGGAGACAAGCTGATGCACGGAGACTTCATATGGCCCATGCTCTTCGGAATGCTTTTGCTTTGGGCATCCGCACTGCTTCATTTCCTGAACATGGAAAAAAGAGCCTCTTCAAAAACCGCACGGTTCATCATTATCC
>JAEEGF010318933.1_pt1 | contig 12653 bp, 12 predicted proteins | sample 9134171 | NCBI WGS metagenome assembly JAEEGF01 (sample SAMN16246542, study PRJNA631951) | gut metagenome | biome: gut microbiome; feature: rumen; material: AP-attached | host: Bos | place: Iran: Karaj | collected 2018-10 | reverse complement strand
ACGATCTTCCTGATAACTATACCTGAGGATAAGATACAGGCATTTATGAAAGGATGTTAAAAGATATATGAAGCTTAAAGTTGCAGTTCTATTTGGTGGAAAGAGTACAGAGCATGAGATATCCATTATCTCAGCTATTCAGGCTATAGGAAGCATAAACAGGGAGAAATACGAGATCATCCCCGTATATATGACCAAGAACAACGATTTCTACGTTGGTGAGTACATTGATAAGATTGAGGAATACACACATATTCCTCAGCTTCTTTCAAAGAGCACACAGGTAATCTGGATCAAGGATAAAGAGAAGGTATCTCTTGTGAGATATCCCATGAAGAAATTTGGTAACAACGTGATTACAGATGTAGATGTGGCATTCCCAATCGTTCACGGAACAAATGTTGAGGACGGTACACTTCAGGGCTTCCTTGCTACGTTGGGACTTCCTTTAGTAGGATGTGACGTTCTTTCTTCTGCAGTTGGAATGAACAAGTATGTTATGAAGACAGTCCTTAAGGACAACGGAATACCTGTCCTTGACTGCAAATGCTACACCTGGAAGGATTATGAGGATGTAGACGCTCTGGTAGCTAAGATTGAAGCAGCCTTTGCTTATCCTGTAATCATCAAACCTTTAAATCTTGGTTCCAGTATCGGTATTAAAAAAGCAAATGACAGAGAGGGACTTCTTGAGGCTCTTGACCTTGGCTTTGAGTTCTCCAGAAAGATTCTGGTTGAGCCCGCTATTACAGAGCTTAAAGAGATCAACTGCTCAGTTCTGGGAGATTATGAGTCAGCACAGGCCTCAGAGTGTGAGGAGCCTGTTAACTCAGACGATATCCTTAGTTTTGAGGATAAGTATATTGGCGGAGCCAAGGGCGGTGCTAAGGGCGGCGCCAAGACCGGCGGAAGTAAGGGAATGGCTTCTCTTAAGAGAAAGATCCCTGCTGATATAACACCGGAAATGAGAGATGAGATCAGAAAAATGGCAGTGGATGCCTTTATCTGCCTTGGATGTTCAGGTGTTTCCAGAATAGACTTCATGCTGGATAAAGCCACCAATAAGGTATATCTCAACGAGATAAACACTATTCCGGGATCTCTTTCCTTCTATCTGTGGGAGCCCCTTGGAATGAAATATGAGCAGCTTCTTGATAACATGATTCAGCTGGCTCTTAAGGCTGACAGAGAGAACAGCAAGGTTGTTTATTCCTTTGATACCAACGTTCTTGAGGGCGTTCACTTAGGCGGCGGCAGCAAGGGCAGCAAAGTCTGAAATTGATTTAAGTTAATAATAAAGGAGCCTTCGTAGTTATACGAAAGCTCCTTATTAAATGTAATATGCTTTACTGATTCTGATTTTTGAGATAGGTCTCTTCGACTATATTCTTAACATACTGGTCGATGTTCTTCTGATCTTCCTTGGAAAGCTCGCTGAGGATAACAGGTTTGCAGTACTCGATGGTAACTTTTGCGGACTTGATCCTTGGAAAATGCTTTTCAAAGATATCTTCAGTGTGGGTTACTACAACGGGAACGATGGGGCAGCCGGTCTTCTGGGCTATCTTAAAGCTTCCCTTATGAAACTCACCAAGAGGCTGATCCGTCTTGTTTCTGGTGCCTTCAGGATAGATGAAGATAGAAATGCCGTTTTTTACCTTATCAATGGCGGCAAGGATCATCTCAAGACCTTTTCTGATATCGCTTCTGTCAAGGAACAGGCAATCAAGGTAGATCATCCAGATATTTAAAAGAGGAACCTTTAAGACCTCTTTCTTGGCTATATAGCCTGTAGGATTTGGAACTCTGGGATAAGTCAGTACAATATCAAAAATGCTTCGGTGGTTACCTACATATAAAACAGCCTGATCTTTTGGTACATTTTCTTCGCCGATGACGGTTTTCTTTACTCCGCTTAAAAAGGCGACTACCTTAAAGGCCCATCCAACGATGGCAAGTGAAGCTCTTTTCTTGGCCATGGGATTGAACTTTCCGATTATCAGAAGTACCAGCTGAATTGGCAGACTAACAATGAGAAATATAGCAACAAATAAGACAACTATAACTGCGCGTATCATAAATAAAGCCTCTTTTCATAATTTGATTCGTCTCTATTTTCTCATGAAAAAGAAAAAAAAGATAGCTTAAAGTGTTTGTATTGCTTACAATTATAAATAATGCTATAATGCATTTACTGTTTTTAGATTTGGAGGGAAAGTAATTGAATCCGGGTATTATTATCGCTATTGTTATTTTAGTAATTATCGTAGCTGCAGCAGTTGCGCTTTATTTTTTTGGAAGAAAAGCTCAGAAGAGGCAGGAGGAACAGCAGGCACAGTTAGATGCCATGAAGCAGTCTGTTTCAATGCTTATCATTGATAAGAAGAGAATGAAGCTCAATGAGGCAGGTCTTCCTCAGGCAGTTATTGATCAGACACCTAAGCTTCTTCGCAGATCCAAGCTTCCAATCCTCAAGGTTAGAGTTGGTAACAGAGTAATGAGCCTCATCTGCGATGAGAAGATTTTCGACAAGGTTCCTGTTAAGAAGGAAGTTAAGGCTTCTGTAAGTGGTATCTATGTAACTGAAGTAAAGGGTCTTCACGGCAAGGCACCTGTTACTGAGGAGAAGAAAGGGTTCTTCAAGAACCTGGTTGCTAAGGCTCAGGAAAAGGCCGGAGCCAAGATGGTTAAATAATTACTATACTAACATGACAAAGAAAAGCGGTGACAACTTAGGTTGTCGCCGCATTTTTAATTTCTATTATTATCATGGAATCAGACAGAACCTGGCCGGCCATTTCCAGCTGGTATTCAGCCATTAGCTTCATTTCCAGGTCGTGATGGCTTCGGTTAAAGTCAAAACTCTTGGTTATTATCTTCATATTCATGGAGCCATAGGGAGTGAGATACTCGGTGGTGTATTCCAGAGAATCCCTAAACTCCAGTCTGTTGCCGTTCTCTCCACCCCGGACAATCTCCATTCCGGTACCATCTGAGGCTATCAGGATCTTGTTATGCACCTTGGAACTGCCATCAAGGCCCTGATCTTCTTCATATTCCAACTGATATCTGCCATCTTCCAGATCTTGGTATATTCCGGAAGAGTTTGTCACAACTTTTTCTGTGGGTTCACCGGGCCTTGAATGAATGCCGGTAACACAGACTTCTACAGGCTTCTTCATAATATTTCCTCTTTAAAGCTTCATCAAGTCAGTTTTCTGGGTGAATTGGAGCAGATAAAAAGACCTGAGGTGCAAGATTGCTTTCTTTTACTGCTTCATAGGCTGTTTTAGCCTTGTTGTCATCGTTAAAGATACCAAAGACAGTGGGGCCGCTTCCTGTCATAAAGGCGCCTACAGCTCCGTTATCATCCATGATCTCTTCCAGCTTACCGATTACATCATATTTGGAAGCAGTAACAGGTTCCAGAACATTTCCTATAAGGCTGCACATTTTCTCAAGGTCGCCGTCTTCGATGGATTTTCTTATGGCGTCGATATCGGGATGAGCTTCGATTTCTTTGCTGTCCAAAGTCTTATAAACCCAACCTGTGGATACATCAATATCAGGCTTGGCTATAAGAATAGAGCACTTGGGCATATCGGAGATTGGTGTTAATTCTTCACCGATTCCCTCAGCCAGGGCGGTACCGCCAATAATGCAGTAAGGAATATCGGCTCCAAGCTTAACAGCCAACTCGCAAAGTGTCTGTTTATCAAGGCTTAAGTTCCATAGCTGATTGAGGGCCAGATACGCTGCGGCTCCATCAGTGCTGCCTCCCGCCATTCCTGCAGCTATAGGGATCCTCTTCTCAAGATGGATCCTTACACCCTTTTGTACATTGTATTTTTCCTTAAGCTGATTGGCCACTTTGCAGATGAGATTGCTGTCATCCGTGGGAATCTTATCAGATGAAGCGGTAAGTGTTATGGCTCCTTCATCAGTGTCTTCAAAGGTCAGTGTGTCATAGAGGTCCACATTCTGCATTATCATGCGGACAATGTGATATCCGTCTTCTCTGCGGCCTGTAACATCAAGGCCAAGGTTTATTTTTGCGTACGCCTTTCGCTCTATTGTCATGGCTTTATCCTATATAGTTTGATTGTTATTGGTAAACACAGTATCTTGGGCTTTTGATGTGGCGCAAAGCCTTGCAGATACTGAAGTTTAATCTACCTTATACATCTTCTCACTTAGATTAATCAAACTCAAGAAAAAAAGTCAAAAAAAATTAAAAAATCTTTATTTTAACTCTAAAGTTTTTTTGAAAAAAGCCGATAAACAGATTAGGTAAACTATAGTTTCGTTTCAAGCGAAGTGTGTTTTACCCTCGCGGAAAAGGAGTTCTATATGAGCGTAAACGGAGTTACCGAGGTTACTAACAACATCGCAACGACCTATGCTTCAACAGTCAATCCCGCTGTGGATGACAAAAAGAAAGACGAAGAAGTAAAGGTCAAATCCGAAGCTGCAGCCGTATATGAGAAAGCTGATGACAGCAGTAAAGCTTCTACAGTTTCTCAGAAAAATGCGGACAGAACCAAGATCATTCAGCAGATGAAAGCGGAGGATGCCAAGCGCCAGCAACAGCTCTTTGACATTGTTCATAAGATGATGGGCAAACAGGCTAAGAGTTATGGCATCGCTAATTCTGACAGTGATGATTCTATCTGGAAGTTCCTTGCAAAGGGTGATTTCACGGTTGATGCAGCTACCAAAGCCCAGGCACAGGCAGATATAGCAGAGGATGGATACTGGGGCGTTTCTCAGACCTCCGAACGTATTCTTGATTTTGCCAAGACCCTGGCCGGCGACGATCCTGAGAAGCTGGAGAATATGAGACAAGCCTTTGAAAAGGGTTATGCTCAGGCGGAAAAGACCTGGGGTGGTAAGCTCCCGGATATTTCAAAGCAGACTTATGACGCTGTCATGAAAGGCTTCGACCAGCTAACGGGAAAGGAAACAACTGAATAACGGTTGCTAGTAACAAAGAGGAAGAGCACCGCTCTTCCTCTTTTCATGTTTATACGTATTTATTCAACAATTCCTCTTAATGAGTTGATATCATCAACGTTATATTTCTTCATGTAATCCTCAATGCCATCAATTACCTTTACTGTGGAATAAGGATCGTGGAAATTCATGGCACCTACTGCCACAGCTGTGGCGCCGGCCATGATGAATTCTATGGCATCATCTCCGTTGGCGATTCCGCCCATGCCTATGATAGGGATATTTACAGCGTGGGAAGCTTCATATACCATTCTCACAGCTACGGGCTTTATGGCAGGACCGGAGAGACCACCGGTTTTATTGGCAAGGGCAAATTTTCTTCTGTGAATATCTATTTTCATGCCTGTAATGGTGTTGATGAGAGAGATGGCATCAGCTCCGGCAGCCTCTGCAGCTTTTGCCATTTCAGAGATGCTGGTAACATTTGGGCTGAGCTTCATTATTACAGGCTGTTTTGCCTTTTCTTTTATCTTGGAAGTGATGCTATAGAGGGCGTCCTTGTTCTGGCCAAAGGCGATGGCTCCTTCCTTGACGTTGGGGCAGGAGACATTGATCTCCAGCATGGCAACGCTGTCCTCATTTGAGAGTCTTTCTACCACATCGAGATAGTCTTCGATGGTCTTTCCGCATACATTTACAATGACTTTAGTGTCATATTTCTTCAAAAAGTTCAGATCTCTGTCTATGAAGACATCAACTCCGGGATTCTGAAGACCGATGGCGTTTAGCATACCTCCATAAACCTCGGCAACTCTCGGAACGGGATTGCCGGGCCACGGAACATTGGCAACACCCTTGGTAACAACGGCTCCCAGCCTGTTAAGGTCCACAAAGTCTGAGTACTCCATGCCTGAGCCGAAGGTTCCGGAGGCTGTCATCACCGGATTTTTGAACTTTACACCTGCTATTTCTACTGTTGTATTCATCTATTTATTCCCCTTTTTACCAAAAGACAGGTTCGTCTGCAGAAAAAAATATTATAAATCAAGGTCGTCTGCGTCAAAGACGGGACCATCAGTACAGATCCTTGCATTGTTTACCTTGGAGTGCTCATCGATGTTGCGGGTCTTACAGATACATCCAAGGCAGGCTCCTACGCCACAGGCCATTCTCTCCTCCAGGGAAAGATATGCCTTTATACCGTTTTCTGAGGCATAAGCCTTAAGTGCCTTTAACATTGGCATTGGGCCGCAGGCAAAGATCATGTCACATTCGATATTCTGCGCCCGGATTGCATCAAGGACATTTCCCTTGGATCCAAGGCTGCCATCCTCTGTGGCGATATGGAGTTTTGAATATTTCTGGAATTCTTCAGAAAGGAAGGTTTCCTCGTTTCTGTATCCCATAACAGCCGCTACTGAAACAGCTTTCTGGCGATCTTTGAGCTCTTTTGCTGTCTCAAGAAGGGGAGGAACACCGATTCCGCCGCCGATAACAACTGCTTTTTTTCCATCGGCTTTATCCAGAGGGAAACCATTTCCCAGAGGTCCCAGGATCATGATGTAATCCCCTGGCTGATAAAGGGCAAACTCTGCAGTTCCTGAGCCCACAACCCTGTAAACCAGCCTGATGGCGGACCTTTCGCGGTCTACTTCACATATACTGATGGGTCTTGGCAAAAGAGTTGCCTTATTTACCGGATAAACTCCAACAAACTGTCCCGGAACTACGGCGGAGGCAATGGGCGTCTCCAGCCACATATCATAGATTCCATCTGCCAAAAGATTCTGGCTCAGAACCTTTGCTTCTTTTTTCATCTTAGCTGCCATGGCTAAATCTCCTGTTTGTATACTATTTTGCCGTTACATATTGTTGCATATATCTTTCCCGGGAGTCGCTGTCCAAGGAAAGGAGTGTTAGAGGACTTTGAAACGCTCTGGACAAAGTCCCATTCCTCATCGGGGGCAAAGATTACCAGATCCGCAGGGCCGCCCTCCTTTATATATCCGCAGTCAAGGTCATAAACTCTGGCGGGATCTATGGTCATTCTGGAGAGGAGCTCCTTGAGAGTGAGAAATCCGGGATGAACCAGTTCTCTGAGGCCAAGGGCCAGAGCTGTCTCAAGGCCTGTTATGCCGCTGGGGGAGGCTGTGAGGCCTTTTCCCTTTTCCTCCCTTGAGTGGGGAGCGTGGTCAGTGGCAATCATCTCGATGGTTCCATCTTTTAGGGCCTTTATTATGGCCTGACGGTCGCTTTCAAGGCGAAGAGGCGGATTCATCTTGGCCAGGGAGCCGTATTTGAGAACAGCGTCCTGAGTCAGAGTGAAGTGATGGGGCGTTGCCTCGGCGTGAACCTTTACGCCGCGCTCTCTGGCAGCTCTTATGAGGTCCAGGGATTCAGCGGCACTAATGTGCTGAACTGTGATATCTGCGCCGGTGCGTTCTGCTATTTCTATATCTCTTTTTACCATGGAGATCTCTGCCTGGCGGTCTGAGCCGGTAATACCAAGCTTAGCGGCTACTTCGCCGGAATTGATTCCATTTTCTTTTATAAATTCGGGATTTTCTTCGTGAAGACTGATTACTTTATTGAATCTGGCGGCTTCTGTGCAGGCCTTTTCCATGAGATCGCTGTCAAGAATCGGCACACCGTCATCCGTAAAAAGGACGGCGCCGGCAGCTATAAGGGCCTCCATATCAACCAGTTCTTTACCTGCCATGTCTTTAGTGACATTTCCGCAGGCGTAAACATTAATGCCGGTTTCTGAACCCCGGCTGATGACATCTTTAATTGTGGCAACATTATCCAGATGAGGATTGGTGTTACCCATCATTACAACACTTGTAAAACCGCCCTTGGCTGCAGCCAGGGCGCCTGAAGAGATATCTTCTTTATAGGTGAAGCCGGGATCCCTGAAATGCACATGGCAGTCCAATAATCCCGGTGCAATAACTTTGCCGGTGGCATCAAGAGTTTCTATATCTTCGGAAGAGTCCAAAAGGCCGGGATCTATATTTTCATCCTCGGCTATGCACATTATCTTACGATCCTTTATGATAAGAGTTCTGTATCCTTCAAGTCCACTTAACGGGTCAATAACATATCCGCCCTTTATCAACAGCATATAGGCCACCTCACAGTCATTATTTGATGCGGTAAAGATCCAGCTCTTCACCGTAGATATTAAGAGTAAGGGTGTCCCCTTTAACCTTGTAATCTACATTTACAGTCAGCATATCTGTGATAAAACTGTCGTAGTTAACTTTAAGCTTGATGGTATCGCTATCCACCTTTTTGTATTTAAAGGAATCAGCGCCGAAGGTTCCGGTGTAATCGGAAACGCGCACGGTTCCGTTTCTTTCAAAGGTGATGGTGATTTCTCCTGAAGAATCTGCCCAGGTACCTGTCAGATTGCTGGCTGTTCTGGAGTCACTGAAGCCGTTGCTGATGGCGCCTATAATTGCAAGCACAATGAGAATGGCAGCAATATGGCCTGAGAACCACAAAATGTGGTGCATGAGCTCAGCTCCGCTCCAGCTGTTATGAATGAAACGGTTCCAATGACCCTTGTACCAGGTAATAAAGCCATTTTCCTTTTTTACAGGAGGAACCTGCTGCATCTGAGGCATCTGTTGCATTTGAGGCATCTGCTGCATTGGCTGCACTGGCTGGTTGTAAACCGGTCCGCTATACGTGTTTTCCTGATTTGGCACGAATTTCTTTGCCGTAGGCGTGCCGCAGTAAGGACAAAAGGCTACCCCATCCTTTATTTCTTTCCCACAGTTTTCACAAAACATACTTCATACCCCCGTAGTAAGTAATTTTTCTTCATCATTTTATGCTTTATGCACTAAAAAGTCTACATATAAATAACCCCATACTTATCAAGGCTCTTTGAACCTGTTACGAAGGAGAGAAGGTTCTCCTGAATATAGGTGCTAAGATCAGAGAAGATACCAGGGCATCACCCCCGGCTCCTACAGGGACAGCAAAAAAGTAAAAAATTGAATAATGATATCAAAAAAAGACCCTTCAAAAAGCACAAAAAAAACAGGGATAAATAAAAAACTGGTGCTTTTTGGAGGGCCTTTTTTGATGTATGGTAATTGTACGAAAAACGAGTGGCCCGGTGGCGGGCATATTGATGGCTTTCTCAGATTACAAACCAAAGCTGGGCATCTTTGGGAGTCTGGTGTAATGGTTGGAGCTGTAAAAGGATAAATCGTTTTATCAAAAGTTAATACAATGATAATAAGCTAAAAAGAGCCAGATATGAGATAATAATTACGCTCAATTATAAAGGCTTGAAAGGGAAATTCAGATGAGCATTTTTCAAATACGGACAGTTTGGTTTTGGCAATGTACAGCACTGATAAAGGAGAAATCATGAGCAAAGTATGGAATTACGAGAAATTTAAGGCATCTGCAAGAGCGGCTGCAGCTGAGGGCATAGTTCTTATCAAGAATGACAAGGACTGTCTTCCTCTTGCAAAGGGAACAAAGCTTTCTGTGTTCGGAAGAAGCCAGATGAACTACTACAAAAGTGGCACCGGCTCAGGAGGAATGGTGAATGTAGATTACGTTATGGGAATCTACGAGGCCCTGGAAGGCTCCAAGTTCTTTAAGGTAAACAAGAATGTAAGGAAAGCATACGAAAAGTTTGTAAAAGAGAACCCCTTTGATATGGGGCAGGGCTGGGCAGCTGAGCCATGGTTTCAGAAGGAAATGCCTCTTGATGAGGAGCTTTTATCAAAGGCAGCAGGCGAGTCTGATGCTGCGGTATTCATCATCGGAAGAACAGCCGGAGAAGATAAGGACAATAAAAACGAGGCCGGAAGCTTCCTTTTGACAGACGAGGAAAAAGCTTCTTTAAAGAAGGTGTGCAAACACTTTAAGAAGACCATCGTTCTTTTGAACGTGGGAAATATCATCGATATGAAGTGGGTAAAAGAAATAAATCCCGCAGCAGTTCTCTACGTATGGCAGGGAGGCCAGGAGGGCGGAAATGCAGTTCTGGATGTACTTAGCGGCGCTGTAAATCCATCAGGTAAGCTCTCTGACACCATCGCAGAAAACATCGATGACTATGCATCAACAGCCAACTTCGGCTCTGAGAAGCACAATTTCCAGGCCGAGGATATCTACATCGGCTACAGATATTTTGAGACTTTCCGCAAGGACAAAGTTCTTTATCCCTTCGGTTTTGGTCTTTCTTATACCAGCTTTGATATAGCTGCCGGCGAGTTTTCTTTTGACAAAAAAGAGGGTGTATCCCTGGAGGTAGCTGTCACCAATACTGGTAAGGTGGCCGGAAAAGAGGTAGTACAGGTCTACCTGTGCGCTCCTCAGGGACTTCTTGGAAAGTCAGAAAGAGTGCTCTGCGGATTTTCAAAGACAGATTTGTTAAAAGAGGGGCAGATTCAGCGCATCAGATTCGGTATACCCAAGTATTTCCTTGCATCCTACGATGACAGTGGCATTACAGGTAATAAATCCTGCTACGTCTGCGAAAAAGGTGAGTATACCATCTACGTTGGAAGTGATGTAAGAAGCGCAGAAAAAGCCGGTTCTTTTGTCCTTGAAAAGACAGAAATGATCGCAAAGTGCGAGGAAGCCTATGCTCCTGTTCAGGAGTTCAAGGTTCTGGTTCCGGGAGATAAGAAGGCCGGCGGCGAATATAAAGAATCCTCCCGCAAGGTTTCCTTAAGGACTCTGGATCCCAATACCAAGAGAAAAGAAAGACTTCCAAAGGACATTCCTTTCAAGGGAGATAAGGGCTATAAGCTTAAAGACGTTGAGAGCGGAAAAGTTACCATGGAGAAGTTCCTCTCCCAGATTTCAGACAAGGATCTGTGCGTACTGGTAAGAGGAGAGGGAATGTGCTCCCCTAAGGTAACAGCAGGTATAGCCGGAGCCTACGGCGGCGTCAATGACACACTTAAGGGATTTGGAATCCCAATTGGCGGATGCGCAGACGGCCCCAGCGGAATTCGTATGGACTGCGGAACCCACGCTTTTGCTCTGCCAAACGGAACATGTCTTGCATGTACCTTCAATGAAGAACTTAACGAGGAACTCTTCAGATGGGAGGCTCTGGATCTTAGAAGACACAGAATTGATGCCCTTCTGGGACCGGGAATGAACATCCACAGAAATCCTCTTAACGGAAGAAACTTTGAGTATTTTTCTGAGGATCCTTTCCTCACAGGAAAGCTGGTGGCAGCGCAGCTCAAGGGACTTCACAAATATGATGTCACAGGTGTTATCAAGCATTTTGCAGGCAACACCCAGGAATTCCACAGACATCATGTTAACAATATAGTTTCAGAGCGAGCTCTGAGAGAGATTTACTTAAAGGGTTATGAAATAGCAGTAAAAGAGGGAAGTGCAAGGGCTCTTATGAGTACCTACGGCCCTGTTAACGGAATATGGACTGCTTCAAGCTATGATCTTCTCACCACTATTTTGAGAGGTGAGTGGGGCTTTGACGGCATAGTTATGACAGACTGGTGGGCAATGGGAAATGACGAGGCAGGCGCTCCCGGAAATTATCAGAACGTTTCATCCCAGGTTAGAGCCCAGAACGATCTCAACATGGTTGTTGGAAATGCAGAGGCCAACTCAAATCATGACGACCTTGAGGAGGCGCTCAAGGACGGAAGACTCACCAGAGCCGAGCTTTGCAGAAATGCAGCCAATATACTGAGATTCCTTCTTAAAACACCGGCATATCAGCACATGCTTGGGAATGAATCAGCTCTTGATAAAGAGCTCAAGAATGCGGTATCTGAAGAGGATTTGCGACTTCAGGAGATGATTGAAGTTAATACATCTTCAGAGGTTACTGAGCTCGATCCAAAGGATATCAATACTGAGAAGGGCAATACTACAGCATTCATAGTTACAACACATATGAAGTGCATCATGGACCTGGAACTTGAGCTTAGAAGCGTGGATCAGCCTGATGTTGCGCAGCTTAATCTCTCTATTTTCCAGGACAAGATGTTGGTTAAGGCCATCACTTTGACAGGAATGGACAAGGAGTGGCAGAAGGTAAGATTTAGCCTTAACCCCACATTCCTTAGTAACTTCTACCTGAAGTTCTTCTTTGCCCAGAGCGGAATAGCCATCAGATCAGCAAAGCTTATTGTTTCAAAGGATCTGGAGGACTTCTTCAAACGAGGAGAAACCAATCTGGAGTAATAACTGCACCAGAAACTAACAGACATAGATTTGGAGGATGAAATGGAGACTTACGAAAAGGAGCACCTTAGCTTTGTGGAGAGCACAGCTGCAGAGTGCACACTGTTTTTGAAAAAAGATGGTTCTTTTCCCCTGGAAAAACCCTGTAAACTTGCGGCATTCGGAAACGGAGTAAGGGGCACAATAAAGGGCGGAACCGGTTCGGGAGAAGTAAACAGCAGATTCTCTGTAAATGTTGAAGAAGGCCTCAAAAATGCAGGCTTTGAGCTTACAACATCAGAGTGGCTTGACGGATTTGATAAGGTTAAGGCCGAAAAGAGAAAGGAATTCGTAGCCGGCATCAAGGCAGAAGCAGAGGCCCTTGGGGTAAATGCCATGATGTTCAGCATGGGAAGAACCATGTTGGAGCCTGAGTACGACCTTGAGCTTAAGGGCGAAGGCGACGCTGCGATCTATGTTCTTTCCAGAAATTCAGGAGAGGGGAGCGACAGAAGAAC
>JAEEGF010640074.1_pt1 | contig 12654 bp, 6 predicted proteins | sample 9134171 | NCBI WGS metagenome assembly JAEEGF01 (sample SAMN16246542, study PRJNA631951) | gut metagenome | biome: gut microbiome; feature: rumen; material: AP-attached | host: Bos | place: Iran: Karaj | collected 2018-10 | reverse complement strand
CACATGACAAAGGTATGAGAGAAAGGACAGGAGGAATCTGGACACTGCACTATGAGTTGCACGAGGTGGAGCCATACGTCAACTGGCTTTACTTCTTCAATGCGTGGGGATTCCCTGCGCGCTATGGCAACGTGGCCCGGATTCACGACTGCCCCTCGTGCCGCGCTCAGTGGTTGGCATCGTTTCCTGACGCCGAGAAGCCGAAGGCCCAAGAGGCCATGAAGCTGTACGACGATGCGCTGGTTCTACTGCACAACCTCGATGGACAGATCCAGACGCATGCGATCGTGGGTTTGTATGAGGCAAATGGAGAAAATGAAAATATCTTGCTGAAGCAAGGAATGAAGGTGAAGGATGAAGGATTAAGGGTGAAGGGTGAAGAGCAAAGCTTGCAGTTAGCCTTTAGTCAAGAACTCGACATACGTTTGCCGTTGCTGCGCCAGCAGCATGGGGAGACGTGTCTGTGCTGGGCCGACTTCCTTCCTCCTGTGGAATCGGGGCAGACAGGAATCATCGGGCTCTTTGTCACCTCCGTTGACGAGAAAATGATAAATAGCGAACATACTGATGACTACCACCTCATGCTGGCCCAGACGCTAGCCGACAGGTTGGCCGAGGCTACTGCCGAACGCATGCACGAGGAGGTAAGGAAGCATCTCTGGGGCTATGCCAAGGACGAACGGCTAACTATTGAAGAAATGCTTCAAGAAAAATATGTAGGACGCAGACCAGCAGTGGGTTATCCTTCCCTACCCGACCAGAGTCTGAACTTCCTCATCGACGAATTACTGGACATGAAACGCATCGGTGTCAGGCTGACGGAAAGCGGAGCCATGCGCCCACACGCCTCGACGAGTGGACTCATCATCAGCCATCCCCAAGCCCGGCACTTTGCTATCGGGCACATCGGTGAGGACCAACTGAATGACTACGCCCTGCGACGCGGAATGCCGGAAGATAAAATGCGCCGCTTCCTAGCCACAAATATTAATTCATAATCTTGCTAAAAACATCTATATATGCTCATTCTCTATCGCATCTATCAACTGCTGATTGCAGCACCTTTGCTTATTATCATCACCATTGTGACGGCACTGGCCACCATCATTGGTTCCACCATCGGTTCTGCCCATTTCTGGGGTTACTGGCCCGGCCATGTGTGGTCGCGCTGGTTTTTGCGCATTCTCCTATTGCCCGTCCATACGGAAGGACATGATAATATTGACCACAAGACCTCCTACGTCTTTGTGGCCAACCATCAGGGTTCTTTCGACATCTTCCTTATCTACGGCTATCTGGGACGCAACTTTAAATGGATGATGAAGAGCGAATTGCGCAAAGCGCCCCTCATCGGAAAAGCCTGCGAATCGGCAGGACACATCTTTGTCGACAAACGCGGTCCCAAGGCTCTGCAACAGACACACGACAGAGCCCGCGAAGTGCTTCAGCACGGCACCTCACTCGTGGTCTTCCCAGAAGGACAAAGGACGCTGACGGGAGAGATGGGACCTTTCTTCCGCGGTGCCTATCAACTGGCCGACGAGCTTCAACTGCCCGTCGTACCTATCACACTCAATGGTCCCTACCACGTACTGAGTCGACGGAGAGGCCCCATCAACTTCGTCTTCTGGCATCCCCTTTCGATGACCATCCACAAGCCCATAGCCCCCATTGGCAAGGGTCCGGAGAACATTAAGAACGCTATGGACCTCTCGCGCGAAGCCATTGCTTCGGGCCTCAAAGACTAAGCCGTTCATGGCTATATCATACACATATAAGGATACACAACATTAAAAAGCATTACGATATTATGAAGGCAAAACTACTCTTTCTTTTGTGTTTCGTGACAAGCACGACCCTTTGGGCTCAGGACGACATCACAAAATACTACCTCACGAACTATGGGTTCGACACAGGCTTCCACTACGACGCCAACAGCACGGCCAAGGTAGCACAAGAAATCCTCGACATTGAGGGATGGACGGCAGAACTGAGTGCCGACTACACCATCACAGGCATCTACGAGTTCGGCTTTGGAGGCACGTTCAACAGTGCTACTGTTCCTGCCCAAGGATACGACGGTGAAGCAGGTGGTGGACTCGCACTTTCAACGGGATGGGAACAGACATTCGTTTACTACCAAAACGTGACACTGCCTAAAGGCACATACATCATCACCGTTCCAACATACAACGGCAAGTCCGTCATCAAAGGAACATCTCAACTGGGCTGGGTGCCTACGACGGGAACTGCCGTGATGTCCACCGTTACGAGTTATCCGGCTAAGCAATGGACAGTGGACCAAATCACCTTCACCCTGACGAAGACGACCAGCGGACGCATACAAATCGGATACAAGGCTGCGACTGGTGCTTCGACGAACTCTGCCTGTTTGCTCATCGACTATGTACGCATCATGGGACAGGACATGACAGTGAGCAAGACTACGCTAAAAACCACTATCACCAACGCCACCAAGGCCTACGGAGAAGGTACGGGAAAGGGTGCTGCCGAACTGAAGGCCGCCATCGACCAGGCACAACAGGTGTATGACGACGCGGAAGCCACGATGCCTCAGGTGCTCGAGGCCACATACGTGCTCAAACAAACACTGAACGACTACAACATGATGAATGCCTCGGAGGAGAATCCCGTGGACATGACCCACTACATCCAGAATCCTTCGTTCGAGAGCAATGGCACATCGGGCTGGACAACCCAGAACATGCAGACGCAGAGTAACACCGTCTTCTCACGCAAACAAGGCACCTACTACCTGGAATCGTGGGTCGGCATCGGTCAGCAGATAGGAAACGCCTCTGTAATACAAACCATCCAGAAGTTGCCACGCGGAAAGTACCAACTGACAGCTTCTGCCCTTCATATCCAACAAACCGGCTCGAATAGCACTAGCAACAAGGGAACGCCACAGACGGGTGCCGAACTTGTAGCAGGTACGTCGAAGACCATCATCACCAGCATGAAACAATACACGGTGCCCTTCGCCGTCATCAACGAGACGGAGGCGGTGGTCATCGGATTGCAGGCACAAAACGCCACAGGCAATTACCTGTGTGTCGATAACTTCAAGTTGCTCTATGTCGGAGAAGCCAGCAATGCCGATTTGGCACAGGAGATACGGAACCTGATTGCTGAAGGACAGACTTATCTGGAGAAAGGCATACAGGCTAGTGCGGCAGACAAGATGAACGCTGCCATAGAAAGCGCACAAGCAGCACTGGAAGGCATTGGTACAGACGTTGATGGCAACACACTCTACGATGCTGAAGCACTCAGTCAGGCACGAACCGACCTGCTCGCTGCCATAGACACCGCGGAGGCTTCACGACAACTCTATGACGCCCTGCAGGCACGCATCACATACGCCGAAACGGTACTCGGCTGGTGGGAAGGTGACAAACGCAAGGCTACTGCCCTCAACAACCTTGTAAGCGCCATCGCAACAGCCAAGGAGAAGATGGTGGACTATTCCTTGACAGACGCCCAAATAAGGGCAGCTGCCAACACACTGAACACACGAATCTCGGCGGTAGATAAGAAGATTTATTGCAGCGGAAGCGCTTGTGGTACTGATGCTCAACTAAAGGTTTCCACCAACCAGTGGTGCTACGACCGTTCGATGCAATCGAAGCACTGGATTCTCTTCTGGGAAGCCGGTTATGGAACAGATGTGCCCAGTGCCGTTCCTGGCATCTTGGCCAACGCCGACCGCATATTCGAGTTCTATGCCGATAGTCTGAAGTTCATCACCATCAACCAAGGGAAGTCGAAAACGGATACCTACAAGATGATTATTCGCCTCAGGCACACTACCGAGTGGGAAGCCAGCGGAAGCGGCATTGACGACCAGATAGGTCTGCTCACACTATCCAATGGAGCACACACATCCCGTTCGGGACAAACCGTGGCCCACGAGATTGGTCACTGCTTCCAATATCAGACCCACTGCGACAATGGAGACTGGAATGGCTGGATGTACAATTGGGGACAATCGACCCTGAATGTATTCTGGGAGATGTGCGCCCAGTGGAAGGCTTACAAGTTCTATCCCAAGATGCAATTCGTGTGGGATTCCAACCAAGGCAACGACTGGTTCGGAGGCACCATCAACGGACTTCATCGCCATCCCTTGTGCGTCGACCTTCGATACAACAACTATTTCATTCAAGATTACTTCTGCCACAAACATGGTATGGGCATTATCGGACGCCTCTGGAACGAATCGAAGAATCCTGAAGACCCCTTCCAAGCCTACATGCGCCTGACGATGACAGGTACTACGAGCCAGAAACTCAACCAGTTGGGCGATGAGATGTGGGAGTATGGTGCACGCATGACCACCTTCGACCTCGACCCCATCCGCGAGAACGGCAAAAGCAGGATAGGTTTCAGGAATCAAACAGAACTGACCAAAGACAGCGAAGCCTTCTGGTGGCCAAAGCAGAGCAACTGCATCGAGAACTGGGGTAACAACGCCATTCGCGTCAATGCCCCCACGACAGAAAAAACCATCTACGTCGAGTTTGAAGGCAAGGCTGGTGCCGACGGCTATAACTCCTACAACACCAATCGCGGAGGTTGGCGCATAGGGTTTGTGGCACTGAAGAAGGATGGCACACGCGTTTACGGCGATATCGCCCGAGCCACAACCATCCATCCCCAACAGACCATTGCCTTCGAGTGCCCTGCCCAGTGCCAGTATGTGTGGTTGGTTGTCAGTGGAGCCCCCACCATCTATTGGACACGCGACTGGCTCAGTTGGAGTGAAGAGAGCACAGTAGAGCAATGGCCCTATCGCGTGAAATTCTACCAGACGAATGTCTATGGTCAGGCCAACAACAACTCCCTGCCCACAGGCATCGAAGGTGTGGATAGTGAGACTAGGGATGCAGAAGACAATAATGTTTATTCCGTTACTGGCCAGATGGTTCGCCGCGGAACTACATCATTGCAAGGTCTGCCCTCTGGCATCTACATCGTTAACGGTAGGAAAGTAGTGAAGAAGTAATTCCCATTGACCATTGAACATTTGACATTTGACATTTGACATTAAATACCATCGTTTTATGAAACGAATATTCTTTATCATGAGCCTGATTCTCGCGCCTGTTCTCCAAGCAATGGCCGAGGTCAACCCCAATTTCTACATCTACCTCTGCTTTGGCCAGTCGAATATGGAGGGAAACGCCGAGGCCGAGGCAATGGACAAGTCAAATGTGGACTCCCGCTTCCGCATGCTGGCTACCACAGATTTCAGTTCGCCCAGCCGCACTATGGGCCAATGGTACACTGCTGTTCCGCCCATCGTAAGTCCTGTAGGTAAACTGGGAATGGCCGACTATTTCGGACGCACTATGGTTGCAGCCCTGCCATCTGAAGTTAAGGTTGGCGTGGTGAATGTGGCCATTGGTGGTTGTGCCATCGAGATGTTCGACAAGGACAAATACCAGACACAGATGACTGACGCAAGCAACTGGTCAACCATGCTCGCCAACAACTACTACGGAGGCAATCCCTACAAGCGTCTCATCGATATGGCGAAGAAGGCTCAGGAGTCGGGTGTAATCAAGGGTATACTCCTGCATCAAGGTGAATCGAACAACACCCAGCAGACTTGGCCCAATGAGGTGAAGAAGATTTACAACGACATTCTTACCGACCTTGGTCTGAGTGCCGACACCGTGCCTCTCTTTGCTGGAGAGACACTTCGTGAGGAATACGGAGGTGCATGCTGGGGACACAATAGCGTAATCAATCGTCTGCCCAGCGTTATTCCCACGGCTCATGTTATCCACTCCAACGATTGCGAGGGAAACAATACCGACCCCTGGCATTTCTGCGCTATGGGCTATCGCATCATGGGAAAGCGTTATGCCTACGAAGCCTTGAAGTGCCTGGGCGTACCAACTGTGGCCACCAGTGGCTATAACATTCCTCTCGCTCAAAAGAAATTCTATACCCTGAAGAAGATGGAGGTTAGCGACAAGGTAATGAAATGCGGAAACGGAGAGCCCTACCCCATCAAGGGAACCTTCGTGGACGGACATACCGAGGAGATTGCACCCGATTGTGAGTTCACCAATACCGACCTCACCTTCTTCAACGGTCTCCTTGTGGCCAAGGAAGAGACGAACAGCAGTGTAGATATTTCCTACACCGACTTCACGGGCAAGAAGGAAACTTCAACCGTAAATCTGGATGTACGCTTCTTCCCCTTCAACAGCGACAACATTACTGCACTAGCTGGTCCACTTACCTATGACGAGGAGGCACGTACCTTTACTCAAGAAAAGAACGGACAAGCCGGCTGGGTATATGAAAATGGAGTCGACATCTCGGCCTACAAGTATTTGGTCCTCAAACTCAAAGAGCAACTGAGTTTTGGTACATTCGTCAGAATCTATCCGAAGAACGACATCACTGGTGGATACTACTCCACTGCCATCAGGTCACGCACAACCGTCGGCATTCCTTTGCAAAACCTGAAGTATTCCGAGAATGGTTCGACGAAGACCCTCGACCTGACCAATGTCCACATCATCGCCTTGTGGAGCAACGGAGGTACTATCCCTGTAGAGGACATGTACCTAACCAACAACAGCGACTTCACGCCGACCGATGTTTATGACATTCTTGCAGAAGGGACTGAGAAGACAGACGTTTATTCGATTCAGGGCATGAAGGCAGGCACCACTCACGATTGGCAGAACCTGCCTCGCGGACTCTACATCGTCAAGGGTCGCCTGATGCTGAAACGATAGCAAGACAGCAGTATTCCGCCTTACAACTAACTTATTCGGGTGGTGACTCTCTCTTTGTTCAGGGTTGAGTCACCACTTCCACATCCTCGAAAGCCATTCGGTCACCTTTGGCCAGTTGGTCGGCTTCGAGGCGTAGCACTCTTGCCTTCATGGGGGTGAACTTAATGGTTTGCCAGATGGGATTGTTGACAATGTTGGAGAATTCGCCTGAGGCTAGTTTCTCCCACTTGTTCCAATCCTGAGAAGCCCACAATGTATAGCGTGTAATGGTGCCTTCGCGTGTGTTCTGAGGCGGAAGATATCGGAATGCCGTTATCGTTTGGTCGGCCTCGCAATCAATGAACATTTGTTTGGGGCTACTGAAAAAGATATGCAGTCCCGACGAGCGTTTCTCTCCCGAATTAGGGATGTCTGCCGTTAGTTTTGGTGCCAAATATAGTCCGACTTCGGAGATGAGTGGGCAGGCCTTGCTGTCCAGAATGGTGAAGCGCAGACGGCTGGTGGTAACTGTGGGGAAGCAAATGATACGTCTATGCCCTATCGTCGTCAGTCCGTCGCCATTATCAACAAGTGCATCGCGCAAAGGTAGCCACTCTCCATCAACCCACACCTCCAGAGCGAACTTCTTCACGCGTTGTCCCAAGACGATGTACTCCTCAGCAACAAAGCGGTTGAAGGTGGTTGGTTTGTCAAACTCCAGAGTCAGCGAGGCTTTCGTTACCTGGTCATCAGTAGCCCAGTAGGTATTAGTCTTCCCATCGGTAACACGTTTGGGTGCGAACTGTTTCTGTCCACCTCGAACATTGCTGGCCGTGATTTTCGCCTTGCGAGCAAGATTGTCTTTGAACACCTTCTTTATCATATCGGCAAAGGCTATGCCTCGCAGACTATCGGTGGGATGAATGCGTCCGTTGGGTGCTATGGGGAAGTTGAGCAGCAAGGTGGAGTTGCGACCAACGGACTTATAATAGGTATCCATCAGTTTCGACAGACTCTTCACATGTGCATTTTCCGGTTCGTGATAGAACCACCCCGGCCTTATGCTGGTGTTTGTCTCACCCGGACACCACACATTGCCGTTCTCCACTCCGTGGTGCAGCATATCGCCGTTTGCCTGTCCCTCGGCGTACATCAAACTCCAGTTGGGGTCGCCAATGAAACCTGCTTCCGTACCCACCCAGCGCAGGTCGGCACGGTTGGCATTATCGCCCCAAATGACGCAATGGGGTTGGAGTTCGCGTATCAACTTATAAGTGTCCAGCCACTGATAATAAATCTTATCATCAATCTTTCGCGTTTCGTTTGCTCCTCCGTACCATCCGTTTCCACCGTTGGCGCCATCGAACCACACCTCGAAGATATCTCCGTACTGTGTCAGGAGTTCGCGCAACTGATTACGGAAATAGGTGATGTACTCAGGGCGTCCGTATTCGGGATGATTGCGATCCCAAGGCGACAGATAGACGGCAAACTTCAGGTTCTCCTTCCGACAGGCATCGGCCAACTCACGCACAACATCGCCCTGCCCGTTCTTCCAAGGCGCATTCTTCACGGAATATTCGGTATAGGCCGATGGCCAGAGGCAGAAGCCACAATGATGCTTGGCTGTGAGAATGATGCCTCGCATACCAGCTTGCTTGCACACGCGAGCCCACTGCCGGCAGTCGAGATCGGAGGGATTAAAAAGGTCGGGCGATTCATTGCCGAACCCCCATTCCTGGTCGGTATAGGTGTTCAGTGAATAGTGAATGAAGGCATACATCTCCATATCCTGCCATCGCAGTTGGTCGGCGTTGGGCAGAGGTCCGCACGGACTTGGCGTATTTACTATCTTTCCAAAGGATTGCAGACTCAAGGTCAGGGCAATGATTAAGAGGGTAAAGGTTCGTGTTTTCATATCTGTTAGACTTTTCTTTGACAAAAGTACAAAATATTATTAAATCTGCATTGCGAATTATAAATTGTTTTGTATCTTCGCATCACAAACCTTAAAAGCCAATGACATACCTAATTGCCGACAGTGGCAGTACCAAGACTTCATGGGTATACATCGACGGCGACCAGCGCCAGGAGTTCGAAACTCTTGGCATCAATCCCGTTCGCGATAGTGAGGAGGAAATAGAGAAGAACCTCCCCCTATCCCTTTCCAAAGGTGAGGGAATGCTTCCCATTGATTCTGGAAATGTAAATACTCCCCTCGCTAACAGAGAGGGGTTGGGGGTGAGTCTGGTAATTTTCTTCTACGGTGCCGGTTGCATCCCTCCTTACTCCGATGTGGTGAAGCGTGTGCTCGAAAGGCAGTTCCCTCAGGCAGAGATACATGTCGAAAGCGACCTGCTAGGTGCTTCTCATGCCCTGTGTGGCAGTGAGGAAGGCATAGCCTGCATCCTTGGTACGGGCTCTAACTCTTGTCTGTATGACGGCAAGTGCATAGTCGAGAACGTGTCGCCACTCGGATGGATTCTTGGCGACGAAGGCAGTGGTGCTGTGCTCGGACGTCTGCTGGTAGGCAATGTGCTCAAGTCGCAGTTCTCCCCTGCCCTATGTAAGGCTTTCACTGACGAAACGGGGCTAACGCGCACGGACGTTATTAATAAGGTATATCGTGAAACACTTCCCAACCGTTTCCTGGCTTCCCTTGTACCGTTCCTTGGGCGTCATCGCGGCGAACCTGAGATTCACGAGTTCCTCATCGGTGAATTCCGTCGTTTCCTCCATCGCAATGTGGCCCAATACCATCGTCCCAACCTTCCCGTATCTTTCGTGGGAGGCATCGCCTATTCCTACTCCGATGAACTGCGCGAAGCCCTTCGCCTCGAAGGGATGACGCTGGGACGCATCATGAAACGCCCCATCGACAGTATGGTCGAATATTTGACATCATTTAAACACTAATCCCATATGAAACGAATCATCTGCCTACTGATGCTCGTAGGCCTAACATTGGCCGCAAGAGCAGAGACAAAACCCATCGCCGTACGCACCAATGGTACTGAAACTCGCGTCACTTTCTTCTCGCCCGACATCGTGCGCATACAACATGGCTCGGCCTTAGACAAGGAGGGACAGAAGAGTCTGGTCGTAACGATGCAACCTGACGCAAATGTGAAACTGAGCGTGAAGGATACTCCCAAGCAAGTTTCCCTCACCAGTTCGGCACTCACGGTAGTCATTAGCAAGGATGACGGACAGGTGCAGTTCCTCTCCAAAGGTCAGAACCTACTGAAGGAGAAGCAAACCGCCCTTTCCCCTCGCCTCGCCCAAACCTATACGCTGGACAAGGACGAACCCATTTACGGACTGGGGGCCATGCAAGATGGAAAGTTGAACATACGTGGCACTGAACACAGAAGGATGGAGCAATCCAACATGGAGGACTATCACTTCGTCGTCCAGTCCCTAAAGGGCTGGGGCATTTACTGGGACAACTACTCCCGTGCAAGTTTCCGTGATAATGCCGATGGAATGACTTTCAGTCCTGAAACGGGCGACCGCCTCGACTACTACTTCATGTATGGTCGTTCGGCCGACGGCGTCAATCGCCTCATGCGCCAACTCTCAGGCCAAGTGCCTATGTTCCCACTGTGGACTTTCGGCTATTGGCAGTGCCGCGAACGCTATAAGTCGAGTCGCGAACTCCTAAGCGTCGTTGACTGGCATCGTAAGAATGGTGTTCCCCTCGACGGCATCATTCAGGACTGGCAGTACTGGGGTTCGAACTACCTGTGGAATGCGATGGACTTCCTCAACGAGGAATTTGCCGACGGCAAACGCATGGTGGATCGTGTCCACGAGCAGAATGCCCACCTCATGATTAGTATCTGGGCCAGTTTCGGTCCCATGACGCACCAATACAAGGAACTCGATGAGAAGGGCTTGCTCTTCGACTTCGAGACATGGCCCCAGAGCGGCAGTGGCATATGGCCTCCCAAGCGTGAATACCCCAGCGGGGTGCGGGTCTATGATCCCTACAGCCAGGAGGCTCGCAACATCTATTGGAAGCATCTCCGTCGCCTACATGACTATGGCATCGATGCTTGGTGGATGGACAGCACCGATCCCGACCAGTTCGATGCAAAGGACACGGACTATGATCATCCCGTTGGTGCGTCTCCCTCGCTCGGCATCCCTGCCCAGGGCACCTATCGTTCTCATCGCAATGCGTTCCCCCTCGCCTCAGTGAGTGGCGTTTACGAAAACCAACGCAGCATCAACAAGGAGAAGCGCGTGTTTATCATGACACGTTCCGCCTTTGCAGGTCAACAGCGCTATGGAGCAGGTCTGTGGAGTGGCGACGTCACTTCCTCGTGGGATGTCCTACGCAAGCAGATACCCCTCTGCCTCAACTACACCATGACGGGTTGTCCCAATGTCAACACCGACATCGGAGGCTTCTTCTGCGGTCGCTATGGAGGCAGTAATGCACCCCACAACCCCAACTATCAGGAACTCTATGTCCGTTGGATGCAGTTCGGCCTCTTCTGCCCCGTCTTCCGCAGTCACGGTGCTGATGCACCTCGCGAGATCTATCAGTTTGGCAAGAAAGGCGAACCCGCGTTCGACGCCATCGAACAGACCATCCGCCTGCGCTATCGTCTCCTGCCCTACATCTACAGCACAGCATGGGGCGTAACCCACGACGGAGAGAGTTACATGCGTGCCCTCGTCTATGACTTCCCCAATGACCGTCGCACATGGGACCTCACCGACGAGTTCCTCTTCGGACGTTCCCTGCTGGCCCTACCCATCACCCGCCCACAGTTCACCAACGAAGACACCCGCATGGAGGGACAAGTCGATTTCCGCAAGGAAGCAAAGGCCACAAAGTATCTGCCAGAGGGCGCCGACTGGTATGACTTCTACACCGAACAGCGCTATCAAGGCGGTCAGGAGGTCACCATCCCCACCCCGTTCGCTCAGGCACCCATGATGGTTCGTTCTGGCGCCATCTTGCCTCTTGCCCCCGTCATGCAGTATGCCTCCGAACACAAGTGGGATGCACTCGACATCGTCGTTTATCCTGGTGCCGATGGTCAGTTCACCCTCTACGAGGACGAGGGCGACTCCTACCGTTACGAGCAAGGCATCTATGCCACCATCCCCATGAAATGGAACGACAAGAAGGGCGAACTCACCATCTCCCGTCGTCAGGGTCAGTTCCCCGGCATGCTCGGTGAGCGCACCTTCCGCATCCGTCTTGCTGGCACGCAAAGCGTGAAGATCGTGAACTACAACGGCAAGGAAGTGAAAGTGAAAATTTAACGATTAAAGACAACAGAGCAAAAGCTTCTCTTTTCAAATCCCTCCTCAACAATGGGGAGGGACTTTTTTTATCTTATGGTATCCTCTTGCCAAAACTCGCGAAACGGAAAGGGATACCTGATTTTTGTTTCTTTCTTGCTCTTCCGCTTGGACGCCTCACATTAGCGAAGAACTAGGGAGAGGTTGTACAATACCGAGCCGCAGGTTGTACAACTTGGTGACTTATATTGTCCAATCTTGCACCCCTATAAATACAATACAAACCTCGTGAATAATTATTGTTTTATGCACACACTTCTTCCACATCACTTAAGGTTCGACAATTGAATTAAGTGGAATGAGTTCTTTTTAGTCTAGGCGAAGGGGCGAGCGTCGAGCTTGGGAGTGCTCTAGAGCATGCGTGGGATTTTAAATTTCATTCATCGCTGTCTGCAAGGCATTCAGGAAGCGTGCGGCCTCGCGACCATCCAATTGGGCATGATGGAACTGGAAAGAAATCGTCAGCGTCGTCTTGAACCAATGTCGACGATACCGCCCCCAAACGAGAAAGGGATTGTTGAAGATGCCTGTGTACTGGTTGACGATGCAGTCAAGCTCCGTGCCTACGACA
>JAEEGF010550985.1_pt1 | contig 12654 bp, 11 predicted proteins | sample 9134171 | NCBI WGS metagenome assembly JAEEGF01 (sample SAMN16246542, study PRJNA631951) | gut metagenome | biome: gut microbiome; feature: rumen; material: AP-attached | host: Bos | place: Iran: Karaj | collected 2018-10 | reverse complement strand
CTGATTACATAATACGCATTCAGAGTATCCTTGGAGACGAGGCTGTAGAGAGCGGTCTCCTGATCTTTTCGGACTAATTTGAGCTGCATTCCCGATACGAACTAATCGGGATACAAATATAAACAAATTTTCTTCATTTATCCGTGTAAACACTTTTTTACACGGATTTTTATTTGTCCCTTTGCAGAAGAACCAAACTACAACTAGCTATGAAACTTATACTCAGACTTATCGCGGCCTCTATTATGGCCGGCTCAATTATCTCCTGCAGCAAATACATATCCGGGCCGTCTTATTATGCGCCCGACAATTCTGCCGTCGAGAACGGATCCGATTCTTCCGGATTCGACTTATCTTCTTTGGCCCGGATGTTTGCTGCGCTACCGATAGGATTGGATCAGATGGAAGAGGTGAAAGACGCAACGTCGGCCTCGATCGGGAACGGCTATGACGAGGAATATACGATGAAGCAGCTGATCGAGGCCCCAGGCTGCGGCGTCGGAGACAACCCTACAAAAGCCGTAACCTATACTCGTCCGCTGAGGGATATGATAGCGGAATACCTTGCAACCGAGACAAAAGCGGGGGTAAAGGACGTAGAGGAGTATTTGAACGCCCTTTCGCAGTCAGACCTGCAGCTGTATTGGCCGTATTCAGAAGAATGGGATGGCGAGGAGCTGCCTATCATTACCTTCGACCCCGGCTATGGGTCTGACTATAATTATGGGTATAAACTGGGAAGAGACTCGAATGGCTTCAGCGTAGTGGACTCCGTCTATGTAGACGAACAGGTAGCCAGGGAACACCCGGTGTGGGTCATCAACACAAACGACGATGCCGGTTTTACGCCCCTGGACCTCTATACAGACGCCGCCCAGTCCTCAACCAAATCCGGCCCGAGAAAACTGTTCCTGCGATCCTTCACGATGCTTCGCCATTATGACTCCTGGTTTCGCGGCGGAAGTGAGTTTTTCGTAAAATGCGGAGCCGTAAATGGTTTCCACGCCACCACCGAAGCAGAAATGAGACTCTACTACCCCAGCGTTACGGACTTTATGGTGGTCGTCAAGCGCAAGCAGCTGGGAGAAGAGGTGCCCTACAACGGCATCATTATGACCGACTTCACCAACCAGCTGGAGAACCTAGCCTTCCTGATAACCGAAGACGACGGAGGAACCCAGACTTCGTGGAAGTGTTCTGCTACCGTTAAGGTAAAATCCAAGAGCTACGGTTTCGAGTGTGATATCCCATATAATGAAAAAGACGATATCGTCTGGCGCGGTCAGCTCAGCGCCAGCTTCTTTCAGGAAGCCGATTATGTCTCCGGCCGTTTTGGCGACGTGTTAATCTCTTTCGTCCTCGAATAATTAGTATAATGAGTTCAGAAATTTCCTTATATTTACACTCATAATTAGGGGTAATTATGAACTCACCAAGAAAGAAAGAGTACGATTATTTGTCTTTGAGACTGAGGGGGCGCACCAAAGCACGCATTAAGACTGCGGCAAAAAGTGCAAAAATGAGCGTGAATGAGTATTTGAACCGCGCCCTTGAAGAAATTACAAAGGACATCGTTTCAGAAGAAGAGATTATGGAAGAGAAGAAAAAAACAGAAGCGTTCCTGGATGCTGTTTGCGGCACCTGGAAGACAGATAAGACGACGGATGAGATAATGTCGGAGATCAAGTCTTCACTCAAGTCAAAGAAAGTCGAAGACCTATGGTAAAGTACCTTCTTGATACGAACATTATTATAGACCTGCTGCGCGGCACTTCTCCTGAAACCAAGCAACTTATAGTCAGTCTTGGGATCAGCAACTGCGCCATCTCGGACATCACTTTATATGAATTATATGTCGGGGTGGAACTATTCGGCGGGCCAGACGGAGAAGCAGCAATCGAGCGCATCGTCGGCGGATTAACTGTCCTTCCGTCCAAAGATGGATTCCGCGAGGCGGCCAGACAGTACGTTCGGTTAAAAGCCAAGGGTGAGACTATCGAAGACCTTGACCTTTTCATTGGCTGCACGGCAATAGTCAATGACCTATATATGGTTACTGGAAACGTGAAACACCTCTCACGCCTGGAAAATATCAGAATTCTTTAAACGTTCGTTGCCCGGAGTCTATAGCCCAAGGGGTTCCAGTACCGCCATCTCGCAGGCCTTGCAGTCGAAGATGAGGGGGAAGCGGCGGGAGTTGTTGACGAGGAAGAGGCTGCCGGTCTGTTTTGCGCCCTGGTGGACGGGGCAAAGACCGAGTTCGTACTTGATACAGTACTTGGAGCGCATAAGCTCGCCCGGGAGGCGGCCGGTCTGAAGGGTCTCAGGGGCGATGACGGGAGCGCTGCCCGCAGTTAGGGGAATCGAAAGGACTGGCTGGGAATCAAGCTTGGCGGCGAGCTCGCGGCGAAGGCCGTTGAGGGCTGCGGCGCTGAGATGGGGGAATCCGCCATTAGACCCGATGGACGCGACAGCGAAGCAGTAATGGTCTACGCGCTTCGAAAGCTGCCCGGAAATAAGTGAGGACGCGCGCTCGGAATCGCGGGCCGTTTCGCAATCCGAGACCGAGACAGAAGCCTGACGGCCGTCTTCGGAAGTCGCAACCACCGGGAGCGATGACCCGCTAGCCGCAACGTCCAGTTCCACCCCTACGAACCTCCGGCAGGGATTTGCGTCCAGGCTCTTTTCGAAGGCGGTGGAGATGTTGCGCCAGAGAGTGACTCCGGGCTTCAGGCCTGCGACCGGTTTGCAAACAATCTTATTTCCCTGGCATACATCTCCCCTGAAACCGATTATTTCCCCGTCCGATACGAACGCGAAACCGTCCCCATTATGAAGATCCAGCGCCCTCGGGCCCATGGTAAGCTCCATCCCCTGCGCCACCGGACGGACGGACACTACGGCCCCGATTTCTTCGCCCATCGACTTAGGTGTATCGATCGAGGCCCATTTCCCGCGCTTGCCGTCCAGGAACAGTTCGGTAAACCCACGGTTAAAGGTCTTCGAAAGATCGGGCGTAAAACCGCCCTCCACCCGGCCAAACGAAGCGCGCCTCAAAGCGCCTCCGGAGGCCTGGACAAGTTTATCGAGCAGCAGGGAGTAATGTCTTACGGTATTTCGAACGTATGAGGCGTTCTTCAGACGGCCCTCAATCTTGAAGGAGGTAGCGCCGGCGGCGACAAGATCCGAAAGCCTTGCGCTGAGATTGAAATCTTTCAAGGACAGAAGCGCCTTGTCGCGAACCAGCACCTTTCCTTCGGAATCTACCAGGTCGTAGAGATTTCTGCAGGCCTGGATACACTCGCCGCGGTCGCCGCTCCTGGCCCCATCAGTCAGGACCTCCGACATAGTACACTGTCCGCTGTAACAGACGCAAAGGGCGCCGTGGACAAAGCATTCGATTTCGCAGGGGACGGCCGAAGCAATCTCCCGAATCTGCTCTAAAGACAGCTCCCTTTCCAGAATCAGACGTGAACATCCAGCCTCAGCAAACAGCCGCGCACGCTCAGGAGTTCTTATCGAACACTGCGTTGAGGCATGGAGAGGGACGTGGATATCGTCCCACAGCCCCACGCGGGGATCGCGGATGATGAAGGCGTCCGCGCCCGCCTGCTGCGCCGCGATCATCTGGCGGTGGACTTCGTCCATCTCGCCCTCCCGCAGCAGGATATTGAACGTTACGAAGATTCTGGCCCCGAACTTATGTGCGTACGCGCAGAGCCTGGCTATCTCTTCGACAGAGTTGCCGGCATCTTTGCGCGCCCCGAAATCCGGCCCGGCGATATACACCGCATCGGCACCGCAGTCGATAGCCGCGATGCCGATGTCTGTGTTTCTTGCCGGGGCAAGAAGTTCGAGTGTTTTCATTAACTACTTGAGAGCCTTGAGCTGCTTCTGAGCCTCGGGGCCGTAGGTAGGATCGTTCTCTACCATCTTGTAGTACTCGATAGCCTTGGCGTTGTTTTTCTGGCCCTGGTAGAGAGTTGCGATGGTGAACTTCACGGCTGAGACATTGCCTGCGCCGGGTTTGAGCTCAACATATTTCTCGAAGCTGGCGATAGCCTTTTCTACCTTGCTGAGGTTCTGGGCTGCAAGACCTGCGATATAGCAGGCGTCTGCGTTCTCGAGATAGGAGTTGCTCTTGTCTGCATTCTCGATAGCCTCGGCGAACTTCTTTGCTTTGTTGGCTGCATTGGCTTTCTTGAGGAAGATACCGGAAAGCTGCTTCTTTGCGGCTTTTTCCTGACCGAGAGCTGCTGCTGCCTCATAAGTCTCAACTGCCTTCTCAATATTGCCGGTCTTCTCGTATGCCTGACCGAGGTAAAGGGTTGCCTTCGCATTTGTAGGATCGACCTCGAGAGTCTTCTGGAAAGCCTCTGCTGCGGCCTCGAATTCCTTTGCCTTCAGGAGTTTGGAACCTTTCTGGATATAGGCCTGAGGGATGAGGGCCTGGGCTTCAACTGCGGTAGATTCTGCTCCGAGCTTCTCGGCAAGGGCTACAGCTTCTGCGAGTTTTACGACTGCTCCGTCGTAGTCTCCTTCCTTAAGGACGTCCTTTGCGATAGAAAGGCTGAGCGAGGGCATAATGCTCTCGCAGTTGGCTACGATATCCGCGGCGCCTTCGGCCTCTCCGCAAGCAATAGCGAGATCGTATGCTTTCTGGAAATACTCCATGGCTCCGGTCTTGTCTCCGAGAGCGATAGCCTCTGCGCCATGGTTGTACAGATCTGTTGCTTCATTTACGTCCTGCGCGAAGCCCAGCGAAAGGGCTGCGAAAAGCGCGCAAACTGATACTAATACCTTCTTCATATCGTTAAATTTTTTGTTGCCGATTGAAAGGCAAAATTATTAAAAAATACTAACTACTCCAAACCAATGGGGCTGGTTTTTACCTTAAGCCACCGGGCTACCTCTTCATCAAGCAGCGTGCCAAGATTGTCGAACACCCTCTTGTTGTAGGCGTTCAGCCACTCGATTTCCCACCTGTCCAGCAGGCTCAGATCGAGAATTGAGGTGTCGAAATGACACATCGTAAGCGGCTCAAAGCGAAGGAAATGGCCGAATTCGGTGGTCCCGGCATCGACCGTCAGGACGAGGTTTTCGTGGCGCACGCCGTGTTTGCCCTCGCGGTAGATTCCAGGCTCGTCGGAGCTGACCATTCCCTCGACCATAGGGGTGGGGTCGAGGTTCTGCCGGATCTGGTGGGGCCCTTCGTGGACCCCGAGGAAGAAACCGACGCCGTGGCCGGTCCCATGTCCGAAGTTCATCAGGTTGCGCCAGAGAGGCAGGCGGGCCGCAGCGTCGATCCGGCAACCGGGCGTCCCGGCGGGGAAGACGGCGGTAGCCAGCCCGATATGGGCCTTCAGGACCAGGGTGTAGTCGCGTATTTCTTCGGGCGTACATTCGCCCATCGGGACGGTACGGGTGATGTCGGTCGTGCCGCTCAGGAACTGGCCGCCCGAATCGCAGAGGTACAGGCCGCGCGGTTCGATTACCGGTGCTCCCTCGCCGCGGGGAGTGATATAATGGGGCAGCGCGGCGCCCTTTCCGTAGGCCGAAATAGTCTCGAAACTGTCGCCCTGGTAGTCCTCGATTTCGGCGCGGTACTGCCCGAGCCTTACGGCCGCATCCCACTCCGTCACCCGTTTTCCGGCCTCGACACTCTTTTCGAGCCAGAAGAGGAACTTTTCCATGGCCACACCGTCGCGGATGTGGCATTCGCGCATCCACTCTATCTCCTGCGGGCTTTTCTGCTCCTTTCGGCGCGCTACCGGACTCGGGGCCTCGATGACTGGACCGGAGGCCGCTTCGCGCAGTTCGCAATTGGCGGTCGCGCTGTCCAGCCACAACCTGCCTTCGAACGACGACAGCTCAAGGCCGACTTCGCCGTAGGGCAGCAGCTCGATTCCGTCGCCCTGCAGGGCTTCGAAAGTCTCTTCGGTAATCGGGTCTTCGACCTCCTCCTTCAAGACGAACCATTTCGCAAAATCCTGGCCCACAAGAAGATAGGATATGACCATCGGGTTGTATTCGATATCGGACGCGCGAACGTTCAGCACCCACGCGATCTCGTCCAGCGCGCTCAGCAGGATGGCGTCGGCGCCCCGCTCGGCTATCTCCTCGCGCAGCCACTCCATCTTCTCTTCGCGCGACTCCCCTGCCTGAATGCGGAATATCGAGGTCTGGGGTACGTCCGGGCGGTCTTCCCAGAGTACGCTCAGAAGGTCCGGGACCCCAACTAACGAAAATGTTTCACGCAGCTCGTCGGCGTCTGCTGAAGCCGTACAGAGCGAGTCCACGGCCACTACCGCCCCATCCGGGAACTGGCTTCGCAGCCATTCGGGTATGAGGACCTGCTCCGGGACGCGGGTTTTGTGGAGTACGACGCCCGTGCCCTCGAGCTGCTCTACCGCCTGAATGAAGTAGCGCGTGTCCGTCCATAGCCCGGCGTGGTCCAGGGTCACGACTACGTCGCCGGCCTCGCCCGTGAAACCGGTAAGCCAGCGGACCTGCTTCCAGCGCTCGGCCGGATACTCGCTCTGATGGGGGTCGGACCCCCCGATAATGACGGCATCCCAGCCGCGTCCGCGCATCAGCGCCCGCAGGGCTTCGATTCGTTCGGCGTAAATGTTACTCATCTCCGTTGACGTGTTTGGCTGCGGCGCAGAGCATCTCGTAGAACTCTTCGCCGTAGGCAGCTATAAGGGGTTTTTTCAGGAATTTGTAGACTCGGATTTTCTTCTCGCGCCCTAGGCGATAGGCTTCCTTGCAGATGTGCCAGCGATGGAGGTTCAGGGCCTGGCCGCCGCCCGTGAGCTTCGTTACCCTGATAGGGTAGAGGCTGCAGGAAATAGGCTTTCGCAGCCCTTTACACTCGATCGCGCAAAGGCAGTTTCCATCGCCCGGGAAATGGCAGTAGGCGCAGGCGGCCGAATCCTTGGCCAGCGGGGTCACGAGGTCGCCGTCACGGTCGATCGAGAAGAAGCCCTCGCGATCTACCGCTGCCCGGCCAGCATCCGTCATCAGCTCTTTAAAAGAGGGGTAGTCGCGTTCGAGACCATCGAGTTCCTCCTCTTTCAGGGGGGCTCCGCTCTCTCCTTCGATACAGCAGACCCCCTTACACGCCTCATAGTCGCAGGCGAAATACTCGGTCACGACCTCCTCCGAGACGAGGATGTCGCCGATCTGGATGATGGTTCCGAAAAGGTCGCGGTGCATTATTTGACTATATATTCGACGACTCCAGATGAGATGATCTCTTCGAGTATCATCCTTACGTCGTCGTCATCGATGCGGTCGATGCTCTTAGAGTAATGTGAGATCAGGTCCTTTCCCTCGCTGTAGCGGTAGAGGCAGTATTTGATTACTCCTTCGGGGGTAGAGAGTTCGCGGGCGACGTTGTTCTTTACTATCTCTTTGTATGCTTTGAACTGAGCCCCGCTTACGGAGAAATACTGCAGGTTTTCGAACTCGCTTCGGATGTCCCTGATGGCGGAGAGGGGCTCGGTGGCGGTGATTCCGGCGGGCAGACCGTCCTGGGTGCAGGACCTGCAGGTGATATAAAGGGTCATACGCTCGATAGGAGTCAGGTCCATCTTTCCGCTGACTTCGGCATACATTCCCAGCGGCGCAAGTCCCCCGGCGAGCTGTTTCTTTACGGCTTCCAGCGCTATCAGGAAGGCGTAGTAGTTGTCCAGGTTGGCGGGGAATAGTCCAGTCGCGGCGAGGTTGACGCTGCGGTCGTGGCCCTCGGCTATGTGGGTTGTTCGGCCGCTGTGGAGATTGTAGCGGACCGGTTCGCGAAGGGCGTAGATGCGCGAGGTCTTGAAGTTGCCCAGATACCTTGTGAGGGCTTGGAGAAGCCTCTCTTCGCCTATATTTCCGGTGAAGACGAAGATACCGTCTGCGGCATTGTTGAACCTGCGGGTGATGTATTCCTGAACTCTTTCAGGAAGGTCGTCGCTGAGGTTGCTTGCAGAGCTCTTCTCAAGGAAGATATAGTCCGGACAGATGAGACTGTCCATCACCGAGACGATGGAAGGCGGTACGGAGTTGGTCTTTATGAGGGCCGAGCGTCTGAAATAGTCATACGACTTGCTGTCTATCTCGCAGTCGTAACCGATTTTGAGAAGGGCCTTAAGTACCGACTCTACGTCGTCTTCCTGGGCGTCGCAGAAGATTCTCATATCTTCCAGGGTTATCTGCCCTGTCAGGGAGATTCCTTCGGCAAGCAGAAGTTGATGGAAGTCGTATGCGTCCATCCCGGCTATACGGCCGGTACTCAGAACGTCGGACAAGTAGGCGCTTTCACCGGGCTTGATATCTCTTACAGATGAAGCGCCCCCTCTCGCGGCGAAGCAGAATTTGAATCCGTCTGCGGCGAGGTCCGGCTTGTAGATGACCTTTATTCCGTTGCTGAAAGTCCAGAGGCGTCCGCCGGACACAGGGTCTACAGTAGTGTTGGCGAGTTTAATGCCTCTTACTATAGGAGCTTTCAACACCTCGGCCATTATAGGATAACTCTTCAGAGGAGAACGCTCTTCAAATTCCGTCCAGTCGTCTCCCAGGAAGGCATGGGCAAAGTTGTTGAACAGTTCCAGTTCCCTCTTGGGGGAAATTTTGCGCCCCTTGAAAAAGTTTTTGATGATTTCCTGGGAGGCCAGATTGGTTCCGAAGCGGGCCGCCGAAACACATCTCTCCACATAGAAGGCATTGCTCTTCCCGGGCTTGAGACCGGTCTGAACCAACTTCGACAGCGAGATCTTTTTCGCCATATCGAATTCCGCCAGCGTAACTCCGCCTTTAGAGATGTCGGCGAAGACTCCGCTTACTATTTTCATCGTCTCTTCGCGCAGTTCGTCGGGGACGTATAGCTTGAGGGCGTTGGGCTCAGCGCTCATATGGCAGGGGATGTCCCTGTCCTTGAATTCGCGCTGAAGGCGGTCTGTAACTATGTAGCTCATCTCGCGTCCGAGCAGTTCGGAGACGAGGGGGACGGGGGTGTTGGCCTGGTCGCGGGTGATGCTTCCGCCCTTGAAGATGAACTCGAGGGCTCCGTTTTCCCCGTTGGGGTTGAATTCGAGTGTGCTGCCTTCTTTGGGTTGGTTGGGTCTCTGGCCTGCTGTGATGTGGGGGATAATGAGGCCGAGGGTCTGAAGAGCGGTTTTGTAGATTGTTTTGTCTATGTCTCCGCTGATGATGATGGACTGCTCGCCGCTAGATAGTTTCACCAGGTCGAAGAGCATCAGTAGGGTAGAGTCGGAGGTACTTTTCGTACTGATATCTACCTCGGGGAAGTGGAAGGTGCGGGCGTTTTTCGAGATGTCTACGTAGCCGTTTTTGGTATAAGGGACACCTGTTCGCTGAAGGAATTCCCTGGGGCTGAGGTGTTCGAGCTGGGTAAGAGCCTGCCTGGTTGCCGGGATGTCGGTGATGCCTTCCTGAACAAGGGCAAAATCCGCCCTGCCCTTGACGGCCGGGTTTGAGACGAGGTAGTATGAGATACCGTTGGGAAGCGTTCCGGTTGTGACTTCCCCGGCCTGCTTGAGCTTCGGGAGACCCTGGGCCTGCAGGTTTTCGAGGGGAAGCAGCACCAGAAGCGCCGCAAGTAGGTATCGCATTACGCGTCTCATCTATATCTTATAGGGTTAGTGTTGATTTCTGTTGTTTGGATTTGGAGTCCGGGGATCGCTTTTTCTAGGATGTCTTTCAGAAGGTCCTGCGTATATTGTTCGCTCTGGTAGTGGCCCAGTTCCACGAGCAGCATTCCGTCGCTTTCGAAATAGTCGTGGTAATGGAACTCGCCGGTGATGAAGCAATCTGCGCCGAGGGTCTTGGCGAGAGGCATCAGGAACGCGCCGGCCCCACCGCAGAGGGCGACCTTTTTCACGGATTTCCCTGCTGGCTCGCTATGTCTCAAGGACTCGACTTTGAAGATCGTTTTAAGTGTTTCGAGGAATTGCTCCGGCTCCATGGCTTCCGGCAGCTCGCCTATAAGACCGCTGCCGGAGTCTTCATGGGGCTCTATCCACTCCGGGTTTTTCAGACCGATAAGTTCGGCGATTTTATGATTGACTCCGCCCGGAGCGTTGTCGAGGCTGGTGTGGGCAGAATAAATAGCGATGCCCTCTTTGATAGCCTTGGTAACGCATCTCTGCTGGTAGGTACAGTCGCTGACCTGTTTGAGGGAGTGGAACAAAAGGGGATGGTGAGAGACTATCATATTGCATCCCTTTGCGAGCGCTTCGTCTACTATGTCTTCAGTTATGTCCAGGCAGGCTAGTATGCCGGTTACCTCGTCGCCGGCGAATCCTACCTGAAGGCCGGAGTTGTCCCACTCGTCCTGAAACTGAAGCGGCGCAATCCGCTCGATAGCTTTAATTACATCCGATACTTTCGTCATAGTCCACTAATATACGAAAAAACTTCGTACTACTCTGCGGAAATTCCCGCAGAGTAGTACCAAATTATACCAGATCTGAGATGATAGAGTCGGCGACAAACCACTTTTCTTCAGGGATGACGACTCGTTTTCCGTCGATCTCAACGCCTTCTGCCGTGCGCAGCCCGAGCATGATCTTTTCTTCGCGGATTTCTTCGGGGGAGAGAGTCTCGAAACTGCGTGTCCAGCCGGTAAGGGATTCGGAATTCCAGCTGCGGGTTTCGCGAAGACCGCCGGGAGCATCCGCATCGTATACTGAATCGAGGGAGTGCGCGCCGGGGCCGAGGCCGACGTAGGGGACCCTGCGCCAGTAGGCGCTGTTGTGGACGGCCTCCCTCCCGGCGCGCGCCCAGTTCGATATCTCATAGTGGCGGTAACCGGCTTCGCGCAGCCTTTCGCAAATCAGCTGGTACTGCGCAGCGCACAGCTCGTCCGGGAGTTCTTCGTACTTGCCGTTCTCAATATCTTTTGCGAGCTGCGAGCCCTCTTCGATCGAGAGCTGGTAGGCCGAGATATGTTCCGGGCCCAGGGCGATGATACCGTCCAGGGTCGCGGAGAGCATCTCGTCCGTGAGACCGTTGATTCCGAAGATGATGTCCAGGCTTATATTCTCGATTCCGCCCTCCCGGAGCATGTGGAAGGCCTCGATTGCGGCGGCACTGTCGTGGCGCCGGCCCATCCAGCGGAGCATCCCATCGTCCAGCGACTGTACCCCCATGCTCACGCGGTTCACCCCGACCTCGCGCAGATTGCGGATAAAGCCCATGCCCCTGCCGACTATGTCGTCTGGGTTCACCTCAACGGTGAATTCCTCATACGGTCCTTCGGGAAGGGCCTTCATAAGGTCGAAAAAGAAACGGAGGGGCATCACCGACGGTGTGCCTCCTCCGATATAGAGGGTCTTGAGTAATTCTTGAGACTCTTTTATTTCCCCGCTTCGAAGCCTTGCTTCCGCGCAGATTTCATCTATGTAGGCGTCGTACTCTTCTGCTCGTCCGCAGGTCAGCTCCGAATAGAAATCGCAGTACCGGCAGAAACTCTTGCAGAAGGGGACGTGGACATAGATCATTAGCGGAGCACGAGTTCGGTCTCTCCAAGAAGACCGGCTTCAGAGTAAACCTCGGTAGTGTAAACGCCCTTCTCGAACTGAGGAATGTCGTTTACATAAATAATCATATCGACCTCTGCTCCCTCATAGTCCACTTCGCGCGATGCGGTAGCTGCGACAGCCTCTCCGGCGAGAGTAAATGATGCGTTGGTTCCGTCAAGAAGGAGATTGCCATCGGGGTCCTTAACTCTAAGGTAGACAGTGACAGGGCCTCTCTTTGCAAGATCGTTCTCTACGAGGCTGAGCTCGACTGCGAGCCTGCGGACGCGGCTGCTGCGGTCTGTAACTTTGTCGGAACCATTGTAGGCCTTGCAGACGATTCCGCGGGCCTTGATCTTTGATCCGGTAGCGACCTTAGCAGCGTACTCTTTGTTCTGGGCCTCAAGTTCCTCGTTCTTTCCGGTAGCGGCGGCGAGGTTCTTCTTGGTGCTCGACAGTTCTGCGGTAAGTTTCTGGTTCTGCTGGTTGAGCGAATCGATCTGCACGAGATAGTTGCGCATAATCGAACGGAGAGTACCGAGTTCTTTCTCGTACTGGCGCATCTTTGCCCTGTTGGTGGCTTCCGTTGTCTTGATACGGTTTACGAGGATAGCGACTTCCTCACGGGAGGAATCAAGCTGGCTGTTGATGCTGTCGTAGTCTGAAGAAAGGTTTGCGAAGTCTTCCTGAAGCTGACCGATTCTTTCGGTAAGGTCGGCCTTGTCTGCTTCCAGTTCCTTTACCATTTTGTAGTCGCGGGTGCCGATAATTGCCAGGGCTACCGCGAGACCTACTGCTATAATCGAAAGAGCTACAACGGCGAATCCGTTGCTCTTCTTTTTCTCTGCTTTTTCGCGTTCAAGTCTTGCGATGGGATCTTCTTTTTCCATAATATTCAGTTTTGAATGGCGCAAATATACAAAAATAATACCGTATGAATTTCCAACTAACTGCTATCTTTGCAGTATGAAGTACTTAGTTCGATCCCTCAAATATTTTCTTCAGCTGACGGTTTTGCTCGTCGTCTTCGTAGCAGTCATTTATTTTGTGACAGCTAAGGGAGCGCCGCTGGAGTCGCTTTTCAAAAACGGTCTCAACTCTATCTGGTCGATGCTGCTGATAGTGG
>JAEEGF010225804.1_pt1 | contig 12656 bp, 4 predicted proteins | sample 9134171 | NCBI WGS metagenome assembly JAEEGF01 (sample SAMN16246542, study PRJNA631951) | gut metagenome | biome: gut microbiome; feature: rumen; material: AP-attached | host: Bos | place: Iran: Karaj | collected 2018-10 | reverse complement strand
TAGTTTTACCTCTTTCTTTCGAGATTTTTACAAGGTATTCTCTAAGGTTCATCTGCTCTGTTGGGTCTACCCCTGATGTTGGCTCATCAAGAATTACTACTTCCGGGTCATGAACAATTGATCGTGCAATTGCCACTCTCTGACGCATACCCTTTGAAAATGCACCAACCTTATCGTGTGCCCTGTTCTCAAGTCCTACTGCCATAAGAGCGTCTCTTACCGCCTTATCCGTTACAGGTTTTCCGTATAGCTGAAGAAAACACCTCAAGTTCTCTTCTGCACTAAGTGATGAATACAGCCCATCTCTGTCAAGAACAAAACCTACTTTTTGTCTGATATCGGCATTATCAGGATTGCCGCCCAAAATACGAACAGTTCCGCCATCCGCTTTGTAAAGTCCCATTATGGTTCTTATGGTAGTGGTCTTACCTGCTCCGTTTGGTCCAAGAAATCCGAAAATATCACCCTTTTCAACTTTAAAAGTAATATCCTTTAAAACCTGCCTGTCTCCAAGCTTTTTCTGAATTTTGTTAAGTTCTATTGATAAATCACCCATAACCAAGCCCCTTTCCTTTTATACAATTGTCTTTTCAACTGTTGTATTAAGTCCCAACGCCTTCTCTATGATGAATGTGATCACAAATATACAGATACACACCAGAAGAAATGTAATACTTCCGGGAGCAAAAAGACCTGTAATGGCACCCACAACAAATATTGCTGCGATCAAAAATCCTGCTACATAAGATGGTGCGATCGCAAGGTCAACACTTTTTGTCATATACAGCTGAATTGTTATCATGGAAAACAAAAGCATTGTTATCGGCATGATACAAAAACAGCAGGCCAGAACAGTGACCGGAAGTGTAACTATTTGCATGAAAAAGATTAAAAGAACGCCCATAGATGCATAACTACTTATAAATGCCGGAAAAAACAGTGCCCATCCTTTTCCTCTCCAGACATCCGCAGGTCTTAACTGCGTTGCCAGAAGTGACATGACCACCGCACCTGCCTTCTCATAGGTCAGGGGTTTTGTGGCAAGTGCCGGAATGCATATGATATAAGGGACAAATGAGTACATTATAAGGACTGTACCAAGAATAGTGGTCCATATCTGATACCCCTTTTCAGAATGAAGATCATCCATTCCTTTTGCCACGTTGTACATACCAAATCCAAGCATAACAGCACTTAAAATAAAGAAAATAATTAAGCAAAAGGTCAATTTACTTTTAAGATATTCGCCTAAATCTCTTGAAAAAAGAAGCCGTGCTTTTCTCATTTCATTGCCCCCTTTCCGCCTTCAGCTATGATCTTTTTATACATTTCTTCCATTCCTGCGTCATTTCTTTTAACCGAAACAACATCTATTCCCTGTTCCAGAATCATGTTTGTAAGTTTTGCTCTGTCAAGTTCTGACGCAAAAGTGTACTCATTATCTTTCTCGGAAAGTAGCTTAAAATCGTCGCTCTTCGCCCATTTGGCCTTTAGTTCATCCGGTGCAGGCGCTGACAGAATAAAGGTTACCGAATCTTCTCCCATCTTCTTTCGAAGCTCCGAAAGATTACCGGTCAGCTGAATCTGTCCCTTATTAAGAATCGCAATTCTGTTACATATTCGCTGAACCTCATCCATATTGTGTGTAGAAAGGAAAATGGTCTTTTTCATTTTCTGGGAGATATCTATAAGGGTACTCCTTATTTTCATCTGCTCCACAGGATCAACACCTGAAGTTGGTTCATCAAGAATCATGATATCCGGATCCGGAACCAGAGCTCTTGCTATAGTAAGCCTCTGCCGCATTCCCTTTGAAAACGTTCCGGCATAATCATCAGCTCTTTCTTTGAGACTGAACATATCAAGGACATTCAGGATACGCTTATTGTCCACCGGCCGATTATATAGCTTTAGGTAAAATGCAAGATTTTCTCTTGCAGTCATTCGCTCATATTGTCCGTCCGGTTCAAAAGAGAATCCTATTTTCCTTCTAACCTCAGGAAGCGTTACGTTTTTACCCATTATTTCTACGCTTCCGCTGTCGGGGCTGTACAGTCCCATTACTGTTCTGATAGTAGTTGTCTTACCTGCACCGTTAGGGCCAAGGAATCCAAAAATATCACCCTTTTCAACTTGAAAGGTAACACCCTTTAGAACCTCTCTGCCACCCAGTGTTTTTTTGATGTTCTGTACATTAATTGCTACTTCCATCTTTAGTCCTTTCTATACACGAAAGCGGTCATGTATCTCCTTTTGCAGCAACTCAAGAACCCTTGCCTCTGATTGATCCTTTTCTATAAATGCATGGTCTCCGGGCACAGTAAACATCGTATATCCACCTGTTGTCACACTGTCCCAGGCTCTCATATCCTCCAAAGGAACTCTGTAATCATCAATGCCATGATAGCCAACTATAGGAATAGTAAATTCCTCATTCGGATCATAATGAAAAGCTTCGATAAGTCTTTAGGCCGAAGCGATATAATTCAAAGTGAGCTTGGTTCCGCTGACAGCTTTATCCTCTGACTGTACGCTCTGTCCCCAGGCCGATATAAATGCTCTGCTCATTTCCTCCAGAGAATTGGTACTTCCGATTTCCTCATCTGTAGGTATGTGGTCATAGCCAATCTTTTCAAGCTCTCCCAAAATCTGCATGAGACTTGTATTTGGAAGTGATGGGGACGTATATCCCGAAATGATACATACTTTGATATCAGCTCTTTCATCCCTTGAAAGTCTCTTAGCCAGTCTGTAGGAGAAAAGAGATCCCCAGCTGTTTCCAAAGGTTGCACAAGGCAAATCCATAAGCTTATCACCTATAACTTTATCTATGGTCTCCATCAGCTTATCGATATCATCCGGTGGAAGCTCCTTCATTCTTTCAGAATCAAGTCCCGGAATCTTAAACGCGCATACATCGACTTCTTCTCCAAAGTATTCCTGCCAGTCCTTGTACATACTTGCGCTTCCAAAGCCATATGGGAAGCAGAACAGACGCATCTTTGCCTTCGGATTTTCCTTATAGTCATATATCCAATGCTCTAATGACAGGTCAAGGTCATATGCTGTCCTTGTAAATGCATCCTGCTTTCCGTAGCTTTTTCCTCCCGGAAGCAGATCCATAAGTAATTTCGCTGTTCCATTGCAGGTTTCGCCATCCATAAGGTCAACAATCGGAAGCTCAACGCCAAGTGAAATCGTAGTTCTTTGATGGAAAATAAGTCCCGACATGGAATCCAGTCCAAGGTCAGCAATCGGGTCATCCGTTTTAAGCTCTTCCTTATCCATCCCCAGTACTTCCGCCAGTATATCCCTGACGTATTCCGCCAATATTCTTTGCTTCTCATTATCATCCACTTCGGTGTATCTGGTCAGGAATGCTCTGTCCACGCCACCTTTTCCAATGCTCTCATTCATTTTGGAAAGCTTCATGATAAGTTCATCATCAAAGCGCTTAAGCAATGCATTATCAATGTTCAAAAGCATCTGCCCACCTTCTGTTTCAAGGCAGAGCTTACAATTTATCGTATCCTTATCATCCTCAATACTCTTAAGCTTTACAAAAGCCTTAGTCTTTCCAATACCAGAAGCTTTCCTGATAGTGACATCAGAAAGAGCTGATATCATATATTTCTTGGAGTTTTCATCATCCTTCATTACCAGATAGTTGCATACCTGCGCGCAGCTATCCACAATTCCCGGATGATATCCAATAGCATAGAGTGAATTATCTTCCTCTGTAGATGGCCTAAACTCAGCTACTGCCTCATCTGAATCAGCATTGACGTGATCAACCCATCTTACTGCTTCTCCAAAGCTAAGCCCCCTGTCTTCGAGCACCGAATAAAACTCATCCCCAGTTCTATCCTCATGATCAAAATCAGCAGGAATCGCTGAGCCAATGCCCTCCTCTTCTTTCTCAGGCGATAACAGTCCACTCACATTTTTAGCCCAGTTCTTTTCATCAGCGCCCTTGCTGTAGAAGGCAAAAGAAAGATCACCGTCTTTATCATCTTCAATAGATAAAAGAACCTGCTTTCTATCCATTTCCATTACCATGACAGGGCTTGAAAATTCCATTGTTTTAATTGTGAAGTCTTCATCCGGATACAGATTTTTAAGGTTACCATAAAGCATCTCAATAAAATATCCCAGGTGAACAACTCCGGTATTATCCTTAAGTTCCTTGAAATTCTCCAGGGTAAATCCATATTCGATCTGCTTTGTCCTGCCAGGCAGGTTAAGTATTCTTCCATCAAGTCCTCTGCCGCCAAATATGGCATTTTCTTTGCTGTTATTCTCGTTCGGGCCTTGAATCCAATATTTGTTTTTGGCAAATGGATAATTAGGAAGAACGACCTTATTGTATCTTTCTTTGTTGTAAAAATATTTAAATCTGACTGATGTGCCGTTTTCAAAGCACACTGCCAATGCCTTTGTTATCTCGTTCTCAGGATTTTTATCATTTCCCGCAAGGAAATCAACATAGATAACATCCTTCTTTATTTCCTTGAATTTTTCTTTAGCTTTTCCAAAACTTACAATGTAGCGATATCCCTCATTGTAAAAGAACTTACTTATCTCGTCCGGTGATGCCTCTTTATACGAAGCATCCTGACAGACATAGTCTGCACTCATATCCACGTTTGTACTGTGATTTTTGCAAGACAGATATCTGCATATTGGATGCAGCATTTTAGGCTCTTTAAAATCTGAAATCAGCTTTCTGTCTTTAGAGAGAAGCTTAAGAGCATCTTCTCCCGAGAGCATACCAGCAGCAACTGCCGCAGCATAAACTCCTGTACCTATTCCGCTTACAATTTCAGGACATATATCCAGTTTTGACAAAAAAGTTATGAGTGCATATTCATAAATAAACCTGTCAACTGCATCGTCCTTCTTATCTCCCAGAAGTTCTTTTGCCTTACCCATAAGTTCATCATAAGGCTTTTTAAATTCAGGGTTATCCAAAGGCTCATATTCAGGTATATCCTCATCAAAAAGAAATGCATACTTAGGATTTGTGGTTATAAGGGCCGGCTCGTTTTTGTTTTCATCCATAAGAGCTTTTCTTTGCTCTATCCCCTTTACTATTTCATCCTTGTCTTTACCGTAGAATGCATATCTGTAGTTATAGGAAGCCCTTCCGGTATTTGCTGTATAGCAGATATCCTTAAGCGCAGGAGATTTTTCATCCTTTAAAAGAGCTTCATAACGCTCAAGAAGTTGTCTTAAAGCTGCAGTTTCTTTTGCACTTATGCAAAGTGCATTTTCTTTTTCCTCAGAATCAGTAGCTTCCCTTTCTTTTGGACCTGGAGCTTCTTTCAAAATAACGTGAGCGTTTGTTCCGCTAAATCCAAAAGAACTTATACCTGCTATTCTTTCAGTATTTTCAGGCATTTCCCATTTCATTGCTTCAAGAGGAAGAACAGCTGGGATTTTGGAAAAATCAACTCTTGGATTCTGAGTATTAAAATTGCAGACCGGAACAATCTCTTTGTTATAAAGACTTAATATTACCTTTATAAGACCGCTGACTCCGGCAGCACTTTCCGTATGTCCGATATTTCCTTTAACAGCGCCGAGTATAAGAGGCTTTTCTCTCTTAGACTTACCAAATACTTCAGTAAGAGCCCTGACTTCAATCGGATCTCCGAGTGCAGTTCCTGTGCCATGCGTCTCAAGATAACTGATCTGACCAGGCTTAAGATTACAGTTTTTAAGCGCCTTTTGAATGACCATGCGCTGAGCGTCTCCATTCGGCACAGTAAGGCCGCTGCTGGCACCATCATTATTTATGGCACCGCCGCATATGGTCGCATATATTCTGTCATTATCTCTTACAGCATCACTTAATCTCTTTAGTACAAGAATTCCAACTCCTTCTCCTCTTCCATATCCATCAGCCTTAGCATCAAAAGGAGCACTCATTCCACTTTCGGAAAGAGCATTCATCATGCAAAGAGCTGTCATGGCAGTCGGAGAAAGCAGCATATTTACACCACCTGCAAGAGCCATGTCGCACTGATTATTCTGAAGAGCATCAACTGCAAGGAGCGTTGAAACAAGGGATGATGAGCAGGCTGTATCCACAGAAATCGTAGGTCCGTTAAAGCCAAAGGTATAGGATATCCTTCCTGATGCAATGCTGGAAGTTGTTCCGGTTCCCAGATACTGATTGAAGCTCTCTGTATCTCTTGGAAGCAGGTTGTATTCACAGGTACTATTGATACCAATAAATACTCCCGTTGATGAACCCACTAGTTCCGCCGGGTTCTGTCCTGCATTTTCAAGTGCTTCGTAGCTTACCTCTAAAAGATATCGCTGCTGCGGATCCATTGCACTGGCTTCAGCAGGAGAAATCTTAAAAAAGCGCGCATCAAATTCACTTACATCCCTCTGAAGGAAGTTAGCTTTTCTGATGTACATCTTTCCGGGAGCCTGATGTTCAGGACTATAGTACTCGTCAATATTCCATCGATCCGCAGGCACTTCAATGGCAGCAGGTTTTCCTGACTTCAAAAAATCCCAATACTCCTTTGGATTGTTACATCCGCCCGGAAGCCTAAGTGCCATTCCAACTACTGCAATTTCTTCATTGGAATGATGTTCATTCGCTTTTTTCTTAAGGTCATGAATCATTTCATAAGCCTGTTTAAGTAATTCCTGTGTAGTCATACCCACGCTCCTTACTATTACTCAACTATTCCCATCTCACTCTTTAGAAGTGCAACCAGTTCTTCTTCTGTCATGTCATCGAGGTTTATCTCTTCCTCTTTTTCAGATTCATCATGTTCCGTCTCATCATCAGCCTGCTGGCTTTCTACAGCCTGATCCAGAAGATGATCTGCAAGCTTATTAATGTTGGGATACTCAAAAAGATCCTGTTCCTCTATGGTAATTCCCAAATTCTCTTCAATAATCTGTATAGCCTGCTCTGTCATAATGGACTCAAGTCCCATTGAGAAAAAGCCTTCTTCCGCATCTGGAACCTGTCCGTTTGCAAATCCCAGAAGTCCCGCAAACATGAGCTGCAGGAAACCTACCATCATTTCTTTTCTCTCATACGGGAAAGCATCTTTTATTTTCTGCAGGAACTCTCCCTTTTGTTTATACGAATCATTTTCAGAAGCAGGACTCGAAACGCCATTTTCATCTGCCATTTCAGAGTCAGACTTGTTATACATCCAGTACTTTTCTTTCTCAAAGCTATAAGTAGGAAGTGAAACTCTGTAAGGAATATATCCCTTAGTCTCACATACAAAACCAAAAGAGTTTCCGCTGACGTATGCTTTGGCCATGTCTGACGCAGACCCGCTATTATCAATTTGACCTTCAGGAACATCTTCCGATACCTTACCGGTGAAGATATCCTTCGAGTCTTTTCCTTCAATGGCCAAGCGTAATTTGTCTTTGAACTCCTCATAGTCTGAAACTGTAAATGAAAGTCTGTTGGGCTGATGAGTTCTTCCCGTGATCAGAGTGAAAGACAAATCCCTCAAATCAGGAAGTTCTTTTCCGCTTTCCAAAAACCTGAGCATATTTTCAAGATTTCTTGAAAGGGCCTCTTTTGTTTTTCCGGAGAACGGAATCATTACGTCTCCGCTCATCTTAGGTCTTTCTGCATTGACCTCTTTACTTTCTTCTACAATTACATGTACATTTACACCGCCTACTCCAAAAGAGCTGATTCCTGCTCTTCTTGGATATTCAATTCCATCAACGACCTGCCTGTTCCATGCACCTCTCTCCATTTGAACATGGAAAGGTGTGACAGAAAAGTCTATGTTTGGATTTATTTCTTCGCTATTTAACCTGCTTGGGAATAATTCTCCTTTCTTAAGCTGAAGTATAACTTTAATAAGCTGAGAAATACCTGCTGCCGCTTCAAGATGTCCTATATTGGACTTAACTGAACCGATGCTGCAATAATCAGTGTCCTTTGAATATTTCTGGTATACTTCACTAAGTGCATTTACTTCTATAGGATCTCCAAGGCTTGTTCCCGTTCCATGTGCCTCCACATAGCCAATGGTCCTTGGATTTACCTTTGCTTTTTTTAGTGCCTTTTCAATTACCTTTGACTGCGCCACAGGATTAGGCACGGAATATGCATAGGTCTTTCCTCCGTGATTAACGGCTGAGCCTTTGATCACCGCATAGATATGATCGTGATCATTGACCGCCTCTTTATATGGTTTCAAAAGAACTGCTCCAACACCTTCACCGGGAACATATCCTTCTCCGCCTTTTCCAAAGGTATGGCAGTGCCCATCTGTTGACAGGAACTTACCCTTATCAAGCGTTAAATACTTTGAAGGATGCAGCGAAAGGTTAACTCCTCCCGCGATTGCCATTTTGGCATCACCACTTATGAGGCTGTTGCATGCAAGATGTAGCGCATAAAGTGATGAAGAACAAGCAGAATCTACAGAAAGAGACGGGCCACCAAAATTGAACAGATAAGATACTCGGTTTGCAACAGAGTATATCTGTGAATTAAGTGTTGTAGTCTTGCCTCTTGCAATCTCTCCGGCACCGTAAAGTCCATATTCATTGAATGAAACTCCGGCATATACTGCTATCTGTCCTCTGGAATCAAATTCATCTTTATTCTCCATTCCGGAAGGTGTATATCCCGCATCCTCCATACAGCTTTCCACTGCCTCGATGAACAGCCTTTCCTGAGGATCCATGAAATATGCAATGGATGGAGCTATTCCAAAGTATCTTGGATCAAATTCATCAAAGCCTTCTATAAAACCGCCCCACTTACACCTGATATTCGGATATTTCCTGTAGTCCCAACGCTCTGTTGGAATCTCACTTATACAGTCTTTTCCCTGCTCAAGATTATCCAAAAATTCATCAAGGTCATCCGCCATTGGAAATCTTCCGTAGATACCAATTATGGCGATGCCATCTTCAAAAGCTGCGTTCTCTTTGCTTCCTGTATTACCAGATACAGAGATTTTCGCAGGTATTTCCTTGGCAGTTTTCGCTTCTTCACCTCCCGAAATTCCAAGGATACTCTGCATCTTTGATAAATGATCCTGTATCAGATAAGCTGCAAGCTTTTTTATGTTGTCATAGGTAAACAGCAGTGTTGAAGGAAGTCCCTCAATATACTTTCCAAGGTAATGATTGAACTGTTCAATATGAATTGAATCGATGCCATAGGCCTCATAGGTGCGCTTTTCATGTATCTCCGAAATCGGAATACCCAGAACTTCAGCAAAAGCCTTTTTTAGCCAGTCTATTACTCCTTTTTGTATATCCTCAGTATCACCTGTGCATCTAAAGCCACTGCTATTTTCAATGCTTTGATAGATAGATGCAGCTACAGAAGTATTTACTGCTTCGTCGGGACACAGACACCCTGTACCGTCATCAGGCAGTATCCAACAGCGCTCTTTTGCAAAAGGATATGTCGGAAGTGATACTCTGCCCGGACATACACCCTGATACAGTTCCTTCCATGGAATGTCTGCTCCTAGGACATAATAGTCCGCAACATCTGATAGCTCGCCTTTTCGCAGCTGCTCTAAAAGGAATTCTCTTACCCCTTTACTTGCAAATAGTTTTTCCAGCTTATCTGTATTGTCAGCTATATCTCCAGTTTTATAGCTTTCGTCATCTTTATCCTGAATGTAACTATTAAGTGCAGAAATCAGCTCCTCTTTACTGTTTGCTTCAATTGCCAGGCGAACTTCCATTGTTATTCTTCCTGTCTGAAGCGTATATGCTATCTGTTCCAAAGAAGGAACTCTGATTTCGCCAGACTCATCATCCTCAGTTTTTACTGAAGAATCTTCACTTGTATTTCCAATTGTTTTCTCAAACAGTTCTGCCAGATCTGCGACTGTTTCACAAGCAAGAATATCCTCAGAAAGCACTTGTTTATCGGCAGTATCACGGACTGCTTCAGTCATATCCTCTGCCACATACTTATCAATGCCAATTTCCAACAGCCTGTCATCAGCTGAAATTGCATCTTCCGATATATCAAGTACCTTTGAGAGAATCTCTTTAACAAAAGAGTAATCCGTGTTCTTCTGCGTACATACAACATCAGACTCTTTATCCTTGCCTTCCAAATTCTCAAGGAATGAAATCATTTTCCCTGCATACTCTTTTAACTGCTCTTCCGTTCTTGCTGATAATACAAAAAGAGGAACAATCATATCCTTGTCAGGATTTCTTTTATCTATATATTCTTCAAGAATGACATGTGCATTAGAGCCTCCTGCACCAAAGGCACTTATTCCGGCTCTTCTTGGTATCTCCTGCCCGTTAACCGTAAGCCTGTTCCATGTACTAAGCTCATGTTGAAGATAAAATGGGCTTTCAGCAAATGGAATGTAGGGATTGGGCTTTTCTGAATGAAGTGTAGGCACAAGTTTTCCGTGCTTCATTTCAAGGAGTACCTTAGTAATTGCTGCTATTCCTGCGGCAGCTTCAAGATGACCTATATTCGATTTGACTGAACCAAGAGAACAGTAATTGCGAGGAACACCATAGCTGTCAAATACTCTGCTAAGAGCATCCACTTCTATAGGGTCTCCCAGAGCTGTTCCTGTACCATGTGCTTCAACAGCTGTTATAGTTCCTGCATCAATACCGGCATCGTTAAGGGTTTCAGATATCAACTTTTTTTGGGAATCCACACTGGGAACAGTATATCCGTTGGTTTTTCCACCGGCATTCACTCTGGCAGCGCGAACAACACCATATATCTGATCTCCATCTTTCTCTGCTCTCTTAAGAGGCTTCAATATGATTGCTCCGACACCTTCGCCCGGAACATAGCCATTTCCGCCTTCTCCAAAACTTTTGCACCTGCCGTCCGAAGACAAAAATCCCTGCTGACAGAGCATATTGTACTTAACCGGATGGAGTGATAAATTCACACCACCAACCAGTGCCATTGTTGCCTGCCCATTTTTAATGTTTTCACAGGCAAGACTAAGAGCCGTAAGAACGGATGAACACATAGTGTCCATAGTTATACTTGGTCCCTTAAAGTCCATTAAATACGATATGCGGTTTGCTATATTAGATAATTGAGATATACCATTGATCTTGCTGCCGTATTCTTCACTGACATATAGCTGATAATTGGTATACATAGCACCTGCATAAACACCAACTTTTTCGTCCTTAAGCTCCTGTGAAGTATAGCCCGCATCCTCAAGCGCTTCCCAGGCTGTCTGAATCAGCAATTTTCCATGGGGATCATGAAATTTAGCTTCCATAGGAGGGATTCTGAAGAACATGGAGTCAAACATCTCCACGTCATCGATAAATCCGCCCCATTTGCAATATGCTTTACCAATTTTCCCTTTTTCCGGGTCAAAATAGGTATCCTTGTTCCATCTATGTGCAGGAATTTCTGTAATAAGGTCTGCTCCGTTTTTTAGGTTCTCCCAGAATTTATCAAGAGTAGGTGATCCCGGATAATGACCTGAAATACCTATGATTGCAATATCATCTTCACTCTCACGGCTTTCTGCATGAGACTCAACACTTTTTTGTACCTTGCCCGAAAACCAACTGCCACTTACTTTTTGTGTTTCCTTCGCTTCGGATACGTTTTGGGCAGGAGATGATTCTTTTTCATCTGCAATTCCAAAAAGGGTTTTGAATTCGCTTTGCTTCGTGGACGCAAAATACCCTGTCAGTGCCTCAACATTCTCATATTCAAAAAACAAGGTCTTAGGAACCTGGCCTATCTTTTCCTCTAAAAGCCCTGTGATAGACATTATTACAACCGAGTCGATACCATAACTTTCAAAGGATTCCCTGTCCTTTATCCTGCTCTTTGGGATACCGGTCTGCTCCGAAAGAATCCCCTTGATATAATCGTTTATCTTTCCCTCAAGCTTTGGATCAGAAGTATTTGTGTTTTCTTTTGGAGAAACAGTTTCCTTTTTTCCTGTGACATCAGATTCTTTCGCCTTCAGGACTATAAAATGAGAGTTAGGCTGTTTGATAGCTTCTTCAAAAGCTCTAAGTCCTTCTTCTTCAGATAAAACACCTATAGATCTTTCGACTGCTTTCCTTGCAGCCTCATCCATACTCATCCCGCGATCCCACAAAGGCCAGCTTATGGAAATACTTCTTCCGTAACGAAGTCCTTCCTGTACCATCTTGTCGCGCTTTGCAGCAAAGGAATCCATATAGGAATTGGCATAGCTGTAATCTGTCTGTCCAACATTTCCGAAAACTGCTGAGATTGAGGAAAAAAGTATAAAGTATGAAAGCTTCTCCGATGCAAAAACCTCATCCAGCCACCTGGTACCATCTACCTTTACAGAAAGAACCTTTTCAAAATCCTCATCCTTCTTTTTGATAAAAAAGGCATCATTATGAACACCGGCAGCATGAATTATTCCATCAAGATGCCCGCACTCTTTTCTTACCGCTTCTGACAACTCCAAAACAGAATCTCTATTGGCGATATCGCATGGAAGGTAAATAACCTTTGCACCCAGACCGTTTAGTTCTTTCAGCTTTCCGGTTATTTTTTCATTTTCCTTGCTTCGGCCTACAAGAACAATAGTTCCGGAATTGTCCTTTGCGAGATATCCGGCAAAGACCAGTCCCAGTTCTCCCATGCCACCTGTTATAAGAAAATTACCCTGGATTTGTTTCCT
>JAEEGF010028964.1_pt1 | contig 12657 bp, 12 predicted proteins | sample 9134171 | NCBI WGS metagenome assembly JAEEGF01 (sample SAMN16246542, study PRJNA631951) | gut metagenome | biome: gut microbiome; feature: rumen; material: AP-attached | host: Bos | place: Iran: Karaj | collected 2018-10 | reverse complement strand
GAATGGTCTTTTGATGCGTCCAGTCATCCAGTCGGCCTTGCTCCAGAAAAGGAAGCGCGGCATCATACTGTTTGGCCAGCGCGGTCGCGAAATACCAGGCGATCATCATCTTCACGTAGTATTCGTCCGAACGGACGGCGGCGACCAGCTCCGGGTATTTCGGATCGAAAGCCTCGTCCAGGAAATGCTCCATCAGCATGCCGATGCCGAAACGCAGCGTGTAGGTCCGATCCGAATCCAGCCACTCCCGGACAGCCGGCAGCAGCTCCTGCCGGTGCTTTTTGAAGACCTTCGGCGACATCTGGTCGCAGGTCGCCCAGTTATCCACGTACGGCAGGAAGCGCCGGAGAGCGTCGAGGCAGAGCCTGAAGTCCCTGATCTCCCCGAGCAGAAAGGCGTGGAGCTGGTTTTCATCAAAATAACGGTGCGGCAGGTCCCAGAGAAATACGATCGTCTCTTCCCGCTTTGCAAACTCTTTTGCGAGCTGCCTTAAGTCCGGCGTGCGCACGCCGATCATGCTGTCCGGATCGATATCCGGGATCAGCTTTGCCTGAAAGTCACGGTACTTCAGATCCTGTAGGGCAAAGAGACGCTGCCGGATCTCCGCAAGGATATCCGGACTGCTCTCCGCTTCCGAAACGGCGTTCTGCTGCATTGATCTTTCCTCCGTTTTCCGCCTGCCGACGTGCAGTTTCATTGTATTCTTTCCGTGCGCATCCGTCAAGCCGCACGCGGCAGGAAATACGCCGGGGCCCCCTTTTCGTCTTGTTTTTCTTCCGCGCTTATGTTATATTTCTTTCGAAATCCAAGTTTTTCCGGAAGGATCATAAGCAATGAAACTGGCATTTATCGGAACAGGGACCATGGGCGGCGGGATGGCCCGGAACCTCGTCAGGGGCGGCGCAGACCTCACGGTCATTGCCAGACGCCCCGCCGTACGGGACGCTTTTGCCGCGCTGGGCTGCCCGGTCTTTGCCGAAAACGGCGCGGCAGCCGCCTGCGATGCCGTCTTTCTCTGCCTGCCGGACGAAGCGGCGGTAGAAAAGGTCCTTTTCGGAGAAGGCGGCGTCCTGAGCGAAAGCAGTCACGCTGATAAGGAAACCGCGCCCGCAGGCCGCCCCCGCATCATCGTGGACTGCAGCACCATCAGCTACGGAAAGGCCAGGGAATTCGCGGCGCGCTGCGCGGCGCTGGGCACGGCTTATCTGGACGCGCCCGTCTCCGGGCATCAGGCGAAGGCCGAAGCCGGCACGCTGACCGTTATGGCCGGGGGGGAGGAAAGCGTCTTCGAAGAGGTCCGGCCGTATCTGGAGATGACGGGCTCGCAGATCCTGTATATGGGGCCCTCCGGCAGCGGACAGCTGACCAAAATGATCAACAACTGCGCGCTCAACATCTGCACGGCCTCCTTCTGCGAGCTGATGCCCGTGGGCGTTAAGCTGGGCCTGGATCCGGAAAAACTGGGCAAGGTCCTGACCACCGCCACCGGCTCCAGCTACGCCTCGAAAACGCTGATCCCCGAAGTCCTGGAAGGCAATTTCGCGCACGGCTTCACCCTGGAGCGCGCGTACAAGGACATGAAGAGCATGCTGGAGGTCTGCGAGGAACTCTCCGTCCCCCTGCCGACGTTCCTCGGCTGCCTGGAGACCTACCGGCGGGCGCTTGAGACCGGCCGGGGGGATCTGTACAAAGGCGCCATGATCTGTTTTTATGAAGACCTGCTGGACGTGAAGTGCCGCAGGCAAAGATCTTAAGGAGAAATAATATGCTTCGGAAAAGTATGATGATCGACCCGAGAGATTCGGTCGCCATGGTCCTGGAGGACAGCTTCAAAGGCGACGTGATCCGCACGCCCCGCGGCGAGATCACGCTCCGGGAGGACGTCGAATTTGCCCACAAAGTAACGGTCGAGCCCTTAAAGAAGGGCCAGCCCGTCATCAAATATCAGGAAGAGATCGGCTATATGCTGGAAGACGTGCCGGCCGGCGCCTGGATCCACAATCACAACATGGGCTGCGACCGGGGCAAGGTCCGCGGCGCGAAAATATAAAGGAGGATGCGCGGTATGAAATTCATGGGCTACCGGCGGCCGGACGGCCGCGTCGGCGTACGGAACTATCTTGCGGTCATCCCTTCCGTCTTCTGTGCCAATAAAACGGTCGAAAAGATCGCGGCGCAGATCCCGGGAGCCGTCCCGCTGCGCCATCCCGTCGGCTGCGCGCAGGTCGGCCTGGATCTGGAACTGACCGCCCGCACCTTAAAGGCCATGGCCTGCCATCCCAACGTCGGAGCGGTGCTGGTGGTGGGCCTGGGCTGCGAGCGCTTCCCGGCCCGAGAGCTGTATGAGGCGGCCATCGGAAACGGCAAGCCCGCCGAAGTGCTGGTGATCCAGGAGGAAGGCGGCACCTCGAATACGATCGAACGAGGCGTGGCGCTCGGCAGAAAGCTGATGGAAAGCGTCTACGCGCAGCGGCGCGAGCCCTGCGACGTGTCCGAACTGATCATCGCCACCAAATGCGGCGGCACGGACGCCACCAGCGGCCTGGCAGCCAATCCCGTCGTCGGCAATATGGTGGACCGCATCGTAGCCGAAGGCGGCAGCGGCATCTTAAGCGAGCTGAACGAACTCCTCGGCACCGAACGCATGCTGATGAAGCGGGCCGTCTCCCCTGAAGTCGCGGAGAAAGTCCGGGATTCGATCTACGAGATCGAGGACCTGCTGCAGAGCAGCCTTGATCCCTCCCTGGGCGGAAAACGCAACGAGCTGATCTCCCCCGGCAACTTCGCCGGCGGCGTCAGCAGCGTGGTGGAAAAAGCGCTGGGCGGCGTGCACAAATCCGGCACCTCTCCCATCGTGGACGTGCTGCAGTACGCCACCGCGCCCGAGCCCGGCAAACGCGGCCTTTTCCTGATGGACTACGAAAGCCACGACGGCGAGGTCGTCACCGGGATGATCGGCTGCGGCGCGCAGATCGTCGCCTTCACCACCGGACGCGGCAATCCGACCGGCCATCCGCTGGCGCCGGTCATCAAGGTCACCGGCAACTACAAGACCTATGCCGGCATGAAGGAGAACTTCGATTTCGACGCCAGCCCCGTCATTTCCGAGGGACGTCCCGTGGAGGAACTGGGCGCGGATCTCTTCGACATGGTGCTGCGCGTAGCCAATTACGAGCTGACCAGCGCGGAAAAGATCGGCGGCGACGAGCTCTTCTGCATCGGGCGGCGCCACGGCTATCACAAGAAGGATCCCGCGGAGCTTCTGGCCTGTCACGAGGGATAACACCTCATCCGTCACGCTTCGCGTGACACCTTCCCTTTGAGGGGAAGGCAAGGGGAAAAAATTCGATCTCAGAAATCGGTTTGAACGAATAAGAAGGAGAAATGAAATGGCTGACTTAAGCGAAACCTTGAAGGAACTGAACAACACCGGCGATTACACCTCGGAGTACGATCCGCAGGACATCGAGCAGAACAAGTTCATGGCGATCCTGGCCTACCTGTCCTGGCTGGTCCTGATCCCGCTCTTTGCCGCGAAGGACTCGAAATTCGCGCGCTTCCACTGCAATCAGGGCCTCGTCCTCGCAATCGCGGAGATCATCGCGTGGGTCGTTTTCGGCCTGCTCTCGAAGCTCCCGCTCATCGGCTGGCTGTTTGCCATCGTGGAATGGCTCATCAGCCTTTGCTGCTTCGTGCTGCTGGTGATCGGCATCCTGAACGCCGTGAACGGCCGGGCAAAAGAACTGCCTCTGATCGGCAGCTTCCGGATCCTGTCCTGATCAGAAAAGAAAGGCTGAACAATGAAGAAAATACTGTCTGTTTTACTGGCTCTCGTGCTGCTGATGAGCCTGCCGGTCTCTGCGCTCACCTCACCCGCACCGGCAAGCCTTCCCTTTGAGCTGACCGCCCCGGGCAACGTTTCCGCCACCTGGCTGGAGGGAGGCGACTCTCCCACCACCATCGCCCTTGCCTACAGCTTAAACAACGAAATGACCGCGTTCTTCAGAGCGCGGGAAGAAGCGAGCGTCAACGGCAAGCTAGAAGAATTCATGAAACCGTACGGCATCGGCGACATCGGTATAACCACGCAGGTCGACTGGGCCGTCGACGACGTGGAGGATCCCGTTTCCGGCTGGCATTATACGGAATACTGGGACGCCAACGACCTCTACAGTCTGGGCTACGACGACGAGGGCCGCTGCCGCGTCGGCGAATGGGACGGCGTGGATCTCTGGGTCGGCAACTGGACCGAAACCGTGAACAATCACTGGGTCCTGCGCGGCGTGAATGAGGATTCCGTAAACGGCAATCCCGAAGAGGGCCGCCCGGGTCTGAAGGACCAGATGCATCCGGACCAGTACAGCTGGAACGGGGAAGACCTCCGGATCGATTTCGCGCAGCACACCGTCTATCTGCGCATGCGCTTCCTCGTCACGACGAGCAAAGAAACGGAGGACGGCCTCAAAAACACGTACTATTACTCCGACTGGTCGAACGTCGCCGCCGTCGGAAAGGACGCGGAGAAGTTCGAGCCCTTAAAGCCGGGCGATATCGCCGCGCCCGTCATCGCGGATCTGCATATGACCGACAAGGAATTCAACGGCAATCCCGTCGTCGCCTTTACCCTCACCGTACCGGATGAGCTCATGGCCGGCGCCGCCAGAGTAGCCGCGAACGGCGGCGTGATCTGGATCCAGACCTACTGCCGCGTCAAGGGCGATGCCGAATGGACCGAGATGCAGAATACCGATCACGATATCAAGGCCGGCGAGATGGAATGCCCCCTGCTGCATCTGGTCAACGGCGAGCGGCCGAGCATCTCGAAAGATACCGAGATCGAGCTGCGCTGCCGCTACTACATTTCGCAGCCCGGTCAGGACGATTTCTGCTCCGACTATTCCCAGATCATCGCCTTCGGAACGAACGACATCAACCAGGGCGGCGGGACCGCCGCGCCCGAGACCGTGCCGGCCGCCACAGACCCCGCCGTGCAGCCTTCCGGCAGCAGCTGCCCCATCTGCCACTTCTGCCCGCAGCCGCTCGGCCTCTGCATCTTCATCTGGCTGCTGATCATTATCGTGGTTATTGTGGTACTGTTACTGGTAAAGAAAGGGAAGAAAAAAGGCAAAAAATAAAGAGCCGGACTGGCGGCTCAATCAGCGCAGAAGCAGTTACCTGCCGAGCGCGCCCGAACACAACTTTGGGGAGACCATTGAGGAGACCTGACTATCCTGCTATTCCGGAAGGTCTCCGAACGGTCTCCCCAAAGTTCGTGTCGAGGCAGCGAGGCACAAAGCAGTTGCTTATTTTTTTATGCATCGGGGCAAGACCACCGATAATGATCTTATGCCCCCATCTTCGCCTTTTCGCTCAGCCCGCCGCGTCCCTGCAGCACGGCTACCAGCCGCTCCGCCACGTCCGCGGGCACAAAAACCATCTGCTGGTTCGCATAATACACGTAGACCTTATCCCGTGCGCTCACGATCTTCTTCAGCGCCGTTCTGTCATAACGGTAGGACTGATACCGTCCGAACAGATAGACGTATTTCGGCGTCGCGGCCAGCAGATAACCGTCCTCGCGCGGCGCAATCAGGCGGGACCGCACCGCCTTCCGGTAATACGGGGTAAAGGTCAGGAAGAAATTCGTATTGAACAGCAGGAACGCGACCGCGCCCAGCACGATATACAGCGGATCCTTCAGGCTGATCGCATAGATCAGCACCGCGAGCCCGACGGCCAGCGGGATGAGTTCCCGCTTTGTCCAGCCGCAGAAAAGCGCGTAGCTTAAGCGCTTCATGCGCACGAGCGTATCCACCAGTTCTTCCTCCCCGATCTGGACCTGGGCCTTGAACTGCGCCTTTTCCAGGACCTTATCGCAGGCGTCCTGCACCTCCGCTTCCGCGATCTCGTACTTCCGCTGCAGCAGATCCTTTTCGAAATCCGCCCACTCCGGCGTATCCGTGACGCTGCCCGGGATCACCTCAAAGACGTTCCAGCCCATGCGGATCAGGGTGACCTCATCCAGATGGATGACCGCCGTCACCTGGCGGGCGTCGATCTCCGGCTTCTGATCCCCGTAGGCCACCCGGAGGATGTTCTCGTTCAGGCTCAGCTTGTGCTCCATCCAGAAAGTGCCCTTCGGGTCGCTGCGGGCTCTCTGGTCCAGCACCATTTTCGCTCTGACGTTCAGGAAGAAGTTCTGGAATATCGTCAGGCCGGCCACGAGCGCGGAAATGATGATCAGCAGCCAGCGGCTCCAGGCGGGGGCGTCCGGCGTCTTGATCGTCAGGATCACGACGATCGTGATCTGTCCGACCGTCAGAAGCAGCAGCTTTAAGATGCCTGCCAGGCTCTTCCGCTTCTCCTTCATCAGGTATTTCGCCATCGTCATATAGTCTTCCGAGGTTACCTTATACTTGAACATAATTCCTCCGTTTTGACCGGCTCGCCGCTCAGTCTTTTTCCAGTCTTAACGTTTCTTCGATCTCCGAAGCTTTCCGGTATTCCGTTTCGGTTATAAACGTATATCCGGAGGAAACTGAGGACAGATTTTCCTGACGGATGATCCGCCCCGCTTCATCGAAATAAAAGCTCTGGAACGGCTGACCATCTTCATACATCGTGTAGGATGAAAGCCGGCCCTGTTCGTCAAAAAAATAGCGGAGAATGACGACCCCCTCGTACTCGGCCATATCCGCCTTGATCTCTTCATCGTCCGTCTCCAGCTCGTCCATGTAGCCGAGGTCCGTCCGCTTTCCGTCTTCCGTCAGGCTTTCATAGCGGATGCTTATGGCAGCGCTCCTCCCGCTTTCCTCCGACGCAAGGCGGATCATACGCTTTTCCCGGTCATACTCCATGATCTGCACGTACTCGTACGTCCTCGTGTGCGTGACGCTCCTCGTCCGGCTGATCCCTTCGCCGGCCTCTTCCGATTCCGTTTCGGTCCACGTATTCTCATTCTGCTGGATCCGCTGATAGACGACTTTTCCGTCCTGCAGGCGCATCCGGCTGGTCGTCCCCTCAAAAATGAGTTCCGCATCGGCAAAGGCCGTATAATATTGCAGAAGCGACAGGAGATTCGCAGCCCAGGTAACGTCTCCGCTGCTCAGTTCCGTCTTCTTTTCACCGTCCTGCAGGAAGAATAATCGGACGAGCGTGCCGTTTTCTTCCGCCCATTCCAGGCTGATCCACGCCGACTCGCTGCCTCTCCTGACCCGGTCCAGACGGCCGTTTTCGTCGAAATGGTAAAACAAGAAGATCTCATTATCCGTGATGGGGGCGGGGTTTTCCGAGGACTCTGACGTCTGGGAAACCACGTGGGCGGACACGATGCGGGCAGGAAGCCCTTCCGCAGACAGATAGATCTCTTCGGTGACGGTCTGCGTTCTTTCTTCCGAAGCCCCGGACGTTGAAGAAACGGCCACGTGGCTGATCCGGATGGAACGGATAACGGCGATGCGTTCGGGATCTTCCGCGGCCGGTTCAGGTTCCGTCGCGGCCGGTTCAGACTCGTCCGCCGTTGACCCGGTGACGCTTTCCCGGGTGCCGGTCTCCGTGCCGGGAGCCGGTTTTGTCTTATCTTCCGCCGTATTCGTCTCCTTCAACGGGATCGTACAGGAGGAAAGAAGCAGAACAAGGAGCAGCAGAACGGCTATAACTTTTTTCTTCATAGGAAGCCTCCCGGGAAATACATTGCAGCGTTCCTATCATAAAATAAAGCGCGGCAAATTGCAAGAGAAAGAAGCAGACGCGCTCTTCCGCCATCTTGGAGAGAGAGAATAAAAATATTTTTGTTAAATTGTTGACAATATCGCGGCGGCGCGCTATGATATCCCCGTAGTCAAGATGTTATTTTTTTAACAATCATTAACGGAGGATCTTATGGATTTCAAACTCAGTCAGGAACACCTGATGGCCCGGGACCTGTTCCGCAGCTTTGCGCAGAACGAAGTCAAACCCCTGGCCCGGGAAGTGGATGAGGAAGAGCGTTTCCCTGCCGAGACCGTCGAAAAGATGGGCAAACTGGGCTTCATGGGCATTCCGATTCCGAAAGAATACGGCGGACAAGGCTGCGATTATCTTACCTATGCGCTCTGCGTCGAGGAACTGGCCAAGGTCTGCGGAACGACGGCAGTCATTCTGTCCGGTCACACTTCTCTCTGCCAGATGCCGATCCTGCATTTCGGCACCGAAGCGCAGAAGCAGAAATATCTGGTCCCCCTGGCGACCGGCGAGCACCTGGGCGCCTTCGGTCTGACCGAACCCGGCGCCGGCACGGACGCCTCCGGCCAGCACACCAAGGCGGTGCTTGACGGAAACGAATACGTCCTGAACGGATCCAAGGTCTTCATCACGAACGGCTACTATGCCGATACCTACATCATCTTCGCCATGACCAACAAGGACCTGCGCAGCAAGGGCATCTCCGCCTTCATCGTGGAAAAGGGCACCCCCGGCTTCACCTTCGGCACCAAGGAGAAAAAGATGGGAATCCGCGGCAGCGCGACCTACGAGCTGATCTTTACCGACTGCCGGATCCCGAAGGAAAACCTGCTGGGCAAGGAAGGCCAGGGCTATGCCATCGCGCTGGACACCTTAAACGGCGGCCGCGTGGGCATTGCCGCGCAGGCGCTGGGCCTGGCGGCCGGCGCGCTGGAAGTCAGCACCGCCTACGTCAAGACCCGCAAGCAGTTCGGCAAGACTCTGGACCGTTTCCAGAACACCCAGTTCACGCTGGCCGATATGGCGACCCGCACCGAAGCGGCCCGCCTGCTGGTCTACAAGGCTGCCTGGGAGCACGACGCCGATCCGAAGAACGACGGCACCGCCTCCTCCATGGCCAAGCTGTATGCGGCCGAGACGGCTTCGTGGGTAACCAACCGCGCGGTGCAGCTGCACGGCGGCTACGGCTACATCCGTGAGTTTGACGTGGAGCGCATGATGCGGGATGCCAAGATCACCGAGATCTACGAAGGCACCTCCGAAGTGCAGCGCATGGTCATCTCCCACAACCTGCTGAAGTGATGCTGAAAGGAGACGCAAGAAACATGAAAATCGTTGTTTGTATCAAACAGGTGCCGGATACCGCCGGCGGCGTCAAATTCAATCCGGACGGCACGCTGGACCGCAGCGCCATGCTGGCGATCATGAATCCGGACGACAAGGCCGGCCTTGAAGCCGCCCTCCGCTTAAAGGACCAGTACGGTGCGGAAGTCACCGTTCTGACCATGGGTCTGCCGAAAGCGGATTCCATCCTCCGCGAAGCCATGGCCATGGGTGCGGACAAGGCCATCCTGGTCACCGACCGCGTCCTTGGCGGCGCCGATACCTGGGCCACCTCCCAGACCTTAGCCGGCGCCATCCGCAACCTGGACTACGACCTCATCATCACCGGCCGCCAGGCCATCGACGGCGATACCGCGCAGGTCGGCCCGCAGCTTTCCGTGCATCTGGGCCTGCCGCTCGTGAGCTACACCCAGAACCTTAAGATCGAGGACGGATACGTGATCGCGGAGCGTCTCTTCGACGACCGCCACCACGTCTTAAAGGTCAAGATGCCCTGCCTGCTCACCGCTTTATCCGAGCTGAACGAGCCGCGCTACATGACCCCGGGCGGCATCTTCGATGCCTTCAAAGCGCCCGTCACGGTCTGGGGCCGCGCCGATCTGAAGGACACCCTGGACTCCGATCTCGGCAAGGCCGGCTCTCCGACCCAGATTGCCCGGGCTTCCGATAAGGTCCGCAAGGGGGCCGGCACCCTGCACGTTGCCGAAGACGGCAGCGAAGGCGCCGAGTACATCCTCGCCAAGCTGAAAGAAAAATTCATCATCTGAGGAGGGAAATACAATGGCTTTGGAAGAATATAAGGGCGTATATGTATTTGCCCAGCAGGTGGACAACAAAGTTGACAATATCGCACTGGAGCTGATCGGCAAGGGCAAGGCCCTGGCCAAGGATCTGGACACCGAAGTCGTGGCCATGCTTCTGGGCGAAAACATCGGCGACCAGGCGGAAGTTCTGGCTGCACACGGCGCGGACAAGGTCATCGTGGTGGATCATCCGTACTTAAAGGATTACATGACCGAGCCGTACACGCAGGCCATCGCCGCCATCATTCATGAATTCAAGCCCGATATCGTGCTCTTCGGCGCGACCGCCATCGGCCGTGACCTGGCCCCCTGCGTGGCCGCCACCGTCCACACGGGCCTGACCGCCGACTGCACCAAGCTGGATATCGGCGACTTCCCCATCAACCCGATCCCGGGCCGCCCGCAGCTGCACAACCAGCTCCTGATGACCCGTCCGGCCTTCGGCGGCAACACCATCGCCACCATCGCGATCCCGGATTTTAGACCGCAGATGGCGACCGTCCGTCCCGGCGTGATGCAGAAGCTCCCGGCCGATCCGAACGCGAAGGCCGAGATCATCAACTTCGATGCGAAGCTTCAGAAGAACGACCGCTTCGTGGAGATCCTCGACGTGGTGAAGAAGGTCAGCGAGTACGTGGATATTCAGGACGCGAAGATCCTGATCTCCGGCGGCCGCGGCATGCAGAACAAGGAAAACTACGAGAAGGTCCTGCGGCCGCTGGCCAATCTTCTGGGCGGCCAGGTCTCCTCTTCCCGCGCCGGCGTGGACGGCTTCGGGATCCCGAAGGAGCTGCAGGTCGGCCAGACCGGCAAGACCGTCCGTCCGAAGCTGTACATGGCCTGCGGCATCAGCGGCGCCATCCAGCATCTGGCGGGCATGGAGGAATCCGACCTCATCATCGCCATCAACAAGGACGAGACCGCTCCCATCTTCGAAGTGGCTGACTACGGCATCGTCGGCGACCTCTTCCAGATCGTCCCGGCCCTGACCAAGCTGGTCGAGCAGGAGCTGGCGAAGAAGAAGGAAATGTAAGTCGCGCACCAACTAAAAAAGCGCTGCAGGTTCGTATCTGCAGCGCTTTTTCTATTCCGCTTGATCTTACTGTTTCCGGTTTATTCTGCTTTTTCGGATCAAACCCAACTGCCTTTTTCAGCTTTTTCCGCCTCTATTCCGGCTTTTTCGCGATCAGGCGGTACCATTCGAGCTCCTCGAAGGCTTTCTCCCCGACGGCGCAGGGAAACGGCCGTATTTCCGGGGCCTCATATCCCATCGCCTGAAGCTGATCCAGCGCCAGCTGCAGGGAAAACGGATGATAATGCTCTTCGAACTGCTCCTTCTGCACGATCCGGTTCTCCCGCTCAAACGTGTAGAGAAGGTTGAATATGACCGATCCGTCCGCCTCGTAATCCCAGACCTGGATCAGATTGATGCGTGTCCCCTCGTGAAAGAAAGGATTATACAGATAAAAGCGAGGTCTTTCCCGGAGGATCTTCTCCCAGTTCCGCGAGTCGAAGCAGAGATATCCGCCCGGCTTCACCAGACGGTCCATCTGCTTTAACGTCCAGACCACGTCCCCGTTCTTCACGTAGCCCAGCGAATTTCCCGTGCTGGCGACACAGTCGAACTGCCGTCCTTCCCAGCAGGAAAGGTCCCGGAAATCCGAGCATTTGAGCTGCATAGGCTTTCCTTTCTGCTCCGCTTTCCTGCCGCAGCGCGCCAGCATGGCTTCGCTTAAGTCCGAACCGGAAACCCGGATCCCCAGCTCCTGCAGCGGCAGCGTCATGCCGCCGCTCCCGATGCTGACGTCCAGCAGGGTCCGGATCGGCTTCCCGCCGAGAAACTCTTTCCAGTCGTTCCGGATCGTTTCCGTCCGCTGATCGCTCTCGATCAGGTCGTAGATCTCCGCCCGGTCATACAGTTTTTCCATTCCTTCCTCCTTAAAATCCCCGATCTGCCTGATGCCTTTCTCGTATCACGAAGTATTCGGACTGTCAAGCGGTTTTTTTGAAATAGATTCCTCCGGCCGCGGCGCGCAGTCTGTGAAACTTCAATGAATTCGAAGCGCGGGGCCTTGCAACTTCGCCCCATTTTTGGTACGATCTGTGCAGTACCTCGAAAGGTGCGTCAGAAAGGAATCCGTGAGAATGAGAGACTTTTTCAATAGATTGGGACAGCGCTTCCGCCAGTTCATGGTCGGGCGCTACGGCAGCGACAACCTCTCCCGCTTCATGCTGGCACTGGCTTTTATCTGCATGATCGTGAACCTGTTCCTGCGCAGCCGGACCTGGATCCTCAGCGCCGTGGTCTGGATCCTGCTGATCCTGGTATATCTGCGGATGTTCTCCCGCAACGTGCAGGCGCGCTACAACGAGAACACGCGCTATCTGATGCTGCGGGACAAGATCACCGGCTTCTTTACCGGAAAGCGCCGCAGCGGGAACAGCGGCAGCAACGCGTATGGCAGCTGGCAGAACACGTCCGGCAGCACGAAGACAGGCGGGCGCTACCGCTCGGATGCCCAGCACCGCATCTTCCGCTGCCCCAAGTGCACGCAGCGGGTGCGCGTCCCCCGCGGCCGCGGCATGATCGAGATCACCTGCCCGCGCTGCGGCAACGTGTTCCGCAAGCGGTCTTAAGGAGGCTTCATGTTCGGCTACATCACCGTCAACCGGCCGGAGCTGAAGATCAAGGACGACGTCCTGTACCGTTCTTTTTACTGCGGGCTGTGCCGCTCTCTGAAGAAGCGCCACGGGCTCGTCGGGCAGGCTACGCTTTCCTATGACATGA
>JAEEGF010538519.1_pt1 | contig 12659 bp, 10 predicted proteins | sample 9134171 | NCBI WGS metagenome assembly JAEEGF01 (sample SAMN16246542, study PRJNA631951) | gut metagenome | biome: gut microbiome; feature: rumen; material: AP-attached | host: Bos | place: Iran: Karaj | collected 2018-10 | reverse complement strand
CTACCCAGTAAAGACCCATTGCGGCAGGCATCGTGAATGTCGTTAAGAGCATTACGGCAGGCATCAGCCACGTCATGTACTTCATGGAGTTTGCAGCTGCATCTTCCGTACCGGTCTGTCCTTCGCGTGCGGGATTGTGGTTCTCCTTCTGACGTCTCTTCGCTTCCTGCTCTTCCTTATAGCCGGGCTTCATTATCTTTGTAAGCTGCATCGAAATGATGCTCGTAGGAAGTACGAGGATGGGGAATGCCAAAAGCGGCAGATATGTCGTGGGATCGCCGATGATGACCCTGGGATCCCATGAAGGTGTCATTGTGAGATCCATGCCGAGGAAGTGGAGGTCGACAAGCTGATCCATCTTGACGAAGCCTTTCTTAACGCACTCGCCGAGGAACTGGGCGTTCTCGGAAAGAGCCTTAACAAGACCGATGTGGTTTGTTGCGTTTACTGTAGGGGTGATAAACTTATCGCCCATGCTCTTGCCGAGCTCGATCATGGCATTAAGGTTATCGTTGGAAATCTGTGAAAGATAGATAAGAGGTCCGCTTACGATACGGAAGATAGGCCAGATAAAGATGAGCTGGAGGAACGGAAGGAGACATCCGGACAGGCCGCCTGCACCGTTCTCCTTCTGCATCTGCATAAGAGCTTCCTGGTATTTCTGCTTATCATCGCCGTATTTGCGCTGCAGCTCAGCCTGCTTGCCGCTTAAGGCCTGCATCTTGAGCATGGACTTCTGTGATCTGACACTAAGAGGGATAAGAGCTCCTCTGATAATTATGGTAAGGAAGATAATTGCCAGACCGTAATTACCGAAGAACTGGAACAAAACTCTCGTAAGCCAGCCGAATGCAATATACAGCGGGTCGAGAATTGATAACTGAACGATAATGTCTCCCATTATTAGACTCCGGTTCTGTTAATGAATAGCTTTTTTGATTACCTGACGGGATCGTATCCGCCCTTCGAAAAAGGATTGCACCGCAATATCCGCCAAATTCCCATAAGTCCGCCTTTTAAGGCACCGTACTTTGTTACCGCATCGATCATGTACTGCGAACAAGTCGGCATATACTTACAGTGGGGTCCTATAGCAGGAGAAATATGCTTTTGATACCAGCGAACCATTCCTATTAAGGCTTTGGCAATCATACGGTTACTCCGTCAATTAGATCAAGCCTGGACAGGCACTTCCCCATATCTGTGCTTAATTCGTGGAAATCCGGGATTCCGCCCTTGGCCTTTAAAGTAAATACATAATCGTAACCTGTGGGAAGTCTGTCCTCCAGTTGCCTGTAAGACTCTCTCATCAGTCTCCTTGCATGGTTTCTTCCGACTGCGCCAAGCTCTTTTTTGTTTGCGCAAAAGCCGGTCCGTCTTAATGCAGGATCTACTTTATAGCCGCTTTGAGTGGTTCCTTCTCTTCTTTTAAGCACGTGAACCGACAGGTATCTGCCGGTTGCGAATTTCCCATACCGGTAAACCCTGTTAAATTCAAAATTGAATCTGAGCGCTACCGATTTCAAAGCGAGATTGCGATTGTGGTCTTAAAAATCAGACCGCAATTCTCTTTCTGCCCTTGGCTCTTCTAGCTGCAAGAACCTTACGACCGTTAGCGGTCTCCATTCTTGCTCTGAAGCCGTGAACCTTTGCCCTCTGTCTCTTCTTGGGCTGGAAAGTCATTTTTGCCATAATATAATCCTCCGGATCGTTGTTTTCTTTAAGTTGCACACCCGCGTTTCTGGCGGCAGCGCATAATACGACAATCTTAATATAACCTGAAAATTATATTAGGGAGCGCGTTTATTGTCAAGCAACTTCAGCACTTGCCGAAAAGGTACTCGATAAACTTAAGATAGTCATTGTTTCCGTTTGAACTGGTTGAGTAAGCAAAGGCTATGTAATAGTTATACTGCTCATCAAGTCCGAGTTTTCCTTCTATCTCGTCCGTGAGTTTCAATGCCAGAGGGACCGGACGGTCTTCATCTTCATCATCACCGCCGTTAAAGATATCCCTGAATGATATTCCCTGTGAATTTCTGGACTTTTCTTCTTCTGTCGCGACGTAGTAATAGAAATCATCTTCCGTGAAATTTTCCATGTTAACCAGCTGGGACATGTCCTGGAAATAATCCGGAGTAGAGTAGTTATAAACTGCGTCTTCGCGCATGATCAGATAATCGTAAGTTCCCGTCAGGATGGAAGCCCTTAAAGCAACTTCAAGATACTTGCCCTCGTACTCGCTGTCACTTGAAAAATTCAGATCCTCCGCATCGAGAACGGCTGCGGTCCTGTTTTTCGCGTAGCCTCCCCAGGAAAGGAACCCTGAAGTCGCATAATCTCTTCCTTCATCGGATATATAACAGTTGATAAGTCCTCCGCCAAGGACTCTCATCTTATCTTTATAGACATCAAAACCGTACCAGCCGATCGCAGCTATCAATAAGATTATAAGAATGGTACCGGGCAGATAATACTGGGCAAAATACAAAGCTTTCTGTTTGGCCGTAAGACCTTTCAGCTTCTTTTTCTCACTCCTTAGGAATCTTGTGAGTTTGTTGCCTGACTTATCTTCCGGTTCGACCGGTTTATCAAGTTCTTTTTCAAGTTCCTTTACATCTTTTTTCCCTGCTGCCAGAGAGATATTACCTGCAGCATCTGTCTCGGGATCATATTCCACGGATTCCTTCAAAGCCTTAAGCTTTTCTGCCTGATTCTTCTCGAGCTTGTCAAACTGTTTGATGAAGACGACACAAAGGAAGTATGTGATCGTAGTCGAAGTAAAAACGTATATCAAAGGAAACCACTGCGCATACCAGAGACAACCGATAACCGAACCGATCATGAGAGCCAGAATGAGGATAAGCGGGATAAACCTGATGATCACAAAGATCAAGGCAGCCTTAAAAAGCTCTGTCGTCTTCATTTCATACCTGGCGATCGTCGGGAAGATCGTAATCGTCATCAGCAAGGCAAATATGGTGAATGCAATGATGCCGATCTTATAAAGCAACGGAGTATTTCCCCAGCCGTTATATATGATCCACTGCCAGTCCAGACCGATTATCGAAAAAGCGATCAGCATTATTATCCATACTATCGTTGACTGTTTGAAATTACGCTTGAACGCTTTGAAAAAAGGAACTATGGTTCCCGAGTCTTCGCCCCTGACCTTCTTCATGGCGACATAGTACTTAGCCGAATACGCCGCACCGAAAGTAACGATCGGCAAACTGCAAAGGATAAAGAGCAGATTGAGGATTATAAGATCCGCGACCGTGCCCAGGAAATCCATTATCGGACTGTCCGGTTTTAAAATATTCATTCTTAGTGTTTTACCTGTTGATCTCGACGTTTTCCTTTTTCAAAGGACCGTATTATTTTACAACAATTTCTTTTTAAATCTATTTATATCATTTTCAATTAAGACGGGCTGTCCCAATCGTTGAGACAGCCCGTGCTTATGTAAGACTCTTTATTAAAGAATTATTCTTTAACACCACCGATCGTGAGACCTGTAACGAAGTATCTCTGAAGGAACGGATAGAGAGCAACGATAGGTGCCATTGTAGCGATTGTCGCAGCAGCTCTTACCGTGATAGGCGTAATGGTATTGGCATTAGCCTGGGTCATCTGGGCAGCTGATGCAGAAGCACCTGTTGTAGCGGATACGGAATCCAGGAGTTTCATGAGCTCGTACTGGAGCGTCGTGTACTGAGGATCGAATCTGTTGTAGAGCATTGCGTCAAACCATGAGTTCCAGTGATATACGGCAACGAACAGTGCGATCGTGGCATAAACCGGTTTGCAGAGAGGAGTAATGATGCTCCAGAATACTCTCATGTATCCTGCACCTTCAAGCTGTGCAGCTTCTTCCAGTGAATCCGGGATACCTGCCATGTATGTTCTCATGACCATTACGTTAAATGCACTTACCATACCGGGGATGATGTATACCCAGAATGATCCGAGAAGTCCTAAGTACTTAAAGAGGATCATGACGGGAACCATTCCGCCGTTAACATACATTGTAATAACCCAGAAAAGTGAGAGACTTGATTTGAATAAGAATCTCTTACGGCTTATTACGAATGCTAAAAGTGCGTTAGCAACAAGTGCTGTGAATGTACCGATTAATGTACGAAGTACTGTAACTCTGGCACCTACTACAATACCATGCATATTAAATACGGTCTTGTAACTCTCTACTGAGAACTTTCTCGGCCAGATGTAGATGTTGCCTCGAAGTGCATCAAGTCCATCGTTGAAAGAATAAGCTACAGTGTTAATAACGGGATAGAGTGTAACAAGTGCGAACAAAATAAGGAATATTGTGTTGCATATTACGAAAATCCATCCGCCGGCATCAAGTCTGTGTGACTTCTTTTTTGCCAATCTTTTTAATCTCTGAATTTCTTCAGGAGTTAATTCTTTACCATTTGCTCCATAGTTAAGGGCAATTTCGTCTTTATTTACCTTACTCATCTTTACCCTCCTTAGAACAATCCGGATTGACCGGACTTTTTGGCTACTTTATTGGCTATGATAATTAATATAATCGAAACTGCACTCTTGAACATACCCGCGGCAGTACCTAGCGAGTAGTCGCCCTTACCAATACCCCATTCAAGAACGTAGATGTCGACGGTTTCTGCAACCTTCTGAATAACACCATTACGTAAGAGGTACTGAACTTCGAATCCGGCATTAAGCACGTTACCAATATTCATAACTAAGAGAATAACGATTGTAGGTGCGATACCGGGAAGAGTGATATATCTGATCTTGTTGAATCTGCCTGCACCATCGATTTCAGCTGCCTCATAGAGACAAGGATCGATAGCTGTGATTGCTGCAAGATAGATGATTGCGTTCCAACCTGTTTCCTTCCAAACATTTGAAATTGCGACTATCGGCCAGAACAATGCCGGCTCGAGGAAGAAGTTGTAACTGTCTTCCACTATATGAAGCGCTCTTAACATTTCATTAACTATACCTGTTGATGATAAGGTCTCACGAAGGATACCTGTAACGATAATCCATGAAAGGAAGTGAGGTAAGTAAGAAATGGTCTGAACGAGTTTCTTTCCCATTTTATTCTTTACTTCATTTAAGAGGATTGCAAAAAGAATTGCTGCCACGAATGAAGTAACTAAGTTTAATACGCCCATGCCGAGGGTATTTCTAAGTGTACGGATAAACATTGCTCCGTCAACCCACTGAGCTAAAGCGTCAAATACATTTCCTGTCTGATCGAATGCTTCTTTTAAAAGATCGAATCTAAAGAGGAATGAAAATTTTCCAAGTCCTACAAATCTTGAATGGAAGAATGAATCAAAGAATTCGTTCTTCATTGTGAAATGCTGGAAAGCCATAAACCAACCTGCAAGAGGAAGGTAATAAAATACAATTCCGTATACAAAGAATATAGCTCCGAGAATCAGCAATACGGACTGTCTTTTTAACTCTGCTTTAGAGATTTTTTTCTTGCCTAATTTTTTAAGTTTTTCCTGTTCTTCCAATGATACCGGCTCTTTAATAGCGCTGGGTGCACTCTGACGCTCTACTGTAACAGTCTCTATTACTTCAGGTTCTGCGTTTTGAGTCTCAACATTGACATCCTGATTCATGTCGTCTGCCATCAGAAAAAACCTCCTTTTCTCTTAAAATGGCAACCACGGCCAAACAACCATGGTTGCCATTCGTTAATTAATATATGTTTACAAGTATCGATTATTTAGCTGCTTCGATTCTCTGGTAAACAACTTCCTGCATTTCATTTAAGAAATCTTCAGGCTTGCACTTCTTGTAGTCAGCCATGTATGCTTCCCAATCTGCATCGAAGTCTTCTGACATAACCAACTTAGGAAGCCATTCATGCTTACACTTGCCCATGTTCTCCCAAGCTACACCTGCAGGCCATACGTCGCCGGCTTTGTGGCTTCCGTCTGCTGCATCTTCGGGATATGCGGGCTTAAGCTCATTAGAGTATGACCACATAGGGAACCATGCAGTATTCTCTTCAATAACTGAACCGATTAAATCGGGATATCCTTCTGCACCGTACTTATCAAAGCATGTTGCAAGAGGCTTAGAGAATGAAGCACGGAACTCGATAGGCTGCTCCTGAGGCTGCATTGCGTTGATACCGTCACGGCTTGTTCCAAGCCACTGAGGCATGTATGAGTACTGACACATATGAGATGCCTTGTAAGCTGTATCGTTCTGCTTGTCTCTCATTTCCTGTGTTCTGTAGTATACACCGTTCTCGTCTACGAGGTAGTCAACATCCTTAACACCCCAGTAACGAAGATCATGGATTTCCTGCTCAAGGATATCGCTTAAGAACTTGAATGCCTTATCGGGATCCTTGCAGCTTGTTGTAACAGCACAACCTGATGATGCGTTAAGTGTATCACCATATGTATCCAATCTCTGCTCTATCTTACCATCGATTGTAAGCCCAAGAGGAATATATTCGCATCCTAACTCGTAAAGACCAGCAGTCTTAAGAGCGGGCTGAACATCGTAGTTGAAGTCCCAGTTCTGATCGCAGATACCGAGAACCTGTCCCTTGGAAAGCTTCTGGATATACTGATCATGGTTCTGTGTTGCGAATTCCTTATCAACAATACCCTTCTGGTATTCTTCATTCATCTTCTTGAAGTATGCCTTAGCTGTATCTGTTGTATTGTAGTCGATAACCTTTCCTGTGTCTCTCTCTACGATAACCGAACCATCGTTAGGATATCCGTCGAGGAACTGAGGGGGATTCTCAAGTGCGAAGTATAACCAATCCTGTGCCTGTACTGTGTAAGGAATGATAGGAACTTCTGCGCCTGTAGGATCTGTAAATGTAGGATTCTCTTTGTAGTATCTTTCGATAAGATCGAAGTACTCGTCAAGTGTCTTGATTTCAGGATAACCTGCCCACTCAAGAACTCTAACCTGAATCCAGAATGCTTCATCGTTGTGTCCGGGAGCCTTGGGTGCACCGTATGTATTGTTAAATACGTTTGCCCAGTAAATCTTTCCATCTGACTGACGGAAGTTCTCCCACTCTGCATCAGTGTACATTTCCTTTAAGTTGGGATACTTCTCAAGATAGGGATCCCAAGCTACAAGGTAACCACCTGCGTAGAGCTGTGTCATACCGTTACCACCATCGATGAAATCAGGAAGCTTACCTGAAGCGATGATTGAACCAACTGCTTCTTCAGCTGTCTGACCTGTAAGCCATGTCTCCTTTACCTTGCAACCAGTCTTCTCAGCAATAATCTGCTGGATCTCGTTGTCATCATTGATTTCTGAGCCAGGTACTGCAAAGAATGCTGTGAATTCTTTGATACCGTCCTCATTAACTGCTCCGCCGCTTCCTGCTTCTTTACCGCAGCCAGCAAGCATGCTTGAGAGCATCGCAGTGATAAGTAACGCACTTACGATTTTCTTCTTCATAAATTATAAACCCTCCTTTTATTTGTGGGACTTATGTGTCCCTCTTTCATAATGGTATTGTATGACTTTTCTGTGAACTAAACACCCAAAAAAGTATAGATTAAAGGGGGAGAAAATTTAAACTTTTTACCCGAAAAAATAAATTAGGGGCTAGCCTTTTGGCTAAACCCCTAGGTTTTTCTTGTATTTTGTTGGTGTGCAGCCGTTGGCCTCGATAAACTTATTAACGAAATAATCCACGTCTTTATAGCCTACAGCTTCTGCAACCTCATATATTTTCATATCGCTTTTACGAAGCAAACGTGAGGCTTCCTCGATACGTTTTTCATTAAGGTAATCCTTGAATGAGCAGCCATACTTCTTTCTAAATAGCTGTCCTAAGTAAGCGGAATTGATAAAGTATTTCTCGCTCAAATCCTTAAGGGTAAGGTTGCTTGCAAAGTTGCGCTTTATTTCCTCTTCTATGTCCCCAAGCACGCCCTTAGATACGTTTTTACGTAGCTGGGCTAAATATTCACCGTAAGCGTATGCCATACGACAAAGGTGAGTTTTTCCGCCTCGGCGGATTCCTTCTTCTGATGTGCTTTCAGATATCATACGAAGGATTTCCTCCTGGTTAACCTCGCTATCAAGCTCACTAGCCAGGTGAATCAACTGAAACATCAGATAGTTGATGTTAAGATTCATGGTAGATTCTGTAACACCTGTATTTTTCATTTCTCCGTAGAAGGCATCTACCTTTTCACGGATTTCTATGTGGCCACCCTGTGCGATGGCATCAATAAGGTCATCCAGCTGTTTCTTACAAATAAGAATGCCTGAATCAGTTATCTTATATTCTTCTTCGTAGTAGTAAAGACTTTTCTTTTCTCTAAATCCCTGAAGGGAACGAAGCATATTTGCTGTACCATAGGATTTAGAAATATTTCTAATTCCCGATACGGTTTTACCAACAAGAACTGTGGCCGATAAATCCGTATTTGCGATAATATATTCTAGGAAGGCGTCAATAAATTCCTTCATGGACATCTGACGTCGCTGTCCCATTGATTCTGCGTAAATAAATCCAAGGTCGTAAACCTTTTCACTATCAGATACATCCATCACACAAAAATCTGCATCTGATTTAAGGAATTCCGTAGCAGCCGCATATAGCTTTTTAAGCTGCTCCTTTTTATCATCATCAGAATAATCCTCTGAAAGGGTTTCATCCTCTAACTGAACCTCAAGATAACACATTTCCTCATCTAAATCTATTTTTTCAGAAAGATATTCAATATTCCCCTTATCAAACTTTCCACTAAGGAGGGCCATAAGATTTCTGTCCAAATACGCTCTTTCCTTTTTGGCTCTATCCTTGTCCATTGTTTCCTTTTCTGAATTAAGCTCAGAAACCTTTCTAAGGATTCCAAGCAGCTGTTCCTTTTCAACAGGCTTTAAAATGTAGTCTGTACAATTATATCTAAGGGCCTCCTGGGCATAATTAAATTCTGCGAAGCCGCTTAGAATAACAAAATAAATATCGCTGTGCTTAGATTCTCTAAGCTCCTTTAATAGCTCCAGTCCTGTCATCACTGGCATTTTAATATCAGCGATTACTAAATCCACTGGATTGTAATTAATAAAATCTAAAGCTTCCTTTCCATTGGTGGCAGTATAAATTTCATACCCCTCTGCCTTCCAATCTAATAATAGCTTTAACCCCTGTAAAATAAATGGCTCATCATCAACTAGTAATACTTTTAACATTAATTCACACCTTCTAATTTATCTGTCGGAATACAAATTTGTACCAAAGTACCTGTACCCAGTTCTGAATCTAGATCAAATGTTACATTATTATCTGTAATCATTTTTAATCTTAGACATGCGTTCACAATACCAACTCTGCCCTTTTCCTTGAGCATATTGATATTAGCGTTGCGCATTTTACTTAATAATTCTTCTGCCTCCTCTTCTGGGATACCTGTTCCAGTATCCTCTATTTCAATTGTGACTTTAGATTCGTTCTTTGATATTCTAACAAAAATCCAGCCCGGTGTCGTCTTACTTTCTATTCCGTGTACAACTGCGTTTTCCACAAAAGTTACCAGGGTGAGCTTAGGTATCAACAATTTTCTACAATCATCAGCCACATCTATCTCAAATGATAGTCTATCACCAAATCGATATTTTTGTAGATTTAAATATGCCTTTACGAAATCTAATTCTGTCTCAATATAAATATTATCCTGCTGCCACTCCGTGTACTGGCGCTGAAGCTTTGCAAGATGCTCTACCATTTTCGCCGTTTCATTTTCCTGTTTAAGCAAAGAATGCATTCTTATGCTCTCTAATGAATTGAATAGGAAATGTGGATTAATCTGACTGTGTAGTGCCAGAAGCTCTGCATTTTTTCTGGCAACAACAGTTTCCTGCTCCTTTAATTTATTCTTGTAAGTTGTATGCATCAAATCACTTACAAACAGTGGCAAGGCAATGTTAATAAGAATCATAAAGCACAACTGGTACCACCTATTTTTTAATATATACCAGAAGCTGGTTGGCGCCCCCACAATCTTTAGTTGAAGCTCCTTACCGTAAGCCTCAAAATTCTGAGTGTAAGATATATCATGAAGATTATCTACGGATGTGTAATCTTTAGCAACATTACTGTATTTGCCATTAGACATAAGTATATAGTCATCATCGCAAATGTACGCCTTAAACTCATAGTTTAGATTCTCAAGCTCCTCCACGAACTGAGCGTAATCAATCTCTATTAGCATAACATTTGGTGAATCATATTCATAGTAATTTAATCTCTGGAATAAATATATAGTTCTTAAAATAGATTTATTGGGTCCTATTTTTGTATCAAAATACAAGCCTTTTTTTAAGCCTGAATTCATTACATAGTTATACCAATCTGTTCCCTTAGCCTTATCGATATTTTGAAACTCTGCACCATTTATTATTGTGTCATTATCGGTATAAATCTTAAAATCCATTCCCGACTGGCTTGTGACCAAATGCAACAGAGTATCATCAAAGAATTGTCTATATGAATTGTAATAATCTAACCCTGATTCGTAATTGTCATGTATAAACCGATCGACATACAGGCTGCTGTAAATGGCACTACCCAATTTAGCAGCCTGGTCCACCTGATTAAAAAATGTATAGTGAATTGCGTTAGCTTCGTTTTCTAAATGATGTCTGCGAACAGTTTGCTCGGTATTATAAATAGATGTCAAAATCAAACTATCCGAAAGGATAATTGGAATCACAACAAAAATAATATATAAAGCTATAAGTCTTCTTCTACTTACTGTTGGATTGAATCTTCCTTTAATTTTAGAAAAAAGCTTAAACATTTCCCCAATACCTTTACTCTAATTCTGTAACACTAAGCCAAGAGAAGTCGCAATTGTTGTTGCTCTCTTCGCCGTTAGATGAAGTGTACATTCCCACTGTACAGCCAACAAATCCGCCTGCCTCTTCAGTTGTATATGGAATCAAATCCACGTCATCCTTTACTAGTATATAATTATTGCCGCGAATTAGCCATACACTAGCTGACTGATTTTTTGCTTTTATTTCAATTTCTGCTGATGGGTTGTGTAATAATGTTGAAGCAATAACCTCTTCCTCACCCTTGATTACAGTTCTAACCTGAAGTACAAGTGCTCCATTTCGCTTAACAATTTCTACAACTAAATGATTTGCATGGTTTTGGAATAATACTAAACCACCGCACTCATTTTCATTAGCAGGATTGAATTCAACTCTGGTACTAACCTTAAATGCATAATCCTTCTGACGTAATCCTAAATATGAAGGATAGCATGTGTCTTCAATGCGTTCCTTTCTTGTGTGAAGTCTCATAAATCCAGGACGATCTGTAAGTGAATAAATCTCCTCATTTCTCTTCTCGATTCCAACTAATCTGTCATCAAGCTTGTCTGAATAGAAATGTAATGTATCACTCCAATCATTTTCCTGTGGGAATGGATGCTCCTCAAATGGAACCTCAACATCATCTGTAAGCTTGCCAATACCAGGATTGATTACTGGCCATCCATCTTCCCATTCAACCTTTGCAAGGAATGTCTCACGACCGATGCTGCAGTGCTTCTGACAAGGACGTGATGCAAGCATAACGATATAGTAGTTACCGTTCTTATCATCTACCAAATCACCATGTCCAGCATAGATGATAGGATAATCCTTACCGAGATTTCTATGTGAGAAAATTGGATTTCTTGGGCAGCCCTCGAACCACTTAAATAATTCCTTTGAACGAGCTACAGAAATAGCATGCTCTGGGCCTGTACCACCTTCAGCGTGGATAAGATAATAATATCCATCCTTCTTGTAAAGATGTGGACCTTCTGGCCAGATAACATCCTTAACTGCGCCCTTCCAGATAGCCATAGACTCACCTGTAAGCTTCATTGTATTTAAATCTAATTCCTGTACCCAAATCTCCCAGTCACCGTTATATCTAACGCCCTCTGGATTTGGTCTTGTTCCTACATAGTAGCATTTTCCATTGTCATCAAAGAAAAGTGATGGGTCGATACCAGGTGCATCTTCCCCAAGATAAAAAGGCTTAGACCATGGGCCTGCTGGGTCCTTTGCAGTAACAATGAAGTTACCGCCATGGCTCACATTTGTTGTAATCATATAGAATGTGCCATTGTGCTCTCTAATTGTAGGAGCGAAAATTCCTCTTGAAATCTCGCCGCTTACTGGAAGCTGGCTCTCATTATGAAGTACATGACCTATCTGCTCCCAGTGAGCCAAGTCCTTACTATGAAAAATTGGAACCCCTGGGGCATATACAAAGCTTGAGCAAACAATATAAAAATCGTCTCCTACTCTGCATACACTAGGGTCTGGGTAAAAGCCCTTTAAAATTGGATTGTGTGCTGTTGTCATAATATTCTCTCCTTATTTAACTACCCCGAAACCTAGGATAGTGAATTTATTTCTGACGTCGTCCTGGTCCACGCGGATTTCTACGTGGTGGGTGCCGGATGTTTTTTCGTCGATTAGGATTAGTGGGTTGCAGTGGCACCAGCGGTTTACGTATGGGTCAAGGTCGCGGACAAATTTGCCGTCTACGTATACCTTGGCTGTGGCTGCGTCTACTTCTCCTGAGTCTTTCATAACAAGGACAAGTGAGTTGCATTCTACGTCCATTTCAAATGGTTCATGGT
>JAEEGF011779842.1_pt1 | contig 12661 bp, 18 predicted proteins | sample 9134171 | NCBI WGS metagenome assembly JAEEGF01 (sample SAMN16246542, study PRJNA631951) | gut metagenome | biome: gut microbiome; feature: rumen; material: AP-attached | host: Bos | place: Iran: Karaj | collected 2018-10 | reverse complement strand
TCACCTACACGATGGCACAAATCACATATGAAGACGAAGACCACATCACAATCATAGTACCATCCAGTAAAGGAGAGGAATTCGCAAAAATCATAAACAAAGACACTATAAACACAATCGAAATAATATACGCTCAAATGCTAGAAACACCAAAAGATACCAAAGGAGATGTATCATATGGGTAAATGTGGAATATACTCCATAACAAACAAGAAAACAGGACAAAAATACATAGGACAAAGCAAAGACATAACACGAAGATTTTGGCAACATAAAAACCAGGGACAAGATGCCAGTTATATTGACAGAGCAATTAAGAAACACGGAGCAAATGCTTTTGAATTTGAAATATTAGAAGAGTGCAAACCCCGTGAATTAAACAAATTGGAAGCAGAATACATTAAAAAATACAATACTTATTGGGATGGAAACCACTATAATTTAACCGATGGTGGAACCGCCAATTATAAAACTTCAATAAAAACAAGAAATAAAATGTCAGCAAGTGCCTTAGAAAGATATAATGGGAAAGGAACAAAAAGAGATATCAAATATCTTTTAAATGCCTATTACGGTAAAGATGGATTCACAGAAAAGAAAAGAATAGGGGAAATATGGTCAAAAGACCACAACACACAAGCAAAAAGAGAAGAAAGATTGTATGCAATGTTTGATTTGTTAGAAGGAATCATAACTGAACTCCATGGAAACTTTATAATAACCCCTCAAGAAAAAAAGAGGATGAGATACCTCATACGAAACTTGAGTATGAACAATGGAAGCTTATCAGTAGAACAACAATTAATAATGATAATAATTTATGTCAAACTTGAAAATAACACCAACAGACAATTATCAGATTACCAAACATTACTACACAGATACGGCTTAACATCAAACTCATTCGCAAGATTTCAATTCAAAGTAACACAACACTACATTGAAAGAATTCATGGATGACTTGTCGGCAATATAAATAGAGAAACTAATTTTTTAAAATTTTATTTGATTAATATGGATGAAACAAGGAACTGGAAAACAGTAACAGTAGATGAAGATGGCACACCTGTCTTGAAATATGATCCACACAGAGACGAGACCATCAATGTGCATACTGGAGAAGTAATCCAAGGACATTGATTACGATGACAGAGCATACTTGCATACAAGAACCCACCATAACACAACTACAAGTCCATCAGGACTATGAAACCCAAAGGATAGATGAATTGAGAGATAAGATAGATAAGATGGACAAGAAACTAGATAAAGTGTTAGAGGGGTTCAATGAGTTAAAGCTCCAGTCAAACAAGGATGATAACCAACTAGAATTAAGACTCAAGGCGATAGAGACAGAACTCGCATTACAGAAACATACCTCGTTGGAGAACCATAACAGATTAACACAAATCGTAGCACTAGTCGGAGTCGGACTAACCATCATCACCATACTAATCAATGTTTACTTCAAGATGATATAGACAAGTTTTGACACATACTAACTAATATTAATAGAAGAGGATACTATGGCTAAAAAATACAATGCCAAATTAACACCAGAACTAAGTGCAAGGTTCTGTGAAGCAATCAGTAAAGGTCATAGTATAGGAGCAGCTTGTGCAATAGTAGGCATAAGCAGACAAACCTATTACAATTGGTACGATAAAGGCAAAAACGCCAAGAGCGGTAAATATAAACAATTCTACTGTGATGTGGACAATGCCGAAGACAAAGCAACACATAGGGCAGAGAAACCAATCATAGATGCAATACCACACGATGCACGTGAAGCCAAATGGTGGCTCATCAAAAGAAGACAAGACCTTTACGGTGAAAGAACCTATACAGAGGCAAAGATAGATGCAGAAGTCAAATCAGAAGTAACAGTTAACCTACTCGAGAAGATTAAACAGAAACGAGAAGAACTAGATGACATTAGAAGCAATTGAAGACATCACACCATACGATGTCTACTCCACCTTAACAGTCAAGGACAGCATACCAGCTGAACACATACAATACATCAGCGAACTGTTAATGGAGACAATACTTGATGATAACCAACCAGACAGATTAACAGTATCTCAACCGCCAAGGACTGGCAAATCATCACTAATCACATTAAGCTTCCCGTTCTGGCTAATACTGATGAACCCCACCCTCAACATACTCATAGTCAATTATTCACAAGGGTTGGCAGATGATTTCGGAATGATACTCCGACAACTATTCATAGACAACCAAGAACTATTAAGCACTAGGAACATTTACCTATCCGAGAAAGAACATGCCAAATCAAGGTTCAGATTCGAGAACAAACAAGGCGAACTATTAGGCAGCATCAAACTCGTAGGAGTAGGAGGACCAATCACAGGAAGAGATGTGGACATATGTATCTGCGATGACCTTATCAAAGGACATAGCGATTGCACACCAACATTACTCGACAAATTATACTCCTGGTATCAGAACATCCTAATACCAAGACTGGAACCATGGAGCAAACTCTTCATGCTAGGGACAAGATGGCACAGCCAAGACGTCATAGGTAGATTAATGCAGGAACAACCTGACAAATACAGGTTCATAACCATACGAGCATTAGAAGATGATGGCACCTGCATATGGAGCAACCGTTATGATCCCAAATTTTTCATTGACCGTAAAGAAGAGGTGGGTGAACGTGTTTTCAATGCACAATACCAGGGACAGCCATTGGATGAGACTGGTGACTTCTTCAACTTGGACAAGGTAAGGTTCATAACTGATGATGAATTGCCCAATTATAAAATCATAAGCAAGGTAAGGAGTTACGATTGTGCATATAGTGATGATACCAAGGGTGATGTTAATGACAGAACCGCAAGTGTGCTTATGCTCCGTACAATTGATGATTATTACATTATACGAGAGTTAAGAGCGGACAGGTATGGTGAGAGATTATTCAATGTGATACAATCCACTGCTAGACTCGATACACCAAGCATTCCTGTATTGATAGAGACAGGTACAGTAGGAGGGTCATCTAAAGCATTGTTTGATATTTACAAGGACAGATTACAAGGATACAGAGTGGAACAATCCAAACCAATACACTCAAAGGTTGATCGTGCTTATGGTTTCAAAGAAGCTATCCTTGATGGTAAAGTATTAATCTGTCTAGATGACTATAGCCGTGGACAATTACTAGAGGAAATGAGAGGATTCCCATTAATGAAACATGATGATATAATAGACGCTTGCAGTTACGCTTACAATTACCTATCACAGAAGGGTGGTGGTAATATGATAGGCACAGGGGCGAAGCGTCATCGAAGGAGTTTAAGATTATGAGCATAATTAATGATTTATTCAACAGAGTGTCAAGGACAAGCAATGTCAAGAGTGGGGTGACCAAGTACACACCATACACTAGCTTGTTCAATCGTAACCATAACAATGTCAGTTATAATGTTGGTAGGAGCATACTCCGTGATACTCAAGTCAGTACAGGTTTCGAGATACTCAAATACTTATTATCCAGTAAGCAATGGATACTCACAGACCCTAACGAAGAAGACGATAGTACCATTTACGATTTCATCAATGAAATGTTGAAAGGTATGGATACTGAACTCAACACAGTTGTTAAGCAAATGTGTAGTGCTGTGATGTGGGGTTTTAATGTTCATGAGATTATCTATGATGTGCTGGATGGTAGGCTTATCTGCAAGGATTTAGTGCCTATCCATATCAAGACACTGCAGAACCAACCTTTTGTTTATGATGAGGACGGTGAACTTGTAGCAATCCATCAACAGTACCAAGGTGGTGATGTTGAGATACCGATAAACAAGGTACTATTGTATAGTTATAATAATCCTTATGATGAGCATGAAGGCCAAGGTTTATTATATGATTTCTTGCCGATAGTGGAGGATAAGGAGAACCTTATGGATTGGCTTATGACTTTCGCGGAGAAGAATGGCAGTCCTACATTGTATGGTAAAACTAATAATCCTGTGTCTCGTGATGAGATGCTAACTGCATTTGAGGACATTAGCGATGGCACTACTGGTATGGTCCTTGGAGTGGAGGATGAGGTTGGAGTATTGGAGTCCAGTCATAAGGGTGAGACTTTCTTCACAACCTTGCAATATAAGGATAATCAAATCTTCAGGAGATTGTTCATCGGTAACTTACTCCTTGGTGATAACTCACAGACTGGTACATATGCACAGTCACAGACACAACTAGACTTCACCACCAAGGTTTATGATGGTATCCTTGAGGAAATCGCCAATACAATCCAAGAGCAAGTAATCAATCCAGTAGTTGCTTTTAACTTTGGAGCAAATGCCCAAGCACCAGTCATAAGCTTCGACAAATTCTCTTCAGGGGATATGCAGAAACTCTTCAATATCCTAACACCATTAATGCAGAATGGAGTGGTGGATAGTGAGAATACTGCAGTCCAAGAAAGTATAGGATTACTCTTTAAGGCAGAAGCTGGTGTGGAATATGCTAATGAAGAAGTTGAGATGCCATTAGAGAACTTTGAATACCAAGAACCAGTAGACGGTGCAGACCTAACCGACAACATCCTTGGTGATTTGGATGGTATCTAAAGACAAACTAATCAAGACGGGTATCAAATATACTGATGAGTTGTTCGATGAGATAATCCGCCGATTAGAGAAGGGAGTGTTGGATAATGACACATTGGAAGCATTCCTTGAAGCAACTAGGGAATACACCACTAACAATCCTCTTGTCAGCACAGGGTATACTGATACAATGCTCGCTTTGATACTGGCAGAGACCAACAATCACAAATTCTCAAGACCATCACAAAGGGAACTCACAAGGGTCACCATTGAAAACTATGTGGGAACCTTAATCGCTAATGTCGGTGAAGACATCAAGCAAACTGTCCGAGACATAGTCACAGAGGAATACAATAACCCTGAAGGGAGCAATCCTCAGAAGATGGCAAAAAGGATAAGTGAAGAAGTAAGCAGCATCAAGAACAAACGTGCAAGGACAATAGCTCGTACAGAGATAGCAAGGACAAGCACAGTATCAGATTACATCATAGCCAAAGAAAGAGGGGCTACACATTACACCGTAAACTGCAGAAGCACAAGATGCCCTATCTGCAAGAAGATGTACTGCAACACTAGCGAAACTGGTGGAGATGTAGAATACTCAATCGAAGACACTAGCAACCTACCACCACTACACCCCAATTGCAGATGCAGCGCAAACTTCTACAAAAAATAATAATCATAAATGTTTTTTCGCCGATGATACGAGGCAAACATTTTATAGTTTTTTAATTAAAGGAGGTCTAACAAGTTGACAGATGTAGATCCAAAACCAGAACCACAACCAAAACCACAAGGTAAGGTTGATGATACCTTGGACAAGTTCAATGAAATCAAGGCAAGGTTCGAGAAAGAACTAGCCGAACGAGACAAGAAGATTCAAGAACTTGAAAAGAAATTGTCCGAGAAGGATAATGAAGTGAATGATGTCATCAGTAACTTGAACGATGAGGTCAATGAGAAACTTCAACAAGCAGAAGAATTGAAAGCATTGCAAGCCAATGTGAATGAATTACTAAATGACAAGGCAAATGCATTAGTGGACAAGTACATATCAGAAGGGAAGCTTGTACCAGCACAGAAAGAGAAAGCATTGCAATTATGCCTTGCAGACCAAGACATGTTCATATCTTTATATGAAGACGCACCATCCGTTATAGACACAAACCTTAAGCCAAAGAGTCATAAGGTGTTAAGCAATGTGGACAAGATGGTAGATTACTTTAAATAAAAGTTTTTTTATAGGAGGAAAAAGTTTATGAGTAAAGTATTAAATTATGGAAGAACTCCTGTTGTACCATTCAACGCTAAAGAAGGAGACATTACTATCGTGAAAACTCAAACCGCAGCAGGAACTATCTCTGGTCCTTCAGTTGCATCACCATTAACTAAAGGTGCGGCTGTAGAATTGGATAGTGACATGACTGTAAAAGCATACAACAGCGGATTATTCATTGGTTTCGTTTACAATGAAGGTAAATGGGTCAATGGTGAACCAAGAACCGCAGAAAACCAAGCAGCAGCAGTAAGTGCTGGTGACTTAAGAGAAGTAGGTATTGAAACCATCTTCAAAAAGGTTATCACCTTAACTGGTAAAACCAGTGAATCTATCACTGCTAAAAAATATTTAGTATTCCATTCCAATGGAACTGTTAAATTAAGTGCATCCAGTGGTAGTACTGAAACTAACATGGTTGCATTATCTGACCAAGACAGTAACGATAAAGTTGTTGTAGGTATATTATAAGGAGGATTAATTATGGAGACTATCCCAAGATTATTCGAGAACAGAACTCACAATTTAGAATTTTACGCTCAAAAAAGAGTATACGGTACTCTTAAATTATTAAACAAATTACCAGTTGTACAAAACGTTTCTGGTGAATTCACCAATTATGTATCTACTGATGCTGATGATGTAATTGGAGATGTAGTAAGTACTGGAGATGGACTCGATTTCAACGAAATTAAATTCGGTGAACCATCCGCATACAGAGGAGCAACCTTACCTAAAGGTTACATGTTCAAAATGAACAGCAGATTAGCTGATGTTGGAAGATTAGACGCAACCTTACAAGTGTTCTTGAACAAGTCTGTTGCTAAACTCGCTAACTTCTATGACAAAGCATTCCTCGGTTCCCTTGTTGCTGGCGCAGGTGCTTCTGCTCCAACCATCAGTCAAATCGGTGCTACCAGTACTGGTATTGATGTTATTGAAAACGAATTGAAGATCATTGATGCTATGGAAGTCAAGAATGATGTTGACACTGGATTCACTCCTAACACCATCTTCTTGCCAAGAGCAGATGCAACCGCTATCAAGATTGCATTAGCTAAATCCAACTTACTCGATGACAGTAACTTTGAGTATGTAGGTACCAATGCTATCGCAGCTAACCATTACCTTGCAATGGACTTAACTAACCCATCAGCAACCATTGAGAAATATGCTGACCCTAACTACAGTATCATTGCACAGTTAGAAGCTGAACCTGAAGCAAATGCTGAAATCTTGATGCAATTACCTCAAAGTTTCATTAACGTCAAGATGACTGAACCTGATGAACCTCAAAGAAGCTATGTTTACGTCTTCGCTGAAGCAAATGTAAATGTACTCGAACCAAACGGAATTTTGTATGGTGGATACTCTGGTTAAGGAGTATTCATTCCTTTAATCTTTTTTTTAAGGAGGATTAGTAATGGTTAATTATCCAACTATACTTAATTTGCCACAAGAGGACATAAATCGTCAATTATACGAGATGATAGTCAAGGCAGAATCTGGAGATGCTGCTGCAATCAAGGCTTTGCAGGATGCAATCGGTTCCGAGTCTACTGCTAACACTATCCTTAAAAGAATCAAGGATATTGAAGATGCAATCGGTACTGAAACCAAATCTGGAACTATCCTTTATCGTATCAAAGCATTAGAAACTGCTAACGCTGGTTCTGGCGGTTCTGGTACTGGCTAAAGAAAATAAGAATTATAATAGGTGATAAGTGATGTCATATTGTACAAAAGAAGAAGTTAATAATCTATTCGGTGACATTAGTGATGACATTACTGATGAAATGTTCACTACTGTAATAGATAATAGTACTGCTTGGATTGAAAGTAACTTGAAAAAGAATTATATTCCAATCTGCAATGCACAACATAACCTCATTAATGTACCCTCTGCATTAAGGACAGCAGCAATCTATTATGCTGCAAGTGACATCTTGTTGAGTCTTTATCATGGGGATGAATTGCCAGTACAATATGATGTTTGGTTCAACAAGGCTCAAGGTTTGCTCGATGATTATATAGATGCATATAAGAATAGTGAAGCTGACCCTTCAGATTTGATAGCTCACCAACAAGTGAAGCACAGGAAAGGCTTAACCTATAATCAGAAAAGAGGCCGAGGAAGATGGCGGAGATAATGGATTACCTTAACCTTTATGTTGAAGAAGCATTGAAAGAGAAAACCAATGAAGTAGCATTATCCCTTGAAAACAACATCAAGGCACAATTATACGAGGGTCATGGTTATGACACTGGTAACTTGAGAAGGAACATCCGTGTAGACTCAAGAATCAGCAAGAATTTCAGTATAATCACTGGTTACTATGATGAAGGGAATGCTGACTACGGTGAATACGTCCTAAGAGGGATCCGTGGGAAAGGACTCGCAAAGGTTGGTCCTATTGATTTCCTTGGGGATGGATTAGAAATAACATTGGAGGCTTATAGATGACTGAAGAAGAAATAGAGACTGGTGATGTAACATTCACTATTGCAGATGTTAACAGACCAGTAAAGAATGCTACTGTAATATTAGAAAGTCAAGACAATGCCTTTAATGGATTCACAGACAACCAGGGGGAAATAACCTTCGATGATGTACCCTACGATACCTATGATGTTACTGTCAAACATACGGGTTACGAAACTGAGGAGTCCACATTGACTGTTGATGATGCATCTGTCACAGCCAATGTAACCTTAACCCATTTGCCAGTAGATCCAAACTTTGTAGAGGTTGACCTTGACCAGCATTATCTTTTCCAGGTAAGCGAACATACAAGCAATCCTGATTACAGGTTCGCTACAAGTGTTAGCGAATGGATACATGATAATCTTGAAGCATTAACCGATGACAACGATGTGCCTATCTTCAACAAGATAAGTTATGGTTATGACGAGCAGAAACTCAAGACCTTTGGAAAGAAACCTACCGCCGACATCTACATAGATCATGTTGAGTACGGTGGAACCCTTGACAACCCAGCACCTGAAAGTGTGCATACAATCATCATCTTCTATATGAAAGGAGCCAACGATGTGGCCTACCTAAAGACTACAGAACTGCATGACCTATTGATGCAGAAGTTCCTAACCGATGAGGATTGGAAGACACTAGTTGGTGTGGTGAGAGATACTGTCATCACAGACAGTCAACTGATGAGCCAACCAGGAAACAAGAAATGGGGTTGTATGGGAGCATTCCAACTGACACATTACTTATACATCTAAAACTAATCATGGTGGGTAAAACTTATGGCAAAGAAGGAAGAGTTCCAATTCAAGGAGTACATTACCAACCTTGACCTCAATAAGTATGTGAAGGAAGGTTTCATCCGTAGCCTTGAAAAAGAACCAAAAACATTAAAGGAAACAGAAAAATTATTAAAAGAATATTTAGGAGAATAACTATGGCAATTATACCAAAAATTACAGTTACACAAGTGGACAATGTCCCAAAAGGTTCACCAGGAATTGCAGGTAAAGTTGCAATCGTAGCAGAGTTCAGTAAATCCTTATCTGCTCCTATAAGTGTAAACACTTATGCTAATGCAGTAGCTGAAGCAACCACTGGCACAATCACCAGCAGTTCACCAGTTGGGGATCAATGCCTTGAACCTTTATTCCGTGGCGGTGCTACTGATGTGATTATCGTTGACATCAGCCCTTCCACTGCAGGCAGTCCTACTGGTGCAGAGATTGTTACTGCTGCAACCAGCCTTGAAGAGAATTATGATATCTTATTGATACCTTACGTTTTAACTGACACTAACCTTGGAAGCATTAAATCCTATATTGATGATAGGTTTGAATCATCCCATCCTGTAGGATTAATCGCTCCAGTCACCAGGTCTGCTGCAGCTGATTATGTTACCACCGCAGCAGTCTTTGCAGATGGAGGTTGTTTCGGTTTAATCTGTCAACAATTCACTGTCAACAATACTGAATTGTCTGTAGCACAATCTGCAGCATACTACTGCGGACTTGTATGTGAACGTAGAGTTGACGCAAGCTTCACTATGAAAACCTTGGATGGTGTTGAAGCAGTCAATGCTGAAATGACCTTTGCACAATCCTCTGACATGGGTTACAAATTGGTCGAGGCAGGTATCCCTGTTGCTAAATGTTTGAACCGTGCAGAGAAAAACTTTGTAATCGTCAACTCTAGATTACCTCATGTTGTCACTGCTACTGATGGAGCTACTGTACACTTGGACTTGTACATGGAAAGAACTATCAATTACATAATCAACTTGTTCAACCTTGAAGATTTCCTTGGTGAAAAGAACAATGCTATAACCTTGGATGCTATCGAGCAAAGACTCGCAAGAGTAAAACATGAATGCATCGACACTCTTGGTCTTGTTGAAGATATCAAGTATAGTGTTGAGAAGGTGAACAGAGATTGTGTAAGAGCTAACATTGAGGAAATCGTATTCGATGGAGTAGTAACTGAAATCGATGCGAACGTAACCTACGATGTAATCTAAGAGGTGATTATGGATGGCAGATAAGACAATTATTATTAATGGAGTCACTTTCGGCCGTGGTACTGGTGTAAAGATAGATGAGAATGCAGAAGTATCCACTGAGAAAACTTTTGATGGTCCTGTGAACTTCGGTATCGATAAAACCGAGTACACCGTAAGTGTCGATAAACTTATCGCACCTGATGTTGAAACTTACCTTGCAATGCGTAACGTATTGAAAGACATGAGAACCAACAAAGGTGAAGTAACTATCAAAGAGATTGTCCGTGAGAAAGGAGGAACTTCTTATACTGTTAAGGAAATTTTCCTTGGTTGCTTAGTAAGCAGTTACAGTAAAGAAATCAATGTAGACTCCTTGACCACTGAATCTATTGAGTTTACTGCAGAAGATCTAGATGAAGAAGTCACTAGGAACTAAAACCATTTGGTTTGGTTCCTTTATTTTTTTTTAAAATTTTTTTTTATAGGGTGATAATGGATGGCAGAGAAGAGCCTAGAGGATTTGTTAGTGGAGACTGAACAGAGAATCCTCAACAACGAATTTTATAAGAGATACATAATCAGTTATGAGGATACTGATTATAGTTTCTATGTGAAACCGATAAGTCAAAGAACCTTCATGAAACTTTACGCACAGTATGGGCAGAAGGATATTATGAAGATGAACGATGAACTCATATACCAATGTCTTGTCAAAGAGGATGGAACATCCTATCCTAAGGATAAGATTGATATACTATTGGATAATATTCCTGCAGGTGTCACCACTGATATAATAAAATGCATATATGAGGTTAGTGGTATACAAACAGATAAGGCTTCTTCGGAGCAGATAGAACGATTTCTTGAAGGAACAGTTGAATTATAAGACTGGCAAACTTTGCCATATTACAAGAATGTTTGACCGTGGTATCATCCAGTTAAGCCTAGATGATTATATGGATTTGAATCGTTTTCAGCAAATGGCGATCATAATAATCACTGATGAGATTGGGAATTTCAGGTCAAACAAGAATTCATTCTTAACATATTAAAACATTAATGGAGATTCAGCAAGATGGTTGAAAAGGAAGTAAAGATTAAAGTTTCTGCTGATGTTGAGGATTCAGATGTTAAAAAATTAGATGATTTGCTCGATGAGCTTCTTGCCAAAAAGAAACAAATGCAAGAAGAAGGAACTTGGGGTTTTAATGTTGAATCTTCACAAGTTGGTAGAGAAATCTCTAAAATAAAAAAACAACTTGAAGAAGTTGATGATGAACCAATCACACCAAAATTTGATAATTCTGCAGCTCAAGTAGGAATTCAGAATATTAAGGATGGATTCCAATCACTCAAGCAAGGAGCATCTGAAGTTGGAACTGTGTTAAATGAGGCTTTAGCTTCAGCAGGTAAACAAGAAACCAACAAAGCATTCCTTGAACAAGCACTCGGAGACCCAAAAACCGCTGAACAGAAAATACAAGACATCAACGGTATAGTCCAAAACTTGCCTGGTGATGATAGCGTAATGCAAGGATTACTAGGTCAAGCAGTAGCAAAGGACGCTTCATTAACCACCGAGGAATTAACAAAGATGGGTGGAGCTGCATCAGATTACTTTGCAGCTATGAAAAACTATGGTAAATCATCATCCGAAGCATTCCAGGATATGAACAATTACTTGATGACTGGTAATACTGCAGAGATTGAAAGGTCACCTATCCTTGCTAATCATATTGATAAGCTGAAGGAAGGAACCACTATACAGGAAAGGTCTGCATTACTCCAAGAAGCACTTAATGAAGAGCATTGGGGTGGAATAAGCGCACAAGACACCTATAACAACAAGTTAGAAACCTTTAATGGGATGTTGGAAAGAGGTCAATATACTCTTGGTGGTATGTTCCAAGAAGGTGCTAAAGGCGCTATGGATTTCGCTTTGCAATTGGATGAGGATACTCATGGTCTTGTTGGTATGGGTTTGGCTGCTGCTAGTTTCGCTTCACCATTAACTGATATGGTTATGGGTATGGGTCAGATGGCTACTGGTATGAAAGCCATCAAGGACATAGGCATAGTATCCTACCTTAGGGAATTGGATATAGTGTCTAAATTATCAGCCGCATCTGAAGCAGTACTAAGTGCAGCCACCTCTGCATATGGGGTTGTAGTTGGAGTATTGACTGGAGAGATAACTTTAGCTGAAGCAGCAACAATGGCATGGAATGCTGTACTCGCCATGAACCCTATCATACTTGTTGTGATTGCATTAATAGCTTTAGCTGCTGCGCTCATATGGGCTTACCAGAATGTTG
>JAEEGF011517675.1_pt1 | contig 12661 bp, 7 predicted proteins | sample 9134171 | NCBI WGS metagenome assembly JAEEGF01 (sample SAMN16246542, study PRJNA631951) | gut metagenome | biome: gut microbiome; feature: rumen; material: AP-attached | host: Bos | place: Iran: Karaj | collected 2018-10 | reverse complement strand
ATCAGTCAAAGCGATATGAAATCAATCCCATCATAGACCGCGTGGGTGGCGGCGACTCGTTCTCGGGTGGTCTTATCCACGGACTTCTCACCAAGGAAACGCAGGGCGAAGCTCTGGAGTTTGCTGTTGCCGCATCAGCATTGAAGCACACCATCAACGGCGACTTCAATCTAGTCAGTGTCGACGAGGTGGAGAGCCTTGCCGGTGGTAATGCCAATGGTCGTGTTCAGCGTTAATCATCATGAAACAATACGAATATAAGGTAATCACTCCACTTGTCAATGCGGAGAAGAAGCTCAACGAGCTGGGTTTCGAAGGCTGGGAGCTTGTGGCTGCCGACGGATGCAGCTTGTATCTGAAGCGTGAAGTGAAAATCTAACAAACAGAAGAAGAAAGAAAAATGGCAAAATTCGATAAACTGGCCGTTCTGAAGAAAATCGGCGACACGGGCATGGTGCCTGTGTTCTATCATAAAGACCTCGACATCTGTAAGAATGTCGTGAAGGCTTGCTACGAGGGCGGTGTGCGCGCCTTTGAGTTTACCAACCGCGGCGACTTCGCCCATGAAATCTTTGGCGAGCTCGTGAAATGGGCTGACAAGGAATGTCCTGAGCTGGCTCTGGGCATCGGCTCGGTGGTCGACGCTCCCACGGCTTCCCTCTACATCCAGCTCGGTGCTAACTTCGTAGTGGGTCCGTTGTTCAATCCCGAGATTGCTCCCGTCTGCAATCGTCGTCTGGTGCCCTATTGCCCCGGATGTATGACCGTGAGCGAGATTGGAAAGGCTCAGGAACTGGGTTGCGACCTCACGAAGGTGTTCCCGGGCGACGTGGTTGGTCCCAACATGGTGAAGGGACTCAAGGCACCCATGCCATGGTCGAAGATCATGGTTACCGGTGGCGTGGCTCCCGAGGAAGACAACCTGAAGGCATGGTTCAAGGCTGGCGTCTATTGCGTCGGAATGGGCTCCAAGCTGTTCCCCAAGGACAAGGTAGCTGCCGGCGACTGGAACTATGTCACCGAGAAGTGCAAAGAGGCACTTGGCTATGTGGCTAAGGCCCGCGCATAGTATATCATTCAAAGGCTGAAAAGATGAAGGAATGAAAGATCGGGGCGGCATGGGTTACGTCGGGAAAACCTTTTCCATAGAGGAAAAGGCCGTGATTGCCAAGCCCTTTCCGTCTCACTTCCTTCCTCTTTTCAGCTTTTTTCTTTTTCTTCTTTTCCAGTCGTGTGCTCCCGTTCACAAAGAAGAAGTAGATGCCTACAACACCACTTCCTACCGTCAGCACTACAAGAACCTCGATTCAACTTACTATTACGCAAAGAAGGCTTTCGAGCTTTCCTCCGACTATGAAGACGGGCGGGCGGAAGCCATCAACAACCTGGCATTCGTCCACATCTCGCGCATGGATTATGCCGAAGCACGCCGCATGCTCGATAGCGTCTATGTGTGTACCGACAACCAGATAGAACTGCTCATAGCCTACATCCAGCAGATGAGGTTGTGCCAGCGCGAATCACGCAACAAAGACTTCTACGACTATCAGGAAAAGGCATCGCGCTCGTTGAAACGCATCAATGAGGAAAGACCCTTCCTCGACGAGCATCAGCAACGACGCATGGTCTATGCCGAAAGCGAGTTCTGCATCGTCACCTCTACCTATTATTATTATGTTGGGCAGATGCAGGCTTCTGCCGAGGCTTTGAACCGCATCGACCCCAACGGGGAGATTCAGAAAGACACCGCCCAGTATCTGAACTATCTCTATCAGATAGGTGCTGGAGGCGTGATTGACACCGGCACCAAAGAGGACATCGCCCAGCAGGAATGGGACTATCTGATGAATTGCTATCTGCTTGCCCAGCGCTCAGACGATGTCTATTGGGAAGCCAATGCCCTGCAAGGCATGAGCGAACACATGTTCGAGCCGACGAGCAGAGACCGTCTCATTGCCGATAATCTGCCGGCCATGAAATATGTGAACGAAGACAACATGCCCGATACGTTGCTGGCCGGATACCTCGCACAAAAGTCGTTGGAACTCTTTGCCGACTATGGCGACGTCTACCAGATAGCCGGCTCCTACCGAACGCTGGCTCAGTGCTATTGGGCCATCGGCGACTACCACTCCTCGATACTTTGTCTTGAAGACGCGCTCCACAAGAATGAGTCCATTGAACTGGCACCCGACTTGGTGGCCAGCATCAGGGAGCGCCTCTCGCTGACCTATTCGGCCATTGATGACAAGAAGAATAGCGACATCAACCGAAACATCTATCTCGACATGCAGAAGAAAACGCGTCAGGATAGTGAGCTTGAGGCACGTGCCGAACAACTGTATCGTTCGTCCACACAGCTGAATGCCATGATATGGGCGGTTGTCGTCATGATTGTCGTCGTGGCTTTGTCCATTTTCTTCTTCGACTATCTGCGTAGGCGAAGAGACCGCAACAAGCCGCTTTCCGACTTGCTTCAGCCGCTTGAGGAATGGCAGGAAAAGAACGGAGCCTATCTCGAAGAACTCATTGAGCAACAGGACGAAATCAACGAGAAGCTCGTGGTCAGCCAGATGAACATCGTGCGCAACAAAAGGCGTAATGTGGAGAACCGGGCGAAGATATTCCTTGTCAACAGTGTTACACCCTTCATCGACCGCATCATCAATGAGGTGCAGCTCCTCAAGAAGAGAAAGGAACCGGACAACGTCCGCGAAGAGCGACTCACATACATGGCTGAGCTCACCGACAAGATCAACGACTACAACAATGTGCTCACCCAATGGATACAACTCCAGCAGGGACAATTGTCTCTTCACATAGAGAGCTTCCCCGTGCAACAGCTCTTCGACATCGTGCAACGCTCGCGCATGAGTTTCAAGATGAAAGGCATCGACTTGCAGATCGCGCCCACAAAGGAGGTCGTCAAGGCCGACAAGATTCTCACGCTCTTCATGATTAATACGATAGCCGACAATGCGCGCAAGTTCACATCTGAAGGTGGCGTAGTGAGAATCTCTGCATCGGAAGTCGGCTTGCCCGACCAGGAACCATGCGTTGAGATATCGGTGCAGGACACGGGTGCAGGCATTGAGGAGGAACAGCTTGCTGGCATCTTCGAGCACAAAGTGTCGGGCGGCCATGGATTCGGATTGATGAATTGCAAGGGCATCATTGATAAATACCGCAAGGTGAGCAAGATCTTCAATGTGTGCACCATATCGGCCGAGAGCAAAAGAGGGGAGGGGAGCCGTTTCTTCTTCCGTCTGCCCAAAGGTGTGCTCCGGACGATTACGTGGATGGTCACGCTCTTTGCCGGTTCATCCCAGGTTTGTGCCGACCAGATGAGCGACCTTCAACAGCTCTCATCGGCTTACGCCGATAGCGTCTATGAGCTGAACCTCCGCCACAACTATGCTTCCGCCATCGCGTATGCCGATAGTGCGCTTGCCGCCGTCAACAAGATGCAGCAGCTCTCAGGGAAGAAGAAACGGCCGCTCGCCTTGTATGAGGACACCGCACTGACGCCAACAGAAATCATCTGGCACAAAGACAGCATTCCGGCTGACTACAACATGTTGCTCTTCCTTCGCAATGAGCTCGCCGTGGCTGCTCTGGCTTCCCACAACTGGCCGCTCTATACATATAATAATAATGTATATACCAAATTATATAAGGAACTGACCGCCGACCGCACACTAGGAGAGTATGTGAAGACCATGCAACGCTCGGAGGTGAACAAGAACATTGCCATCATATTGCTGGTGCTTCTGCTCATTGCCATCTTGGTAGCCTACTATATGCTCTACTACCGCCATCAGCTCTATTTCCGCTTCTGCATGGAGCGCGTGGAGCATATCAACAAGATGCTTCTGAGCAATCTCTCCGACGAGGAAAAACTCTCTACGCTTGACGCACAGATGGAGACCGCCGACCGTTTCCCGCCCGAGCTGAAAAGCATCGTGGAGAGAATTCGCGAAGCACTGGTCATGACCGTGGAGAACAAGAAAAGCCAGCACCTGAGCATTGAGCTGGCCGAAGACGAATGCCGGCGTGCTGAATATGAGGACCAGAAACTCTACGTGAGCAACAACGTTCTCGACAACTGCCTGAGCACCTTGAAGCACGAGACGATGTATTATCCCAGCCGCATCCGTCAGCTCGTTGACCAGATGGGCGAGGACTCTCCACAAGAGGGGACCGAAGGAGAACTCGTTGAGGCCATCGACGAGCTCGTCATGTACTACAAAGAGCTCTATTCCATGTTGTCGGCCCAAGCCATGCGTCAGGTCGACACCATCAGGCACGACTGTCGCCCGATGACCATCCATGGAGCACGGGTCATGGGTGAGGAAGCCATGATTCAGTACCTTTTTGAAATCCTCCAGAAACAATCGGGCGACAAGACCTTGCAGGTGGAGGCCGCCGTCGACGACTCACGTTATGCGATGTTCCACGTCAGCATGCCCCATCTGCCACATCGTGAGTTCTTCGTGCCTTCCATCCAGAACATACCTTTCCTCATCTGTCGACAGATAGTGAGAGAGAACAGCGAATACACAAATCTCAGAGGTTGCGGCATTGTTGCCTCTCCCATGGACAATGGGGGCACAAACTTCACCGTGACGCTCGCCCGTTCAATAGCATAAGAATAATCAAGAAACATAGAAGATATGGAAAAGTTCAAAGTAATTATCGTAGAGGACGTGCCCCTGGAACTGAAGGGCACAGAAGGCATCTTCCGCAACGACATTCCGGAGGCTGAGATCATTGGCACCGCAGAGAACGAGACGGCCTACTGGCGACTCATCAAGGGCAACAAGCCCGACCTTGTGCTCTTGGACCTTGGATTGGGGGGCTCCACCACCGTCGGCGTGGAAATATGCCGCCACACCAAAGAGGCCTATCCCGCCGTCAAGGTGCTCATCTTCACTGGCGAAATACTGAACGAAAAGCTTTGGGTAGACGTGCTCGATGCGGGTTGCGACGGCATCTGCCTGAAAAGTGGCGAACTGCTCACGCGTGGCGATGTGGCAAGTGTGATGTCGGGCAAGAAGATGGTGTTCAACCAGCCCATACTCGAGAAAATCATCGAGCGATTCAAGTATAGCGTCAGCAGTCAGCTGATGCGACAAGAGGCGCTGGTCAGCTATGAGATTGACGAATACGACGAGCGCTTCCTTCGTCACCTTGCACTTGGCTATACCAAGGAACAAATCACCAATCTGAGAGGAATGCCCTTCGGTGTGAAGAGTCTGGAGAAGCGGCAGAACGAGCTCATCCAGAAGCTGTTCCCCGACGGAAACGGAGGCATTGGTATCAATGCCACACGTCTGGTGGTCAGGGCGTGCGAACTACGCATCATCGACATCGACAACCTACAACCCGATGAAGATTAGCAATCCCTCCACATCCCCACTTCCCCCTTCCCCCGCCATTGGGGAGCAGGGGGAGCACCAGGGGGGCCGACGAAGAGCACTCTACCATTGGACAGGCATCTGTGCCGTAGTGCTCATCGTGGCTCAGCTCCTGATTGTACTCGTGTCGTGGATTGTCAGCTCGTCCATGGCTGGTTCTTCGTTGCGCTCATTGCTCAATAGTGAGGGCCTGAGGTGGTTTTTTGGCCATTTCATCGACCAAATGGCGTCACCGCTTCTTGTCTGGATGGTCTTGCTCGCTATGGCATGGGGAGCCTATCGAGGTTCTGGGCTTTCTTGCATTTTCCGACGTCACCGTCCGCTCATCCTACGCCAGCGCTATGCCCTTATCATCGTTTCCATCGAGCTTCTCGTGTTTGTTGTCCTGATGTGTTTGCTTACGCTTGTGCCTCATGCCGTACTTCTGAGCAGCACAGGAACGTTGCTCCCAAGTCCTTTCAGTCGTTCTCTCGTTCCTTCGCTGGCCTTTATCCTTACGGTTTGCTCATTGACCTATGGCCTTGCCAGCAAGAGTCTCACTTCCTTTGAAGGCGTGATGAAGGCGCTGGCCTCTGGCTTCCATCCAGTCCTTCCATTCTTTGTCCTTTACATTCTGGGAATGCAACTATACCATACCGTCTGCTATGTCTTTTCTTGATGGCGTCTTTCATCTCTTCTCCCTTCTTGATATCATCTGCCGTTTTTCCTCACAAAATCTGCCAGATTAACTCAAAAAAATCGGCACTTTTATTCATCAAAAGCGCCAGTTTAGAGACAATATATATAGTTTGGACCAACACTGAGGCTAGCTGACGACAAACAGGTCTGCCTGCTATGCAAAGACTTTTCTCTCGCATAGTAAAAAGGCTGATAATACACAATAATCCCCATTTATTATTAAATTTGGCAAATAAAAACCGACATTTCGCCGCCATGTTGCTTGTATGTCGATTTTTTTCAATAATTTTGCAGGCTGTAATTAATGCATGTGTAATATGAGAAAGACAATATGCGGGCTGTTGCTGGCTGCCGTCAGCGTGTCGGCGAATGCCCAGAGCGGCACCAATTCCCCATACTCGCAGTATGGCCTTGGCGTGCTTGCCGACCAGACAAGCGGCTTCAACCGTGGCATGAATGGTGTTGGTGTGGGCTTCCGCGAACATAATCAGGTGAACTTCGTGAATCCGGCGTCTTATAGCGCCATGGATTCGCTGACATTCATTTTCGATGCGGGTGTGTCTGCCCAGATAACCAATTTCAATGAGAACGGGAAAAAGAAGAATGCGAAAAACGCCGACTTCGAATATGCCGTTGCAGGCTTCCGCATGGCTCGCCATCTGGGCATGAGCTTTGGTGTGCTCCCGTTCACCAATGTCGGGTACAACTTCTCTACAAGTGCCGTGCTCGATGCCAATCAGACCATTGGATACATCAACCAGTATAAGGGTTCTGGTGGTATTCATCAGGTCTTTGTCGGTATGGGATGGGAACCGGTACGCCACTTGTCGGTGGGATTCAACGCCTCTTACATGTGGGGTGAAATCAACCGTTCCATCAGCAATGCCTACGACGAGGGAAGCGGTACGGAGTATTCGAGCATCAACAGTTTGTCGAAAGTATACTCAGCAACCGCCAGAAGCTATAAGCTGGACTTCGGCGTTCAGTACCAGTTGCCGTTGGGCAAGAAAGACTTCCTCGTAGTGGGTGGTACGTTCAGTCCAGGGCATAAGATGAATTCCACACCCCAGTGCACGGTGACAAGCGTGAACCCCGTCACGAGCGTGTCCAATCCCACCCCTTATTCCCTTGAGGATGCGCTGGAACTGCCCAACATGATGTCGGCAGGACTGATGTTCAACCACAACAACCAGTTGAAAGTGGGTGTCGACTACAGCCTTCAGCAATGGAGCAAAACCTCGTTTCCCGTCTACAAAGTACAGAACGACGTTCCTTCCTATGTGCTGAGCAATGACTATTTCCTTGACCGCCACAAGGTGACGATTGGCGGAGAATATGGACGTGGCGAAATGGTTCGCGGCTTCTTCAACCGCCTTCGCTATCGTGCCGGCGTGTCCTATAGCACTCCTTATGTGAAGATCAACGGTGCCGACGGACCTAAGGAACTGTCGGTAAGCGCAGGCTTCGGCATTCCCATCGTCAACATCATCAACAACCGTTCGTATCTGAACATCTCTGCCCAGTGGGGACATCTTTCCGGAAAGGGACTCATCACAGAGAATACGTTCCGCATCAACATCGGCATGACCTTCAACGAGCGCTGGTTCATGAAGTGGAAGGTAGAGTAGGGGAAAGCCAGAAAGAGAAGCGCAATGAGAAGACGCAACGTCCACCAGGTCCTGTTCTTAGCCTTTCTTTGCACCCTCGTCATGAGTTGCAATGAAGCGAAGGAGCACACCGCGCCCGCCATCTATCCCAGGGATTCGGTGTCGGTAATGACTACGTGGGGCGTCAACACCCTCATCAGCGATTCGGGCGTCATCAAATACCGTATTGTAACCGAGAAATGGGAAGTCAACCAGGTGAAGGACCCTTCACGATGGATTTTCGAAAAAGGATTGTTTCTTGAGCAGTTCGATGAGAAGTTCCACATTGAGGCTTACATACAGGCAGACACCGCCTTCTATTACGACCGGAAAAAGCTATGGGAACTACATGGGCGCGTGAAGGTGAGAACCAAGGACGGGCTCCGTTTCTCAAGCGAAGAACTCTTCTGGGATCAGCTCAGCCACGAGTTCTATAGCAATAAGTTCTCGCGCGTAGTCACTCCGACACGCGAAATGCAAGGCTCCTATTTCCTGAGCAATGAGGACATGACCCACTACACGGTGACCAACACCAAGGGTTCGTTCGTGAAGGGAGCCGGCGGATTCGGAACCAACGAGGGCGACACCATTCTCTCTGCACCCGATAGCGTGAAGGAGATGAAACGTCAGCCCACCTATGCGAAGCCGAAGACGGCAAACTGATAACAAGTAACAACAAAACGTGAAGCAAGTATAAATGTCTGAAGTAGACTTACCTTTGATAGTAGGCATTCTCGTCTCGGTGCTGTTCTCCGGATTCTTTTCCGGCATGGAGATAGCATTCGTGTCGAGCAATCGTATGCAGGCAGAGGTGGATCGCGACAAGCAAGGCATCGCACGGCGACCTTTGCAGGTGTTCTATCGACATCCCAACAACTTTGTCAGCACTATGCTCGTGGGCAACAACATCGTGCTTGTGGTCTATGGCATACTCATCGCCATTCTCTTCGACAACACCATCTTCCGTGGACTCGACGATGCGCTGACCGTCCTCTTCGACAACACCATCTTCGAAGGACTCGACGATGCGCTGACCGTCATGCTCGACACCATCCTCAGCACCATCATCATCCTTTTCACGGGCGAGTTTATCCCAAAGATCCTCTTCAAGTCGAACCCCAACCGGATGCTCACCATCTTTGCCTTCCCGGCATTCATCCTCTACATCATCCTTTGGCCCATTTCTCGGTTCAGCACATTCCTTTCTAGGCTGATGCTCAGGCTTGTAGGTGTGAAGATTCCCAAGGAGGAAAAAGACGAGGAGTTCTCCAAACTTGACCTTGACTACCTGGTGCAGTCGAGCATTGACAATGCCAAGAATGAAGACGACATTGAGGAAGAAGTGAAGATTTTCCAGAATGCCCTTGAATTTGCCGATTGCAAGGTGCGTGATTGCATGGTTCCTCGAACGGAAATATGTGCCGTTGAAGACACCTGCGGCATGGACGAGCTGATGACCGTGTTTGTGGAAAACGGAAAGTCGAAGATCATCGTTTTCCACGATGACATCGACCATATTGTCGGATATGTCCATTCCTCAGAGATGTTCCGTGTCAACAAGGACAGCTTCCATCTGGCTGATCACATACAGAAGATGCCCTACGTGCCCGAAACGATGACAGCCCGCCGCCTGATGCAGACCTTTCTTCAGCAGAAGAAATCGCTTGCCGTGGTGGTTGATGAGTTCGGGGGTACCAGTGGCATTGTCTCGCTCGAAGACATCGTTGAGGAGATATTCGGCGAGATAGAAGACGAGCACGACAATTCAAGCTATACAGCCAAGAAAGTGGCCGACAATGAGTATGTGCTTTCGGCCCGACTTGAGATTGACAAGGTGAACGAAATGTTCGGTTTGGAATTGCCCGAAAGTGAGGAATATATGACCGTGGGCGGACTCATTCTGCACGAATTCCAGAGTTTCCCGAAACTCAACGAAATAGTGCATATTGGACGCTTTGAGTTCAAGATTATCAAGAATACAATGACCAAAATAGAGCTCGTAAGGCTGAAAGTAGACGAATAAAACAACTTTTCCCGTTCTTTTTTTCGCTGTTTGCTTTTTTTTTTGTAATTTTGTCCCCGTTTTAGGCAAAAGAGCAAATAAGCAATGCCTGGAAAGCCCAAACGGCCGCTCAAATGGCCAAAGAACAGATAAATAATAAATAACAAAACAAATAAGAAAAAATGGCAGCAATTGGAAAAATCAGAAGCTGGGGGCCCGTGCTCGTTGGAGTCATTGGTCTGGCCCTCTTTGCATTCATTGCCGAGGAGCTGTTCCGCTCATGCGACAGCATGAAAAACCAGGAACGCCAGCAGATCGGCGAAGTGTTAGGTAAGAAAATCGATTATCAGGAGTACCAGAAGCTCTTCGAAGAGTATCAGGAAGTCATCAAGTTGACTCAGGGTACTGACAACCTCACCGACGAACAGTCGAATCAGGTGAAGGACATGGTCTGGAATTCGTATGTCCAGAGCGTTCTCATCGCCGATGAAGCAGAGAAACTCGGTCTTACCGTTACCGATGAGGAAATGATGAACATTTTCAAGCAGGGCACCAACCCTATGCTGATGAACACACCGTTTGTCAACCAGCAAACAGGACGCTTCGACCTTAGCCTCTTGCAGCGCTTCCGCAATGAGTACAAGAACGTTGCTCAGCAGGGACAGCAGGTGGCCGAGCAGTATCGTAGCCTCAACAACTACTGGACATTCATTGAGAAGAACATCCGTCAGCAGACACTGGCTCAGAAGTATCAGGCTCTTCTCGGAGCTTGCTTCCTCTCAAACCCCGTGGCTGCTAAGGCCGCTTTCCAGGCAGAGAACGAAGAGAGCGACATTGAGCTCGCTTCTATTGCCTACACGACCATCAAGGACGATCAGGTGAAGGTGACAGATGCCGACCTGAAGGCTAAGTATGAAGAGCAGAAAATACGCTTCAACCAACTCGCCGAGACACGCGACATCAAGTATGTTGCCCTCAAAGTGCAGGCTTCTCCGACAGACCGCGCCAAGCTCGATAGTGACATCAAGGCATTCACGGCTCAGCTCACAGAGGCTGCCGATCCCACAGAGGTCATTCGCAAGAGCGGTTCGCTCGTGACTTACGCAGGTATTCCTCAGACAAAGGCTGCGTTCCCCTTCGACATCGCTTCTAAGCTCGATTCCATGGCCGTTGGTTCTGTTTCGGCTCCCGTGGTTAATTCCAACGACAACACCATCAACGTCATCAAGCTTATGGCCAAGCAGCAGTTGCCCGACTCTATCGAGTTCCGTGCCATTACTGTTGCCGGTGCTGACATGGCTGCCGTTCGTAAGTCGGCCGATAGCATCTACAACGCCATTCAGGGTGGTGCAGACTTTGAGGCTGTTGCCAAGAACTACGGTCAGACAGGTGCCAAGACTTGGATAACAAGTGCACAGCAGAATTCTTCTGCCGGTGACAAGGACACACGTACCTATATTGAGACGCTTAACACCTCTGAGGTGAATGCGCTGAAGAACCTCCAGCTGACGAATGCAAGCCTTGTGCTCCAGGTTACTGCACGTCGTGCCATGACCGACAAGTACACTGCTGCTGTCATCAAGAAGCCCATCACCTTCTCGAACGAAACCTATAACGCAGCCTATAACAAGTTCTCACAATATGTAAGCGAGAACCAGACGCTTGAAGGTCTTGAGAAGAATGCACAGAAGTACGGATACACCGTTGAAGAACTCTCTGGAATACAGAACAATGTGCATTACATCAACAATATCCGTGGCACTCGCGATGCTCTGAAGTGGCTCTTCGAGGCTAAGGAAGGCGATGTTTCTCCGCTCTATGAGTGTGGCGACAATGATCAGATGCTGGTTCTTGTTTGTAAGAACATCAACAAGAAAGGATATACGCCTTATACCAACGAACAGGTCAACTCCTATCTGAAGGCTGAGGTCATCAAGGACAAGAAAGCCGAGCAGATCATGGCAAAGCTGAAGGGTGTGAACTCGATTGATGCAGCTCGCAAGCAGGGCGCTATCGTGACGGATGTGCCTCAGGTGACCTTTGCTGCTCCTGTCTATGTGCAGACCACAGGTGCCAGTGAGCCCGCCCTCGGAGGTGCAATTGCAGCTACAAAGCCAGGTACCTTCAGCAAGACTCCCGTGAAGGGCAATGGTGGCGTTTATCTCTTCTCTGTGAAGAACCGTAAGATGCGCGAAGGTGCAAAGTTCGATGAGAAAGCTCAGGAAAAGCAGCTGCAGCAGCGTGCCGCTCAGCGTGCTATGCAGATGTCTATGCAGCAGCTCTTCGAGAATGCTGACATCATCGACAACCGCTACCTCTTCTTCTAAGCGGCGTCATTCAGCCATCAATCACCAAAGGGTGTACACATGCAACTGTGTACACCCTTTGATGTTTATATAGTAGCTGTCAGAACGGCGCAGTATAGATGCAGTCAGCACCACATTCTTCTGCCGGAAAAAGTTGTTTTTTCTGCCAAATAAACTAACTTTGTTTGCCAAATAAATCCATTCTATCTGGCAAACAAATCTTTACCATCTATCATTCCCTCATCTTTCATCTTTCATCTATCATCCTCCAACCCGGAAGACACAAAAAAACCGCTGACTCTAACGAGCCAGCGGCATTCTCTCTTTTTCTGTTCAAGCTTATCAGCTTACTTTGCGCTATCAGCAGGAGCAGCGGCGCTGTCAGCGGGAGCAGCAACAGTGCTGTCAGTAGCAGCTGAATCAACAACCTCTACTGCGGGCTCTTCAACAGGAGCTTCAACCTTCTTCTCATTGCAAGATGCGAAAGAAATAGCTGCGAAAGCTACGAACATCAAAACTAACTTTTTCATTTTCTTTGCTTTTTTAAATCTGTAAAACAATCATTTGTTTATTAAAACGATGCAAAGGTAAGCATTTTTTCGATACGTTGTT
>JAEEGF010662567.1_pt1 | contig 12662 bp, 10 predicted proteins | sample 9134171 | NCBI WGS metagenome assembly JAEEGF01 (sample SAMN16246542, study PRJNA631951) | gut metagenome | biome: gut microbiome; feature: rumen; material: AP-attached | host: Bos | place: Iran: Karaj | collected 2018-10 | reverse complement strand
CCGACGACTGGTTTCGCGCCCATCTCTCCGTGGCGCGCGCGTTTCACCTCATACCTATGTTTGTCAGCCATCACGAGGTATTCCTCGGGCGTGTTTGAAGAATCGGGATCGGTATAGATCACACCGCTGCTCACCGCAATGTTCCGTTCGATGAGCCCGTCGTGAACACGATCGATGAAGCGCCCGACTTTTTCTTCGTAAGCATAAGGTATGAACACGACAAATTCATCACCGCCGAAACGGTAAGCATAGGAGTCAAGAGGTTTGTAGGCTTTAAGAGCCGCGGCGATCGTGAGGAGCACCTTGTCTCCAAAGTCATGCCCGTAGGTATCGTTGATCGTCTTGAAATGATCCACATCAAAGAAGCATACGGCGCAGATAACGCCGTCCCTGCGGTATGCGTCAAACTTCGGAAGGATCATCTCGTTGTAGGTGATCCTGTTGTAAAGACCCGTGAGAACATCACGGTTGTAAAGCCCTCTCATCCTTGCGGCCGCATTTTCAAGCTGTGTCTGGATAAAAAGGTTTTGAAGCCTGCTGATGAAGGCATTTTGGGAATCGTGGAACAGATAATGGTCGTACAGGAAATCGGGGTCGAGGAGTATCGTCATTCCCACTCTCTGGTTTCTGAAATGGATGGGGAAGATCATATAATCCCTTGTGTGTTCCGCAGAAGCGAGATATTCCCTGACATCAGAATAGTTTCTCACGGAATACAGTCGTTTTCCCTGATCCTCTCCCGCTACGACTATGAGCGAGTCCTTGTCGAGTTTTTCCTCAGAAAAACTGGTCTCGGGCGTGGCTTCCATAAGCGCCTTGTCCACCAAGATAAAAAGTCCGGCGCAGTCCATGTTTCTGATAAAGTCCGCAAAGCTGTCAAAAAGTCCGCTGATATTGCGGCATTCAGCAAAGCGTTTTTCAAGCTCCAGCGTGTGTTCCTCATGGCGGTCCAGTTCAACGGTATAGTCGATCTGCCATTTAGCGTAATCGCGGTAATCAACGCGCCCGGTGTTCGGACAGCCGCAGGTCTCCGCGGGAACGATCTCGCTGTGCATGTATGTGTAGGTTTCTACTTCTTCGCCGTTCATGAGGGCGTTCAGCACCTCAAAAGCACGGTTGCTGAGGGTGCCCCGATTGTGGGTCACGCTTGATATCTGAGGTTTATAATAAGCGGCCTTGTCAAGATTGTCAAAGCCCGTGACCTTAAAATCCCTCGGGATCTCATATCCGCGCTTTGCAGCCTCTTTACATATACCTGCGGCGATGTTGTCGTTTGCGCAGACAAAAACATCCGGAAACTCTTTTCCGGCCTCCACCCACTCGGTGAAATATCGGACACCGGTATCAAAATCAAAGTCGCCGAACATATAGCTTTCCTCCGAGACAGGAAGCCCCAGTTCTTCCATAGTCTCGCAAAAAGCTTCAAAGCGTTGTATGTTTTCGTAATGGTACTTCGGACCTCCGGCAAACACCATCTTCCGGCAGCCGTGGACGTCGTACATATGCTTTACCACTTGGCGGATGAGGTTTTTGTTGTCATTTCCGACATAGTGGAAGCCTTCAACGTAGTAAGAAAGGCTCACTACGGGCACATGCACTTTTTTAAGTCTTTCCACGGTAGCCGCGATGATCTCTGGCCTTTCGGTATTTGAGCAGTCAAAGATAAAGCCGTCAAAGTCGTTATAATCTATCTGCTCGTAAAGAGCATATTCGCCTTCGTTGTACTTTTCGTCATGACTGAGATTTCCGTTGGTATTGAATGTATACAGACATATGTCAACCCCAAGTTCTCTGGCGCCCTTCATTATCCCGTCGACCCACCCGTAGGTCACAAATCTGCGCCATCCGTCACTGATCAAAGCGATCTTTTTCATACCTTCCCTCCGCGTGTTTTTTTAATGATATCAAAACGAGAGCGATTTTTAAAGACAATAATGGCATCTTTGTTAAGAAAAAATGGCAACATCGGGCTATGCACTTGTTTTCTGCAGGGATCGATGATAGAATTTTGAAACAGCGGGATACCGCAAAAGATTTATTGGGGGATCTGTTGATGAATAAAAGATTCTGGATAACTTTGATTACCATAATGATGCTCTCAGCGTCATTTGTTTCCTGCGGCTCCGATGCTGAAAAAGAGGTGCCTGCTGCGACGCCCACTCCTACGGCCACAGCCACACCTACAACCACTCCTACACCTACGGCCACGCCCACACCTACAGCGACACCCACGCCTACAACCACTCCCACGCCTACGGCCACAGCCACACCCTCTCCCACACCCACAAACGATCCCGCGCTCTACCCGCCACAGGTCACTCTCAGCGGAAACCGTGACGATCATCTGATTGCCGACGAACTTTGCTACATAGAGGGAGACAGGTTTTTCCTGATAGTTGAGACCGGCTCGGATCTTCCCGGAGACTATGCGGACAACGTGTCTCTCATCATAGACAAGATGGAGGAGCTGACAGGGCTTTCCTTTGATGTGGGGCAGCGCACCTATAAGGTCGACAACTCCACCGTCGATTATGGTTATGATCCCTGGGAGGGATTTGACTTTGGCAATAAAGTGCAGATCTACATCAAAGTGGATAAAGAAAGCGCCGGGTATATCTCGTGCGCCGACTCAAGTTTTTTGACTCTTGTTGAATATGAACTTTTCAGTATGGATGTGTGGAATGCCGTTCCTGCATACAGGGACAATCCATGGAGACGCATGGATCACATAGACTATTGTACGATCGCGCATGAGCTGACGCACGTTCTTACAAGAAGATATGCAACATACGGAAAGATACTTACGGAAGGATGCGCGGACTATGTTATGGAAAAAGTGATAAAGGCACTCTCGTCTGTGTCTTCCGACTTTGAAGGAAGTGCCGGTCATTTGGCCGATAATCTTTCCTACAGCGTCGCAAAAGAGATCACACCGGAAAACGCAGAGGAAGTGTTCCTTAACGACTATTCCGATCTCTCGCACGCAGACCGCGGAGACGAGTATACGCTCGGCCGTATGATGTGCTCGTTCCTTGAAGAGACTTACGGAGACCACTTTCTTATCGACTATACAAATGCCTGCATAGCTGCCGGTTACGGATATGACAGCTTTTGGGGCGACCCGTCGGAAGCGGACCGCGAAGTACTCACCGGCCTCTATAAAAAGACTTTCGGTGACGATGTCTTTGTGAGATTCGGAGAATACTATCAGGCTCACCGTCAGTGACGTATGCCTGCAGCGATGTCGTTCAGCACTTCTCCGGCTATTATAAGCCCCGCAACAGAAGGCGCAAAAGCAGTTGAGCCCGGTACTCTCCCCTGTTCTGTGAGTCGTACCGGCTCTTCTTTTGAATACACGACTTTCAGCGACTTTATGCCTCTTTTTCTGCATTCATGCCGCATCACCTTTGCAAGCGGGCAGACAGATGTCTTGTAGATATCGGCGACTTCAAACATCGAGGGGTGGAGCTTGTTTCCCGCGCCCATGGAAGAAATGACCGGCACGCCGGCTTCCTTTGCTTTTTCTATGATGGCGAGCTTTCCGGTGACGGTGTCTATCGCGTCCACCACATAATCATAGTCATGAAAATCAAACCGGTCCTGAGTTTCCGGAAGGAAGAATATCTTATGTGTCCTCACCTGACACTCGGGGTTTATGTCATGCACCCTTTCCTCCGCCACGTCCACCTTGTATCTGCCCACTGTTTTCGTCGTGGCGATTATCTGGCGGTTTATGTTTGAAACGCAGACCTTGTCATTATCTATGAGATCCAGGGCGCCGATCCCGGTCCTTGCGAGAGCTTCGACCACATAGCCTCCCACTCCGCCTACGCCAAACACCGCGACTCTGGAAGCCGCAAATCTTTCCATCGTCTCCGGCCCGTATAATAATTCTGTTCTTGAAAACTGTTCCATAACTTCATCACTTTCTGCAGATAAATCTTAAGATAATATTAGCATAACCCCACTGTTTTCACAAGCGGAAGCCGCTTTACTTCAAGTCCTGCTCGATTGACCTGCCGCGTTTTTTCTGTTACACTTTAACAAAGCTCTTTTTAAGAGACACAAAAGATCATGGGGAGGCAGAAAAATGGCAAAAACTATCGTTTCAAAGGTACAGATCTACAGAAACAGCGCTATCGTCACCAGAAAAGGCACCATGCGGCTCAGCGCGGGAAAAAACACCGCTTATATCACAGGACTCACTGAGACAGCGGATATCGACAGTGTCCGTCTGCTCACAGTGCAGGGCATAGTGACCGCGGACATCAATTTTGTAAATGCTTTTTCCGTGGACGGTGAAGAACGCCTTAAGACCAAAGAACTCGAGCAAAAGATCGATGCAGTGGATTTTAATATAAAGACGATAAAGGAAATGATGCAGTGCCGCAAGGCAAACGCAAATTTCCAAAACCGCAGGGATATCACGATCGAAGAGCAGGAAAAATACCTGTCGGAGCTTCCGGGGCATCTCATGACTTACTACGAAAAACTGAATGCTCTTGAAGAAGAAAAAAAGCATCTTGAAGATGAGCTTGCAAAGAATCAGGCATCTGAGCGCGAAACCGTCATAAAGGCCGAGCTCATTGCCGAGCGCGAAGGGGAATATCCTTTTGAGATCAGATATTCCGAGCATGCCGCGACCTGGTCCCCGCTATACGAAGTGCGCTACAGTTCTGACAAGGAGCCTCTTTCGGTCATCATGAAGGCCAGGTTCAGACAGAACACGCGGGAAGACTGGAAGGACGCACAGGTGCTGCTGTACACGGGAAATCCGTCTGTCTCCCACGATCTTCCTAAGGTCATGAAAAAAGAGATCGGTCTTTATGAAGAAAGACCTGCGAAGATGCTCTACATGAACAAAACAGCAGTCCCAAGGGCCGCTCTTATGGGCGCCGGGGCGGTGGAAGAAGAAGCCTGTGTCAGAGAAGATACTGGGGTCTATGATTCCGTAATGCCTCAGGCAATGGTCTCAAACGAGGAGACCATGACCGTGTTTGAACTTCCCGGTACCAAGGATGTCCTCCGCGGTAACGACGGAAACGTGGCCGAGCTCAGCCGGTTTGAGATAAATGCCGATTACAGGCTGCTCACCGTGCCTTCGGTAAACGACAAAGTCTTCCTCAGCGCTGCCGTAAAGGCTGAGGACTGGCCGTTCCCCGCTTCCACAGCCAAGGTGTACGTAAAAGACGCTTATGCGGGCGAGGTATTTGTGGATCCCGAGACCGAAGAGAACGAGTTTGAGCTTTCTCTCGGCGCCGATGAGCGCGTGAACGTATCCCGCAAAGAAAGCCCCGTAAAGATCTCGGATGTGCTGCTCAAAGGCCAGAAGAAAAAGCAGTGTGCTTATACCATAAAGCTCAGGAACACATCAAATGAAGACCTGAAAGTCCTGGTAAAGGACAGCATCCCTGTCTCCACGGACAAACAGGTCTCGGTCGATGTACAGGAGCTGTCAAAGGGCGAAAAAGACGAGGAAACAGGCATTGTGAAATGGAATATCATCGCAAAGCCCGGCGCTTCCGAAGAGCTCAAGGTCTCCTACAGCATCCAGTGGCCCAAGGGCAAAAAGATAAGAGAATCGTTCAGGTATTAGAGTCTTTTTAAAAAGTAAAATCTCCCGTTTACAAAACCTTAAATAATTTTAAAGTGCCAAAAACGGCTGTACTTTTGATGGTTTTTATCATAAAATGTAATTCAAAAAAAGCAATATCATGAATCATTTTAAATCTCAGGTTTCGTAAATGATCACGCAAAGGAGGCTCACGATGGTATTCAAGAAGGAAACTGGAAACGATGCTCTGCTCGCTGCTATAGAAAACGGCAGCGTAGACAATGTCCTTAAGGGCGGAAAACTTATTGCCGATAAGGGAGTCGCATCGGGTAACGACAGAGAAGCGATAAGACTGATAAACGAAAAAGCCGCTAAGATAATGGAATATGCCGTCGGCGAGTCCAATAAGCTTCGCATGGTCAACGAAATAATAAAATCCGGCATGTGGGAAATGTATTTCGACAACGCCGGCCAGATCAACAAGGTCAACTGGAGCGACGAATTCCGCAAGATGATAGGCTACAAGGACAGATCCGATTTCCCGGACACTTTGGAAGCATGGACGAGCAAGCTCCATCCCGATGACAAGGACATGGTCCTTTCCGAGTTCAATGCCACCCTGGCTGACAGAACGAACAGAAAGAAATACGACGTCAATTACCGCTTAAGGACAAGATCAGGTGAATACAGGTGGTACCGCGCAGCCGGAAATCTTTCCAGAAACTCAGGCGGCACTCCCACGATATTCATAGGCATATTCATCGATATCACGGAGCAGACGGAACAGTCAAAGCGCCTTGACATTGAAGTACAGCGCCACGACGCGATAGACAGCACGCTTTCCGAAGGCAGCTGGAGCATGAACGTGATCGGAAGAGATCCTTCCAATCCGAACAATCCTTTCTGGTGGAGCCAGCAGTTCAGGCATCTTCTCGGATATCGTGACGAAAGCGACTTCCCGAACGTGCTCAATTCATGGAGCGACAAGCTTCATCCCGATGACAAGCAGGCAGCATTGGATGCTTTCCAGAAGCATGTGAGCGACTATTCCGGAAACACTCCTTACGACCTGGAATACAGACTGAGACGTAAAGACGGCACCTACAGATGGTTCAAGGCCATCGGCGCGACCGTAAGAGAGAGCGACGGCACTCCTATAGTTGTTGCAGGTTCCATACTCGATATTACGGATTCCAAGAAGAACAAAGAGATCGAGAGCCAGATGAGAACCAGTGTCGACAACCTCTCCCGCGCTCTCGCCGAAATGACAAAGACCGTTGACCAGGCTACAAAGGACATGACAGGCGTTGCCGAAAAGCAGTCAGAGATCGTTAAGTCGACCAGCATCATCACAGAGTCCGTAGAGGCTTCCTTAAGGATCATCGACATCATCCAGAGCATAGCCGCAAAGACCAATCTCCTGTCGCTTAACGCTTCCATAGAGGCCGCAAGAGCAGGCGATGCGGGCAGAGGCTTCGCGGTCGTTGCCGGCGAAGTAGGACGACTTGCCATTACTTCAAAGGAAACGAGCGTTGAGATCGCAACTACTTTGAACCATATGTCCGAGACCATAAAGCTCATGGTAGACAAGACGCTCGGCATTAACGAAAACATCGCATCGCAGGGCGCCGCGATGGAGGAGATCAACGCAAGCATCGAGGAACTGAGTGCAATGTCGGAGACCCTGAACCAGATCACCAAGGGCCTTGCCGAATAAGAACAAAAAGCATAAAGATAAAAGCATCCCCCTCTCAGGGCAGCCTGAAAGGGGGATTTTCTTGTTTGCCTTATCTGTCAAATGTGAACCGGTCGAAGCTTAAGGCCATTTCTTTATCTTCCGTCAGAAATTCAAAATATACCGCATGTTTTCCGATCACGCCTCCCGCGATCTTCCCGGTTTCTTCGGTTTTCGCTCCGTCAAAACCGATCGTTGAGATCACGCGTCCTTTATGGGAATCCAGATGCACCTTAACCGTAACCTTTGCGGGCTTTGCCAGAACGACCGTCACCGTCTTTGCAGAAACACATCCGAACTGCAGATACCTAAATCCCACTGTGGTGCCTGATGTGATGTCCGATACAGGCATCGATATGTCGTCACGCTCCTCATACACAGGCTCGATATATGCTGTTTTACCGCCTCCGTAAAGGTGGCAGGCATATCCCGCGGATATCCATTTGTAAGCGTCGAGTCCGTTTATGTGTGGTCCCTGAGAAGTCATTTCAACAGGCTTTGACGACACAGGTTCTCCCGCCAGATATTTGACGTCTCCGATGTAAAGTCTGCCGTCTTTTCCGAGCGCCACATCAACTGGTTCCATCATTGCCTGACGCGAATACTCGTTTTGTCCTGTCTGGCGGTGATAAAAAACATACCACTGCCCTTCTATTTCCATTATGGAGCCATGGTTGTTGCCCCATCTGTATGTCATGGTTCCCGTTCCCTCACTGTCATGAAGGATCTCTCCCCCGTTAAAGCTGATGTCCCCGCCATCGCGGAAAGGTCCGAACGGACTGTCGGCCGCGCGATATGAGAGAAAGCCGTTGCAAGGCTCAAATACACCAAGCTCGGGAACAGGCACCTCATAACGCTTTGAGAAGATATAAACATATTTTCCCATCACTTTTCTGGGGCTGGATGCTTCAAAAAAACCGTCAGCAAGCGAGATGTGCCCGTCGTCCACGGGATTCCAGGGACAGGTGGAATGTCCCATGGGATTGGAAACTATAGTCTCCTCTTTTATGGTCGCCATGTCATCTTCAAGTTCCGCAATATAGCAGGGGGCAGCGCAACCGCCCCAATAGGCGTAGACCTTTCCGTCATCGTCCACAAGTATCCCCGGGTCAAATCCCAGTTTTGTCTCGACGGGATCCGTAAACGGCCCCCATGGAGTCTTGGATGAAGCCACCACTATAAGGCTTCCGCACCTTTCCGCCGCATAAAGATAAAAAGTATCGCCCTTTTGAACAACATCGGGCGCGTAAAGTATCGAGTCATAGTGTGTTTCATATGAGACCCCGTGATATTTCCAGTCCGTCAGGTCATCCACCGGAGCCGACCAGACCACATAATTTCTTCCGCAGTATTTGTCTTTTTCTATATCGTGAGAGCCGTAAACATAGACTCTTTTTTCCCCGTTATACTCAAATACTCTGGGTTCCCCGTCGGGGACGTGCTCCCAAAGCGGCATATACGGATTTGCACCTTTGATAAACTCTTTCATGACCCTTCCTCCCTATGATCCGATTATACTGTACCGATCTGGTTTTGTTCATTGAGCCGAAACCTGTATATTATGAGTTTCTGCTCCTGTCCGACAGCTTCAAATCCCAGTTTTCGGAACAGTTGCAATGATGGGATATTGGTATCTTCAATACTGACTTCTATTGTGTTCACACAACGCGGTATCATGGAAAAGTATTTCCTAAGCGACTCCTCCATTATCCCGAGCCGCCTGTATCTTTCACTGACATAAACACCGAGATATATGATATCCCCGTTGATATCTCCCTGGATCCCGCCGACGGTGACGCCATCAGCCATTATTTTATGATAATAAACGCCTTCCGTCTCAGTTACATAATCGAAAAAATTATCGGCGGAATGTACGTATCTGGATACGGATGGCTCGTGTTCGATCCGGATCAATTCACCGATATCCGGATCTCCCTTTACCAGTCTGACTAATTCGATCTGCATTTTTTTACCTCTGTTTTTCTTTCCGCAAACACTTCCAAGTACTGAGCTCGTATTCATTCTGCCCTTTCCGACACCAACATCGTAATCTTGTCTTTTATCATGCCCATGATCCCCACCACTTCTACGGGAACTACGGTGTCAAAGCCTCCACCGTCCACGAATTCAGTGATCGCGGTTTTTGCCGCGTTATATCCAAGACCAGACACCATTCCGCCCGCCATACAGCCTGCAAGCACCGCAAGCCTTGTGGCAGGAAGTATTGCGAGTATGAGAGTCGTCGTGGGGATCGATATCGTTCCGACCATGATACGGTCGGCCATTACTTTTCCAAAATCTTCAGCAGTGATAAGACCTTTTGACAACTCATATCCGTGGACACCCGCCTCGATAACCAGAACCGTAAGCGCCGCGACAACAGCGGGACTTGCCTCGATCAAGGCCTCTCCGAATGCTCCGTCCATACAGAGCGTGACCATGGCACGGCTTACCGCGCCCTCGACAAAGCCTTTTCGTGATGATATCACTTCCTCAAGACCAATGTCGTCCAAAGCCGCTTCATCAAACTCCCCTGTAGTGACAGCTTCTTTAAAGATCGAATAGATGGCCTGTCCTATGTCAATGACCTTTTGGATCACAGGTGTTTCAAGCCCTTTTTCCACAGTCTCTTTTGCGAAATCCACGGCCTGATCCGCTGCCGAACCGATATCCGCTTTCAGCTTGTTTATGGCTTCCTCAACGCTTGCTATGTATTCGTCAGTCACAACTGAGGAATATTTATCCTCAACGAACTCAACGGCCGCATTCCAGCCGTCTTTGAACTTGTCGATATCAACAGCCGAATACCAGCCGACCACGGTATCCTTCACTCCTTGCAAAGAGCACCCGATAAGATTCACTAAAACCAGCACCGTCAGCAAAACCGCTGTAATTTTACGCATTTTCATGAAAACCCTCCTCTCACACCAAAAATGGCATTTATCGCTAAGGATAATATACTTCGAGCCGTTTCAAAAATAAACGTAAAGATCAGCGCAATAACAGACCTTATTTCGCGTATCCGCACCCGCCCTTTTCCGGGCCTTCTATGCCTGATTCATACTGCGCACGGAATTCCATGTTGATATCCCTTATCTCACGCTTACCGTCAATGTAATCCTGATACATGTCCGCAAGCCCTGCGGCACAGCCGTCGCATGCCCCACTGATATTCCCAAGAGATTCCCGTACGATCCTCTCACGCTCCTCGCGCGTTGTATCTTTGATCAAAATCGAATCCATATGTTACCTCCGATCAATCCGGTCTTTTACTTTAGGTACATCGTACCAGGCAGAAAAACCTTGAAGTTTTGCAGCATCATACACCGGATGCATATTCTTTTCAAGGATACTTTTGAATTCTCCCTCGCTATTTCCAGGAATATAAAGCTGTTCAGCAGCCCACAAAGTGCATATGTTGTCTTTATAGCACTTTCTGAACAATTCTTTTATCTTCGGATACTGCTCCACGCACTGATACAAAGTATATTGCCTGTCTGCGAACATCGGAAAATATTTTTCCCAGATCGGAAGTCGTTTATTCTTTGAGCGGTTTAAAGAATTGTTCATTGGAGATAAATTCCATAACTCGTCATTGGCTATAAACCTGCGTGGAATAAAGTGGTCTATGTCTGAAATCTCTATCGTCAGCGCAGTGTCCAGGTACATATCCTGCAGCGGATTGATTTCCATAACTGCAGCCCACAGATCTCTGGCCTTATCAAGCCTCGCCGCTCCTGGATCGTCCGGCTCAAGTTTATTAATGATTCCCGGCACTCCTATGTTCTTTCCCTGAAGATATTTCGCCTTCTCAGATTTTATCCAGCCTTTTATCTGAATGTAGTTTTCAGCAACAAATGAGGCCCATTCATCATCCACCCTTACATAATATTCCACTTTTCTCCCGTTTCTTTGTTTTGAAACGGTATACGGAATGCTTTTTGTGGAACTGAGTCCCTCTAGATATGCGATAATACGGCCAGTCTGCCCCCAGTCTATTCCTTCTCGGGCAAGCTCCGGTTTAATGAAAAAAGAAAGCGCTCTGTAGGGGACATTAAGGGACAGCGTAGCCTTATACGGAGCCAAAACATCCGCCTTTTCTCTGCACGCCGCAACAACGTTTTCCATTGATTCCGTTGAATTGACATCTACTTTTGCCGCAAGTGCGTTTACTGCCTGTTCCAATGCATCAACATCATCGCCCATGCGCTTACTGCCCAGATGTAAATGATATTCTGTAACAGAAAACCATGCTCCGGCAATCATCCAGTCAAATATCTCGTTAAAGGAGATTTCCTGTTTTTTCTTTTCCCCGACCAACGTCACAATAGCATCAAGCCAATAAAACTTGTAGCTTTGAGACGGATCGTCCAGCATATGAGAAAAACCCTCAATATCCAGATTACAATCGTAATGAAAATATGCCATGTGCGCCCCGCTGTCATAGTGGATGAATAAAATTCAAATCCTCTTTTTCCACTTCCATATCCGATAATGCTCAATAAAACTTCTCTATCTCACCATCGATCCCGTACCGCTCCTTGAAAGCAATGAGATCATCCGCATTTCTTATCAGCATGACTTCTTCAAAAGCGCCGGTATGTACGTCCTTGAACCCCGCAACCTGCTCGCCTGTGCAGATGCTTGCGCGAATGGCAGGCTTTTTGTTTTCGTGGTCGTAAGAACCATGTTGGAGCTGTTTCTTTTTGAAAAACATAGCCACCTCCCGGAATTCCTTTTGAATGCCGATGAACCTCTTAGCGAAGCGGCGGCCAAATGCGAATGTAGAAATGCCTTCGGCATTTCTTTGAAGCGCTCAAAGCCGCGCGGGCTCCCCCGACTTCGTCGGGGGCAGAAACGAGGTTTAAGCAGCCCGCCGAGGCCGTTATGCACAGGCTGTGGATCACGCCCGTAAACGTATCCTCCTTCTCTCCACACCCCAAGGTAGAAATGCCTTCGGCATTTCCTTGAAGCGCTCAAAGCCGCGCAGGCTCCCCCGACTTCGTCGGGGGCAGAGTAGAAATGCCTTCGGCATTTCCTTGAAGCGCTCAAAGCCGCGCGGCTCCCCCATAAAAATACCGCCCGGCGAACCGAGCGGTAAAAGTCCAAAATGAACATCATTGTTCTATTAATTTGATCATTTGATCGATGATATCTTCCAAACGGCATTTTTGCAGATCGGCAAACAAACCGTTATCTGCAAGTTTTTTTGCCGCATTTACACCCGGGGAATTGAAAACCGAAAAATCCGTCAGCATTCGTTCTAATTTCGCTTTGTCCTCATTATAGAGCAATTCTCTGACAGTCTGCAATCCACGCTGAATATCACCGTAAATCTTCGGCATCCAGATAACCTCAACGTTTTTTGCAGAT
>JAEEGF010379027.1_pt1 | contig 12663 bp, 10 predicted proteins | sample 9134171 | NCBI WGS metagenome assembly JAEEGF01 (sample SAMN16246542, study PRJNA631951) | gut metagenome | biome: gut microbiome; feature: rumen; material: AP-attached | host: Bos | place: Iran: Karaj | collected 2018-10 | reverse complement strand
ATCACCCAGCAAATCAGTCGTCTCACCATGGACGACCTCCGCGCTTTCCACAACAAGTACATCAAGGGCCGCCCGTTGGTGGTGCAAATCACTGGCAATGCCAAGAAGTACGACCCCAAGGCCGTCGCCAAACTCCTTGGCACCAACACCAAACTCACCGAAGTGAAGTTCGATCAGATGTTCAAATTCTAAATCACACATACTCATTAGTTAATACGCCCTCCAAACCTTGTTTTGGAGGGCTTTTTGTATCTCATTTAGGATGGCTCGTGTTGTTGTTTCGGAAAAATTGTCATGTGGATAATGACGATTTTTAGTCAAAATCGGAAATTATGTCAGTATATTTTAGGGTGGCATTGGACTTGTTCTTATAGGGGTTGTAAGCGCGAATGAGAGCGCGGACAGCGGAGGAACCTCCGCGAGAACAAAAAGAAAAACAAAAAATAATAACAATTAAAAAATAGGAGATTTAAGCCATGTTACTAGCAAAAAGAAATCAAGATTTGATGCCCTCACTGTTCAACGAACTTCTGGACTGGAACAATTGGAACAACTGCACACTCGATGAGCATTACCCAATGCCGAAGATGAATGTGACTGAGAGCGACAAAGATTATGAACTAGAGCTTTGCGTGCCCGGCCTCTCGAAAGAGGATTTGAACCTGAGCATCGACAGCGACAACAACCTGGTGGTTGAAATGGTGCAAAAGGAAGAGAAAAAGGACGAGAAGAAAGATCGCCACTTCCTGCGCCACGAGTTCAACGAACTTCAGTTCAAGCAGCTGCTCAGCCTGCCCGAGAACGTGAAGAAGGAAGAAATCACTGCCAAGGTGGAACACGGCATCCTGCGCATCACGCTGCCCAAGTTCACCGACCAGGAGAAGAAAGCCCTGATGCAGCACATCGAAATCTGCTAAACATCATGTTGCTAACCAACCCAAAGGGATGCCCCGAAAAGGCATCCCTTTTTTGTGAAAGGTGATTTGTTGTAAAAAAAACGAGAATCAAATACTAAAACAATAGTATTGGCGTTGTTTAAAAGCAAGATTCAATACATAATATAAACACACAGTGTCATGAAGAAGATATTGCCCATTATTATTTTTTTTGCTACCTATAGTGTTGTGTATGCACAAGATCCTCATATGATAGATACCATTTGGAATAGTGAGCCGACATATTTCTACCAGTACTGGTTTGATTCGGCTGACTGCGTCTACCAGAGATCAAAACCCGAATGCGGGAAAGATATTGGGTTTGGTAGAAATACTGAAGTGGCAAAATACAACTATACAGATTCGGCTCTGACAATAATCGGTGTGGCGGCTGTTGTGTGTATAGAGAAAGCTTCAACGTTTGATCCTAATCCTTCCGAAGATCCTGGATACCCTCCAGTTATAATTGACGGTTGGGCTGAGCAAATGAAACTATACAAGCCTACGGATACAGGCATGGTGCTGTTGGCATCTCGGAGCTATAGTATCTTGGATACTGCTCATTGGATGAGGTTGTTTTTAACTAATGCCTATTCCCACTCCGTGGTAATGCGCTACATGCCCGTCTTTGAGGCTTATTTTGATGAACCTGTGATTGTCACCGACTCGTTCTATGTTGCCACTACCAACCATTATGGAGGTGACACGTTAAGGAGAACGGTGACCTGTATATACAGGCATGAACCAATTGGACTGTATGCTCCGTGTTGGCCACAGTACTATAAGATAGGGACAGTCTATGGAAACAGACTAGTATGGCAGCACAAGTACGATTCCTATGTCTGGTTTATTTTCCCGATTATAGACACGGTGCAACCTGTTTGTGAAGTGCCGTTGGGATTGCACGTTAACGGGCAGGATTCGACAGGGGTACATTTGGTATGGGATTCCGCAGAGCATAATCGCTCGTGGGCTGTGGCATACGGGCGTGCTGATGCAGGCCCTGATGGCTATGTTGAACTGCCTTGTTCGACAACGGATTTTGCGATTGCAGGTCTTGTCCCTGGAGTAGAGTATGCTGCACGGGTGCGTGCCGTGTGTTTTGGCGATGATACCTACAGCGAGTGGAGTGACACTATACGTTTTGTGCGAGAGGGAGAGGTAGGTATTGACACTTTGGATGACCTTCATGCAAGGGTTAGTTTACGCCCCAATCCAGCACACTCGTCAATCACCGTGACTGCAGATGCCACTATAAAAAGCATAGAGATATTCGATATGCAAGGACATCGACTGTTGAGCCGGAGGGTCTATGGAAAAAGGGCAAATATCATGGTCAATAATTGGATTAAAGGCAGTTACATCGTGCACACTAATACAACGCTGGGCACTAATGTCCAGAAAGTGGTGATAGAATAGGTGTCTTTGCATGAAGAATGGAGAATGGCGAATTGGCAATACAATTCGCCATTCTTCATTTTATAGTTGAAGTATTTTTATAATATGACTTTTTTTTCGTATTTTTGCAAATCGGAATTATAGTAGGTTATGGAAGTTAATAGTCATATAGATCCTGAGACGATTACGCCAAAACATGTTGATATTCAAAAGATTTTGGCTGCTAAGAATGTGAGGCTCCCAAGATGGATGGTCCGTTGGGTGGAGAGATTGTTGCACGTGGAGGAGATTAACAGTGGCATCTATGAACACCGACATGAGTTTGGCTTGGACTTTGTCCATGCCTTTTTGGAGGGCAATGGCCCTCACGACTTGAATGTGAAGCTCGACGTAGAGGGGGCCGAACACATTCCTATGGAGGGTTTTCCCATTGTGGCAGGTAACCACCCTTTGGGCGGCCCCGACGGGTTGGCGCTGATGGGTGCGATAGGAAAGTATAGACAGGATATAAAGTTCCCGGTCAATGACTTCCTGCTCTATCTGCCAGGACCGGCACCCTTATTTGTTCCGATTGACAAGGTGCATCGTAACACTAAGAATGTGAATGCGCTGGAGGAGGCATTTGCAGGTGAGAACACTTTGCTGTATTTCCCTGCAGGACTTTGTTCACGTAAGCGCAAGGGTGGGGAGATCCACGATTTGGAGTGGAAACCTACCTTTGTGAAGAAGGCTGTGAAGTATCACCGCGACGTGGTGATTTTCTTCTTTGAGGCCCGCAACAGGGAACGCTTCTACAACCTGGCACGCTGGCGTGAACGGCTGGGTATCAAGTTTAACTTTGAAATGGCCCTGCTGCCTGCCGAGATGTTCGCCCAAAGAAACAAACGTCTGCGCCTGGTGGTGGGCAAACCGATACCTTACGGCGTGTTTGACAACCGCCACTCGCCTAAGGAGTGGGCACAGTTGTTGCAGGACTATTGTTATCGCCTGCAGAAAGATTCCAACGCGGTATTTCCTTATGATATTCAACAATAAATGATAAAGGTACATACAAGTGACGGTTTTTGATATAATGACTTCTAAATAGATAATAGATATGGTTGACACTTCTTATATTATCCCGCCTGTGCCACGTGAGCAACTCCGTGTAGAGTTGAAGCACAAGCATTTTCTTCGTATGACGAATTGTGGCAATAAGGAAATTTATATTACCACGGCCCATCTCTCGCCCAATATTATGCGCGAGATTGGCAGACTGCGCGAACTGAGTTTTGCCCTCGATGGCGGCGGCACAGGGAAGGATTGCGATATCGACGAGTTCGACACCCTGCCCGAGCCTTACTGCTTCAAACAACTCTTTGTGTGGAGTCCGGAGGATGAAGAGATTGTGGGAGGATACCGGTTTATCCATGGCAGTAATATGATGCGTCGAGAGGACGGGTCGATTGCTACCCCCACGTCTGAGCTGTTCCAATATTCAGAAGATTTCGTAAACAACTATCTTCCCTACACCGTGGAGTTGGGACGAGCCTTCGTGCAGCCCAACTTCCAGCCTGGGAACAACTTCCGCAAGGGTCTTTATTCACTCGACAACCTCTGGGACGGCTTAGGTGCCATAGCATTGGAGATTCCTGAAACCCGCTATTTCTTTGGCAAGATTACGATGTATCCCCAGATGAACCGCCGTGCAAAGGACTTGATATTATTCTTCTTGAAGAAACATTTCCCCGATCGCGACGGGCTTGTGTGGCCGTACACAGTGTTGCCTATCGAGTCCGATCTGAACGAGTTGAACGCCATGTTCAGTGGACGTAATTATAAGGAGGACTACCAGATCTTGGTACGCAATGTGAGGGAGTTGGACAGCGTAGTACCAGCCATGATTAACGCCTATATGAACCTCTCGCCCACTATGCGCTCGTTTGGGACATCGGTCAATGCCGAGTTTGGCAATACTGACGAGACAGGTATATTGCTTACTCTGCGCGATATAGTGCCAGATAAGAAGAAACGCTATTTCGAGTCCTACGATACCAAAAACCGGGTGTTCGACCGCCTACATCTGTTCCGTATCAATATGAAGCAGATGCCTTGGTGGAAGAAGATTGACGAGGCAGAACGTGCTGAGTTGAAGAAGTTGAAGAAACTGAAAGAGATTTCCGAAGTGGACAATGGTAAGCGGAAGAAATCCTTTATCCGGAAAGGGAGTAAATAGAATAGAAGATAATAAGTTTTTTGCCTTTTACTTGAAGTGATGGAGATAAAGAAAGCAACCTTTGTGATAAGCAACACCGATTACAGGAAGTGCCCCGATACGGGACTGCCCGAGTATGCCTTTATCGGTAGGAGCAATGTGGGTAAGTCGTCGCTTATCAATATGCTGACGGGAGTCAAGGGATTGGCAAAGACGAGTGAGAAGCCAGGAAAGACCCAGCTGATTAACCATTTCCTCATCAATGGGGATTGGTATCTGGTTGACTTGCCGGGCTATGGATATGCCCGCACGTCTAAGTCGTCGCGCGAGCGCTGGCAGAAGATGATTGTGGACTATATCCTCAAACGTGAGCAGTTGGTGAATGTGTTTGTCTTGGTGGATTCGCGAATCCCTCCGCAGGCTATTGACCTAGAGTTTATCAACTTCTTGGGTCAGCATGGGGTGCCGCTGATTATCGTGTTCACCAAGATCGATAAGCAGAAGCAGGGCGAGGTGGCACGCGTGATAGCTAACTACCGCAATATTCTCTCCGAAGTGTGGGAGGAGGTGCCTGAGATGCTGACGACTTCGTCGGTAACCCGTTTCGGCAGGGACCGATTGCTGGACCGCATAGCAGAGATTAACCAGTTGGTGAAAGATTCTAAGGAACATGGTAACTGATTTATACAAATAAAACTACACGATCATAATGAAGTATTGCAAAAGATTGCTCTTGATTATATGGGTTTCCCTAGCGGGCGTTTCTGCCATGGCGCAGAATACTGATCGCCTGGACTTTGTGGTGAGGCATATCACACGCAAACCGGCTGTGCGTCATGCCTCACTGTCGGTGTGTGTACACAACATCAACAAGGATAGCACGGTCTATACCCGCAATGAGGACTTGGCCATGCAGCCTGGAGCGGTAAACAAGCTGTTTACCACCGCTGCGGCTTACAGCCGCTTGGGACCCAAGTTCACTTTCGAGACCTATCTATACTACTCTGGTTCGATTGACCGTCAGGGTACCTTGAATGGCGACATAATTGTCACCGGTTCGGGCGACCCCTTCTTCTGCTCCAGCCGCTTCACCTACACCGACTCAACCTTTCACCGCATGGCAGCGGGCATCCGTGCCATGGGTATCAAGCGCATCAACGGGCATATCTATGCTGATACCTCCCTCTTTGAGGACGAGATGATGCATCCCAGCTGGCAGTGGTCGGATATGGGTAACGGTTATGGCAGCGGCGCCTGTGGACTGAACTACAATGAGAACTCAGTGGATGTGCATTTCAAGTCGGGCCGCAGGGTAGGAGATGAGGCTACCATCACCAGCAAGCATCAGGGCATTGAGTTTGTGAACCATGTGGTGACAGGTCCTCGCGACACTGTCTGCGACGTGCGCTTCTATGGTTCCCCCTACGGTGATAGCCGCATCTGCCACGGAGTGGTACCCCTCGGCACAGCCGACACTCACTTCCGCGCCTCTATGCCTCATCCTGCCCTTGTTATGGCAAAAGACTTTACTCAGTATCTACGCAACCACGGCATCTCCGTGTCGGGCGAGGCCAGCCAGCAGTTCACCATGCCCAAGCAATATAAGAAGGTGTATGTTGACACTTCGTTCAACCTCTTTACTATTACAGCCCTGACAATGCAGACAACCAGCAATATCGCGGCGGAGAGCCTCTTCAAGATGCTTGGCTGCCTGCGCGATGGTCATGGAGGCTATATTTCGGGACGTAGATTTATGTACGACTATTTCAACGAGTTGGACCTAAACCCGTCGGGCGTGCAGGTGGTCGATGGCAGCGGCCTCTCGCGCGAGAACCATGTGACCGCCTATTTCGTGGCTCAGTTCTTGGATGTGGTGGCCCGCCAGCCATTCTTTTGGGACTTTGTGGGCACGCTGGGCATAAGCCGCAAAATGCCCGAATATTCTATTATACCGCAGGTACCCGAGGGCTGCTCGTTGAAGATTAAGACCGGCATCCTCCCAGGGGTGCGCAACTGCGTGGGCTACTTCACCAACGACGACGACGAGATGTACAGTTTCGCCATCCTCTGCAATAACTTCAGTGGCGACGATGCCACGATGAATTCTCTAATCCGCGACATCCTAGAAGAGATTATTAGGCTCTGAATAGTCGTATAACGAAATAACGTTATACCGAAATAACAATATCAAACTTCAAAAGACATGACAAAACTCAGCATCTTCCGCGCCCCTAAGGTAAGGGTAAACGCAGGGTCGGGTGGCTTCTGGAAACAGATTCTGATGACCTTTATCGGCACCACTATCTCATTGGTGCTCACCGTGGGCACGGCACGTATGCTGGAACTCCGCCAACGTGTGAAGGACCGTCGCCTTTCGGCGATGATGGTGATGAGCAATATCGAGAGTTTTGCCAAGATAATGGAGACCCGCTCAGAGCGCCTGGCTCGCAACGACACGGTTGCTACCTGGCTGCTTGCACAGCCTGTCTCGGCATTGGAGAAAATGCCTCCCGACGAGTTACAGAAGATGCTCAACGCTGCCCTCGACCTCCAGTTCCTTGCCCACGACAAGTCGGCCGAGAATATCTTCTCCGAGAATATCGACACATGGAAAAACATGGGCAGTTTCGACTTTATCGACCTTGTGGGTTCCTGTTTCTCGGTGATGAACACCTCGGAGGAATACTGGAACGGGTGGTTGACTGAGGTCAACAACCTCATCAAGGTGGTAAGTAGCCATCCTGATGACTATGAGGGTAACAACACGGCAGCCAAACTCCTCAACAACTTAGAGATGCGCAACAACCTAGAGCGTATCCACAAATGGTGCGGCTGGATGCGCTATGTGTCGGCAAGTATGCATTATTACAACCGCAAGAACATGGCAGCCATAGGCATCACCGAGGAGGAACTCTGGGAGTTTATAGAGAAAAATACAGGGAAGACAACCATTGAGGAGGCTCCACCAAATGCTCAGCAGTTCAACACGCCTCCCCTCAATCCTACCAAACTCACCACCATGCGTGAGGCAACGCAGCACTTGGCAAATCTTGTCTCCGAAGAGGTTGTAGAATAGTGTTTGGGTAAAATAGAATAAAGAAACGGCTTCACAGAATTGCGGAGCCGTTTTCTTTAGCCTATAGTATATACTGATTTTTCAACAGCCTCGGAAGCTGAATCTTAGTAACACCGGACAAGCGTAGCGCATTGCGGTGAGAGAAGATGCTCTCTATCAGCGTCTCGAAGAGACGCGACATGGCAACTTCTTTGTAATAAATCAGTCATGCTTTATACTAGACGTTTCTTTGTCGATGGTTTGTCTTATCGAATGAGGAAGTGGAACTTGGTGAAGTTCTTCAGGGCAATGCCGGTACCGCGGGCAACAGCGCGCAGCGGGTCTTCGGCAATGTGGACCTGTAGCTTGGTCTTCGATGAGATGCGCTGGTCGAGACCGCGCAGTAACGAACCACCGCCTGCCAGATAGATACCCGTGCGGTAGATGTCGGCTGCCAGCTCGGGAGGTGTGGCAGAGAGGGTGTCGAGTATGGCCTGCTCGATGCGTGCAATCGACTTGTCGAGGGCGTGGGCAATCTCCTTGTAATTCACCAATATCTCTTTGGGCAGTCCTGTCAGCAGGTCGCGGCCCAAGGTGGGGTAGTCCTCTGGGGGCTCGTCCAGCTCGCTGATGGCAGCACCTACCTTGATTTTTACCTGCTCGGCGGTGCGCTCGCCAATCACCATGTTGTGCTGTTTACGCATATACTCTACCACATTCTCATTGAACTCGTCGCCTGCCACGCGGATGGAGTTGTTGCAGACAATACCACCCAGTGAGATAACGGCAATCTCGGCGGTGCCGCCTCCGATGTCCACAATCATGTGGCCTTCGGGTTCAAGCACGTCGATGCCGATACCGATGGCGGCTGCCATGGGCTCGTGAATCATGCGGATTTCCTTAGCGCCAGCCTGCTCGGCCGATTCGCGCACGGCACGTTCCTCCACGTTGGTGATGCCGGAGGGAATGCAGATGACCATGCGCAGTGAGGGCGGCATGAAGGAACGGTTGATGTTGGTCATGCCGATAAGCTCGCGGATGAGGTGCTGTGCCATCTCGAAGTCGGCAATGACACCTCCGCGCAACGGACGGATGGTCTCTACGTTCTTGTTGTCGGTCTTCCCTGCCATCTGTTGGGCGCGTTTGCCGACAGCGATAATGTGATTGCTGGTGCGGTCGACGGCCACTATCGAGGGCTCGTCAATGACTACCTGGTCGTTGTAAATGACAATGGAGTTGGCGGTTCCCAAGTCCATTGCGACCTCTTTGTTGAAAAATGAAAATAGACCCATTATATTATTGTATTTTATACTTTATTAATGTTCAAAAGGTTTTAGAGTTTTAAAGGTAAGCGAACCTTTTTAACGTTTCAACTTTCAATCGAAGCGAACCTTTTAGACCTTTAGTGTTTGAAGTGACGGAATCCCGTGATGGCCATGCCCATGTGGTTCTTCTCGCAGTAGTCGATGGAATCCTGGTCGTGGATAGAGCCGCCGGGATGTGCCACAGCCACAATGCCGGCCTCGTGGGCTATCTCCACGCAGTCGGCAAAGGGGAAGAAGGCGTCGCTTGCCATCACTGCGCCATGCAAGTCGAAGCCGAAGCTCTGTGCCTTGGCGATAGCCTGTTTGAGGGCATCCACGCGCGAGGTCTGGCCTGTGCCGCTGGCACATAGCTGTCCGTTCTTAGCCAGCACGATGGCGTTGCTCTTGGTGTGCTTCACCAAGATGGTGGCAAATGCCAGGTCTTTGGCCTGCTGTTCGGTGATAGGAGTCGAGGTGACGCTCTTGGCCATGTCGGCTGCGGTGGGCACCACGGTGTCGCGATCCTGCACCAACACACCGTCCAACACGCTACGGAACATCTTGTCGTGCATTTTGATGGCGTTGCGTTTCAGTATGATGCGGTTTTTCTTGCCTTTCAGTATGGCGAGGGCGTCCTCTTCGTAGTCGGGGGCAATACACACTTCGAAGAATATCTTGTGCATCTCCTCTGCTACCTCTTTGGTGACCGTGCGGTTGGTAATCAGGATGCCTCCAAAGGCCGAGACGGGGTCGCCCGCCAACGCGTCCTTCCATGCCTCGAGCAATGTGGGCCGGCAGGCAAGGCCGCAGGCGTTGTTGTGCTTCAGGATGGCGAAGGTGGTGTCGCTGTAGTCGTCTATCAAGGCGCAGGCGGCGTCTATGTCGCCTAGGTTGTTGTACGAAATTTCCTTGCCATTCAACTTAGTGAAGCAGGCATCGAGGTCGCCGAAATAGTAGCCCTTCTGGTGGGGATTCTCGCCATAACGCAGCACCTGGGCCTTTGTGCAGCTCTGCTTGAAGACGGGCAGCTGCTCCTCTTGGTTGAAATAGTTGAAGATGGCGGTGTCGTAGTGCGAGCTCACGTTGAATGCGTAGGTGGCAAAGCGGCGGCGCTGCTCCAGGGTGGTGCCGCCTTCCTGCTCGGTGTAGAGTTGCAGGAATTCTTCATAGTGGTTCACGGCAGGCACGATGACCACGTCCTTGTAGTTCTTGGCGGCGGCGCGGATAAGCGAGATGCCTCCGATGTCGATTTTCTCAATAATATCCTGCTCGGCGGCTCCGCTTGCCACGGTAGCCTCGAAGGGGTAGAGGTCGACGATGACGAGGTCGATTTCCGGAATTTCGTATTCAGCAAGTTGCTCACCGTCCGAGAACATGTCGCGACGGCTGAGGATGCCACCAAACACCTTGGGGTGCAGGGTCTTCACACGTCCGCCAAGGATGGAGGGATAGCCTGTGAGCGATTCCACTGCTACGGGCTCAATGCCCAGGTCGAGGATAAACTTGTAAGTGCCACCAGTCGAGTAGATGGTCACCCCCTGCTCATGCAGGGCTTTGACGATAGGTTCCAGTCCGTCTTTGTAGAAGACTGATATAAGTGCTGATTTTATCTTTTTTGTTTCCATAGTCTGTGTTGTTTCTCAGTCGCCGAATGCAATGCCCAGTCCGCGGGCGGTGTCGACCAAGCGGCTGTTCGGGTCGACCAGGTTCTGTGCCTTCACGGCCTCTTCGAGAGGCACGGCCACTATGTCGGGATGACGGTAGGCGACCATCTGCCCGAACTGGCCTTCGATGACCAACTCCATGGCGCGGACACCGAATTCCGAGGCCAGTATGCGGTCGAAGGCAACGGGGGTGCCGCCACGCTGTAGGTGTCCGAGGATGGTGCAGCGGATGTCGTGCTCCACGCCTGCGGCCTTCAACTCCTCCGCCAGCTGGTTGCCTATACCGCCCAGCTTGATATGCTGGTAACCCACCTCGCCGGTCACTGTGCCGATAATGCTGCCGCCTTTGGGCTTCGCGCCCTCGGCCACCACTATGATGCAGTAGCCATGGCGTTTGTTGTAGCGCTGTTCTATCTTCTCTTTTATCTTCTCTACGTCGTAGGGTATTTCAGGTATTACACACACGTCGGCCCCGCCGGCAATGGCGCTGTGCAGAGCTATCCACCCTGCGTCGCGGCCCATCACCTCCATGATAAACACACGGTTGTGGCTGGCTGCGGTGGTCACCAACTTGTCGATGGCCTCGGTGCAAATCTGCACCGCCGTTTGGAAGCCGAAGGTGTAGTCGGTCGACGATAGGTCGTTGTCGATCGTCTTGGGCACACCCACTATCTTCAGCCCTTTCTGAGCCAGACCCAGTGAGATGCGCTGCGAGCCGTCGCCTCCGATATTGATGACGGCGTCGACCCCCATATATTGCAGTTTGCGCAACATCTCGTCGCTGCGGTCCACAGTGGTCCAGCTGCCGTCGGCCTCCTTCACAGGCCAGGCAAAGGGACCGCCCTTATTGGTCGTGCCCAGGATGGTGCCACCCTGTATCTGTAGCCCTTCCACACTCTTCTCTGTCAGCTCTACTATCTCGGTCGGCTCGCGCAGTACGCCGTTGAACGACTCAATGCAGCCTATTACCTCCCAGTCTTTTTCCTGCGAGGCCCGCTTCACGATGCCGCGAATCACAGCATTCAAACCGGGGCAATCGCCGCCGCCGGTGAGGACCATAACCCTTTTTAATGCCATATTCTTTTCTGTTACTATACTAATTTACATAGGCTTGCAGCCGAAACTGCAAACCAATAGAACTTACAAATATACAATCTTTTTTTCATATAATGATAAAAAAATGTTGCTTCGGCTTCCTGTTCCCCTCTGCTTGCCCCTACCTTGCCTATACCCTTTATTCAATCCCTAGCCGATTCTTATTCATTCCATAGTCGATTCACTGAGCGAAGAAATGGTATTTAAGTGTGTGATTTATAATGAAATAAAGGTATACCCAAGGCGTGGTCAGGGTGAGGGCGATGCTCAGGGGTTTGATAGTAGGGGTGCGAAAAACCTAGCGCCCTGTCGGCTCATCTTTGGAGCAACGATGATGAAAAAGTGGTGCTACCTCAAAAAAAAATCGTATCTTTGCTCATCATATTGTTTCGGACAAGGTGAGGATGATTGTGTGTATCTGTCTGGGAAATATGGCATTATGTAATAAAATTTTCACAATTATGAAGCTGTCATTTTTAGGAGCGGCGCGTGAGGTGACAGGTAGCAAACACCTCATCACGACCAAGAAAGGTTTGAAAATATTGCTCGACTGTGGTATGTACCAAGGCAAGGGTCTTGAGACCGACGCCATGAACCGCGACCTTGGATTCGACCCCAAGGAAATCGACTACCTGATTCTCTCTCATGCCCATATCGACCATTCGGGGCTCATCCCCTATATCTATAAGTTGGGCTTTCGCGGCACAGTGCTCTGCACTCCAGCCACGCGCGACCTTTGCGCCATCATGCTCGCCGATGCGGGCCGCATCCAGGTGTCGGATGTGGCGATGTTCAACAAAAAGCGTAAGGCGCTGGGCGAGCAGCCGGTAGAACCTATCTATACCGAGACCGAGGCACAGGAGTGTATGAGCTGCTTTATCAGCGTGCCTTACCACAAGCCGTTCAATATCGAGGGTGAGGTGACGGTGCAGTTTTTCGATGCCGGCCATATCCTTGGCAGCAGTTGTGTCTATCTTGAGATTAAAGATGGCCGCCGCACCATCCGACTGGGCTTCAC